>Ga0214472_10000627_pt1 | contig 43035 bp, 79 predicted proteins | sample RVTome_6_FD_207662 | JGI IMG/M metagenome (GOLD analysis project Ga0214472, IMG submission 207662) | Soil microbial communities from uranium-contaminated site in the Upper Colorado River Basin, Wyoming, United States - RVT140D175 | ecosystem: Environmental > Terrestrial > Soil > Contaminated >...
AGCGCCAGATAGCGGAAAGCGTCCGCGAGATGCGATGTCCAGTCATGAACCTCGTTCGCTCTGAATGTCTTCTTTTCGTCATCCCACTCGCGCCGGTATTGCTCCAGCGCGGCAAGCCCTACGTCTTCACAACGCGGGTCAAAGATGGATATAGCCAAGGCCTTGCGGGCGGCGTTGATGCCGTCCAGCTTTGTTGCCATGGCGACGAGCTGCGGGTTAAGGCCAAGCTGGCGCATAGTCTCGACGCGCGTCTTGCCGGTTCCCCACTCCTTTACCTTCGCATCATGAGGGACGTAATCAATGCCGCGAGCGTATGGTTTCGCATGGCAGATTTCGGCATAGTGATCGACGCCAACGCCGGACGCGGTGTAGCAATCGAGAACGTATATCCTTCCACCGTGGACCTGAAACCACCAGATTGAGGTATCGTCCCTGACCCCTATATCCCACGCCGTATGAACCGGCGCGCCCGGAATAGGGACAACCTGCCTGACCCTGCCCTCCGACCTCAATCGGACCATTTCACGGGCATAGAACGCACCTAGGATCGCGGCGTTGAATGAGCAGAGATATTCCTGCTCGAACTGAGCGCGGCCCAGATCCTCGCCGTACAGCGCTATGTATTCCTTCAGGCTTTCCTCTATGGATTCGGGAGATAGAGCGCCCGTTTCATGGATGCTCGATATTTCAGCGAACCAGCGCGGATTGTCCTTCGCCATCTGATACATGGAATGGGCATGGTTGCGCCCGCGAGGCGTGGTGATGAATAGCGCCCATCCGTTGTTTTCCTCAAGCATCGGCCGGTGGTAGGCCCAGGCCGATGGATTAGCCAAAGCCCACTCGGAATACGTGATGCCAGCAACACCCGCGCCAACCGTCGCGTCATAGCGATCAGACCCGATCATCTGCCACGTTGACCCGCACTTGAGGCGGATGAACATTTCAGTATCGTTGACGTTCTCGCAAATCTCCGGCGGGAAGGCCTCGAACAGTCTGCGCTTGCCGGTATGAGCGTTGACAGCCGTCCATAGCGCCTTGCGGGCCTGACCGTATTCCGGGAGGCAGTGCCAGTATGAGCCGATGCGCCGATGCGCAAGCTCACATGTGACATCAAGAGCTATCTCATCCTTGCCCCAACGGCGGTGCGCAATCTCAATGGCTCTCGCCGCCGGGGTTTGCATCATGTATTCGTGGAGCGGCCTTTGGTAGGACCGCACACGGCGTTCAATCTCCATTATTCGTAAACAGTTTTGAACAATATCTTCATTGGCCCGCCATCCGGGTCAGTGTGCGCAATCGAACTCAGCTTCGGATGAATGTACGGCGCTGCGTCTCTGGCCGCGTCCTGCGCCAGCTGGCGAAATCCGGCTGTCTTCTTCACCTGAGAAAGCAGGAACTTGAATTGATCCTCCGGCGAGGCATCAGGCGATATCTGCTCAGAGAACTCATCAGCCGTCAGCCCTTCAAGTGTTGCCTCGGCATCGAGCGCTACCTTCTGGAAATGGAGCATGTTGCTCAGCATCACGTCGAGCGGCGTCATGCCCGTAGCAATAGCCTTCTCTGCAATCTCTCTTGTGCGCTTCGTTACAGCCCCAGCAGGCCGCCCAGCGCCCTCACGCTTACCGCCACGGGCCATGTTGATTTCCTATGATTAAGTTCATGAATGTGCGGAATACGAAAACCCCGCCCCGGTGTTATCCGGGAGCGGGGCTGTGGAATATTATTCCTGAAATGCTTTATCTGGCCCGTGACGACTTGGCATTTTCACCGGTCGCGGCGATATGAATTTTCTAATGAAGCCTGACTGCGGCGAGTTGTGAGAGCTTTTCTTTGTCGATGTCACCCTCACATTGGGTTGATTTCTCAATCGCGCCTTCCTTGATGAGGGACAAAATCAGCGCGAGAGCATAAAAACTGTGCGATTCAGCATATTCCTCGCAGGCTTTTATCAGGTCTTCGTCGCTCATGGGCTTCTGTCCTGATCTGTTGCGGGCTTGCCGCTATGGTGTCGGGAGGCCTTCAATCATATGGCGCACCATCGCTTTAGCTTGCGATGCGTCGAACAAGTTTGTGCCGGACGGCATGTGTTCCATGGGATATGCGGTGTGCTCGTTGAAGGTTTTCTTGAAGCTTACCCCGCCATCAGGATTGAAGTCTTCGGGGAGCCGCCAAGACAGGAAGCGGTCAACCATGTGCTTGATCTGGTCTTCGGTCATGCGGGTCTTCCCGATCTCTTGTGAGGCGTTGGCCTCGAATAAGTCGCCGGTCTCCGCCTCAACTAACTCCCCAAGGAGGCCCTTCGCGACACTTTCGTGTTTCGCCATTCGGCTCATCAGGCAGCTCTCGGTAAGAGAGCGGGGAGCATGGGTCCCAACTATCCCGGCGTGGGGACGGTTCGCTTCTGTGAGGCAATGCCTCTATCTCTATTGCTGCTCTATGCAGCGGTGTGGGCTGAATTCAGGATGCATTTCACCAATGCGCGGAGTGTGAAGATTCCGCCGCAAGCCGGGACGCATCCCCGTCGCCATGCAAATCACTGTGCGAACGTTATCATATAACGGATCAATTTCAAGCCCTTCACGCGGCTGCAAAGATATCATCCATAGGAACTGTTATCGTGCCTGCGATATCCAGTTTTTCCGTGAGCATCTTCAAGCGAGGATCAACCTTTGCTTTCCGGCGAAGAAGCTGACGAGCTGCGCGGGACTGCTTGTCAAATTCGACTTCGGCTTGTGCCTCAACCGCCCTGACTGCCATGATATCCAAGATGTCGATACCAAGAGGGTTCCCATCTGGCCCGCTGACCACCCCAGACACGCCGGGGACGTTCACAAGTTTCCCTATATCTCCAGGGTCTCGCACGAACACATAGCCAACCATGAGCGCGAAGCGGCGGACCTTCCAGAGGTCTGTATGGCGGCGATCGCGCACGAGGCGCTTTTCTGCTGGCATGTAGTATTCATAGCCCTTGTCTCGCAGGGCCTTTTCCACGGCCGAGTAATTCGGATTGAGGCTGGGGATGATGCGATACCCCTTCCCTCTCGGCTTTCCGTTCTTGCCGGGCGATGTCTGCTCTACCGCATATTCCCGCTGCGGCTTTTGTGCGCCGGGCTCGGTCTTCACCGCATACCAGTTGTGAGTTACCGCCTTACTCGTCATGAGGTGCCTCGCTGGTTTCGGAGAGAGCTGCGTCGATCATGGCCTTAAAGATTTCTCGCATCCTGCTGTGGGAACACCCGTATTCGCCGCACTGGTCCTCCCCTGATACGCACATCTTGTCAGTCGGATTCCGCATAGCCTGGATAGCAGCGCGGGCCATCTCATCGAATGCAAACCTGCCTGTGTTATTTGTCATGTCATAGGCTTCGGCCGGATCGACTTTCTCGTTCCCGTATATCTCCCATCTTGCGGAAGCTATGGCCCTTGCAACTTGTTTGACCTTGGTCATGCCTTCCTCCTTGCGTCACTGATGGCGCTTTGCTCCGAAATAGTGCCGCGCCCTACCGATCTGGCCTTGTGATGATCGCAGTACGGTCCCAACGCCTCATGGGAGCAGAACAGATGCCCGCGTGTGTCGTGGCCTACAGGCCATCTGCATTCGAGAGCCTTGAGGTCGATAAGGGGCTTATGATGGGATCCCGCGTCATAAGGCGACCACTCATCGACCGGAGGCGTGGGGGGCTTGACCCTACCGGACTTTATCTCAAACGTACCCTTCACCTTGCGCGTTTTGAATATGATCGGATCGTTTGATTGCTTGGGCGCGGGCAGGCTGAAGCGCCGATTTGGACGCCTCCTGCTTAGCGGTTCCGGCACATTACTACGCGGGGCTACAATTTTCCGCTTCGGGAAAAGCTTCCTGTTACGATACGCAATCCCGATTACTGCACTGCGCGATCCAATCCCCATACGCTCGGCAATCTGTGATGCGGACAGACCTTCAGCCCAGAGTTTCGAGGCCTTCAGCTTTTTCTCGTCACTCCAGTAATCATAGGTGTGGACGTTCATTCCGCTGCCTCCTTGGCTGAGTTCACCGGCCCGTAAACCGTATCCAGAGCCCATGCATGCCAACTGCCAACAGGGTATTTGCCTTGCTTGCCGCGAGCACGGGCCGTATCGGCACCTACGTCCGTATCAATTGGTCTGCGCCATTCCTTGAGGGCTTTGGCGCGTTGTTGTGCGGCTGCGTCCTTCATCTGATGGACCCCCGAAATAAGCTTGCGGGCGCGGGCTGCCATCTCACGGCGCTTGTCCGGGGAGATCTGCACCACGTTGGTTTCGTCTTCTGGCTCTTGAGGTTTGGGAGTGGTGCGGCTTTGCTGATACCGGCGCTCCATTCCGGCCAGATCTTCGAACGCCCTGCGGTTGAGCCAGGTGGCGGATAGCGGGATATACTGCGGGTCCTTCAGTGTGCGAATGAAGTACCGCGCGCCGTCGATGATATCCTGCGGGTCAGCGCCGCCCTTGACAAGCTTGGCGTACGTGTCGCGGGCGAGGCCCCGGCCGTCTGTGTGGCGAGCGTGGGGACGCCAGACGCCCTCCCAGAACTCCTTGAATCCTTCCGGTTCGTTTTTCATGCCGCGATAGCCTCCCTTGCGAAGAACCGAGGCCCGCCTATGTGCTGGCAATAAAACCGGTGCCAAGCAGCGTTGTCCTTACCGGTGAATTTTGAATCCTCGATCCATTTGACGCGACCGACGCTGACAATGTGGCTGCACTGGTCAATAAAGGGGATAGCTTGGCGTGTGTGGACCCAATCCGCATCAAACAGGAGCCATGTCGGGGCAATCCACTGAAACCGCTGGATCATTGGGTGCAGTAATTCGCGCGTCCAAGGTGGGTTCGTAATGATTGCATCACACCTAGCGTCAAGAATGCCAGGGTTGGTGAGCGCATCAACCCCAGTCTCTATATCGCCGCTGTAAGTGCAGAGAAGTCCGTTACGCTGCAATTCTGTAATAAGCCTGCCTTCCCCTGCGCAAGGCTCCGCAAACGTTTTGATGCCTCTCAGATGCGGCAAGAGCGGACCAACGGCAGACGGCGGCGTCTGATATGCATCGTTCTTGCGGCGCTCGAAATCCGATCTCTTACCCATTTAAACCTCCACGATCTTGACGGCAGGCAACATAGCCTCGACAACCGCCTTCTTGAGTTTGTAGACTTGGGTTTTTGTCGCCGGGCTCTTTACGTCCTCAATGACGCGCTTTGAGCCGTCGAAATATGCGAAGTCAGCCACGTAATAGGCGCGGCGTCCGCTTGTGTAGGTCACAGGGCGGTCAAGGATGCGCAGATTGAACCGGGGCTGTAGCTCAAGGTGTGATATCTCTCCGGCCTCCTGACGGGCCTTCAGGACGAGATAGCGGCTCGCCTCTTTCTTGCTGTCAAAGCGGTGACCATCGACCACGACCTTTTTGTTCCGGTACTTTGATGGCTTCTCTGCCTTGAGTTCTCGATATTCGGAAGGCGTCATGCGTTCGGTCATGAGCGGCCACCGTGAAGCTTCGCCTTCGTCACGTTGAGATAATATTCACGCCGTTTGGCGCTCACCCTCTCGCGGATCTCGGCATCGTTCATCCGCTTTCTGTAGCGGGCCTTATTCACTGCCTTGATGCGTTCCGAGTCCTGCTGGCGCTCACGGTTCATTTCGTTGTATGCTGTAGCCTCAGAGCAGCCGAGGATCTTGGATATTTCCAAGGTGTCATGACCTTGACGGAATAGCGAAAGAGGCGTGGCGTGATGAATGTCTGTCATACCTTTTGCTCCTTCACCTCGAAAGCTTCAAGGCGCTTGAGGACGCGCATCGTGCACGGCGTAGCGCCACGGCCGGGAATGACCGTCTCTACCGCTGCCTTGTTCTTCAAGCGGCGGACGAAGCAGTAGAAAAGCCCGTGTTCCATCCCCAGATCAGCCTTGATCGTCTTGTGGTTCACGCTGATGGGTTGGCCTACAGGGGCGAGGCCTACGAGATAGGATAGAACCTCTTCCTGGCGTTCGGTGATGATCATGCCGCCGCCCTCTTCTTGTCGAGTGCGCGGACATAAGCCGCTCGCAGCTCGTTAAACATGGCGATGTCGTTTTCCTTGGTCTCAATTTCCATTTCGGTGCGCGGGCGCTTGGAATACCGGCCGTGATCGCGCAGCCATGTTTCGGCGCTCGCTATGCGCCGGTCCATCCATGCAATCATGATCTCTGGGTCAATCATCAGTGTTCCGACTTCTTGGCTGGTGACGGGTTATCGGAGGGCTCAAACAGCCTGCAAGCCTTGGCACTGTGCGGGATGAGACGGTTGGCCTTGTTCATAATCGGCCGGGTGCACTTCGCCTTCTTGATTTCCAGCGGATGAAGCTTGTGATTCTTGCTAAAATATCCGGGCTGGATCATATGTTCGTCATAGCCGCCGAACGGGTTCTTCCTGAACCGCTTCAGGCACCAGAACACGCATTCACGGCACGTCTTGCCTTCCGGGCCAGTGCCCGCGATATGGGCTTGGCCAAGGTATGTTTCCGCTATCGGCTTGTGGACCTCTTTGGCGGTCATATGCTCACTGAACAGAAGATGGTCTGCCATGGGTTTAAGCTCCGAATGGTGGGGCAAAAAAGCACTGCACCCTGTCCTCAGTTGGATAGAGGCAGATGTGAAAATCACTGTCTTTCGAGTGACGTGCGTTCTTGTGGGTGATGAAGTACGTCTGCGGCTTGGTCACCTTTCGGTGCTGGCCGGGCAACAAGGTGACCTCGAAACCACCAGCGACGACCTTGACCGTCGAAGCAGGGATCATCGCGCAATCTCCCGTCATTTCATTGCCGGAGCAGCATGACGGCGGGTATGTCCACCCGGATACGGTCTGATGCCCATACGCCGGTACACTGAAGCATAGGGAGGAGAGGAGGAGGAGCTTGTGCATCATTTATCCTTCCGTCCGATCCATTCGGCCCAATCAATCCGGCGAGCTGCCACGTTCCGCCAGCGACGTGCGAGCTTCATGCGCATCCAGAACGGCAAGCATCTTGTCCAGCGAAGCCAGACGGGCGCGTAGTTCTTCCTGCTCACGGCGGTGTTCCTCGTATTTTGCTGCTCTCAGAGCATCCATTTCGTCGCTGTCGATACGGCGGGCTGTGCCTTCCCAGATCGAGCGGGCGCGGCGCGTGTGAAAGTTCTTGGTGACGCGCGGGGATACGAACCGCACGACGTGATAGAAAACGTTGTCCAGCTTCCCGTAGCGGGCCAGCGGGTACGCCTCTCTCATCAACATCCTGGCTTCGATTGCGGGGTTCATTACCTTCTTCCTGCTTGTTTTCGATTTGGGGCGAGAACCCAAATTATGGGGGTCGTTTCCAAACACCTTGTCGTCCTCTCGTGGTTGAATCCTGTTGCTAGACACGGAGACCAACCACATGAGACGCATTACAAAACTTGATGGAGACGACAGGGATCAGGGCGTTCAGAGTGCCAATCAAACTGCCGTCTCCCGTCTCACCAGGCAGGTGAGACTAAGTCTCCCTTCTGAAGCCACCATGGAGAACAACCGCAGCGCCTCTATAGGCGGCGATAGCCTCGTCCTTGGTGTCGAAAAATCCGACGTGGATCCGCTTTCGGTAAGCCTGGATCCTCACCCTCCAGCGCCCGTCCACTGGTTGGACGCCCTTACGATCTGGGATCAGGGCCTTGGTGTTGATACAGTTTTGTGTGGCGTTAGCGGACCGGAGGTTGGAAGGGATGTTGTTAAGCCTGTTCCCATCAACGTGATCGATCATCACGGGCATTTCTGCGGGCTCAACGCCATTGAAAACAGCGAAGATCAGACGATGCACAAACTGTGTTGTGTGGAAGAGAGTGATACGCTCGTACCCATTGTGGGTATAAACAGTCGGAGCGCCACCAGCGTATCGCCGGTTCCAAGCATCGGATGCCTTTTGGGACCGGAAATAAGACGAGGGCCTTTCTCTCCAACGCAGAGTCCCATCTTCGAAGTTGAACATGAGTGTGTCTTTGATATTTTCGAGGGTTATATTTCTCGTTCTATGGGCCATGAATGTTCCAACAATCTTTCTCATGCGGTTCCCTTAGGAGAAGCCGTCCGAGCCGTTGTGATGCGGCTGCAAGGAGGGCTTCCCCGGATTTCAGTCTCCCAGTTCAACGGAGGTGAGGACATTGAACCGGGAGACCTATGAGCGCAGCCGAGGGAGGATCGGCGCTGCTCAATCTTCATCTTCGAATGGGCCGAATGCCGCGCATAAAACCAAACATGCGAATGAAATGGCTGTGATCGGGCCAACAACAGCGAACACCACAAACAAGAAGTGCCCCGTCATCACATCGCCTCCCCATTCCGGCGGCGGACGTATTCGGAAAGGTCGCCTTCAAGCTGGATCCAGTCGATATCCGGCTCAGGCTCTGGCTTGCCGACCTCAGAGGCGATGAACAGAATGACGGCGATGAAAATCAGGACGCCGCAAATGACGAGGGCCGTGGTCATGCTGCCTCCCCCTTCGCCTTGTCGTCGTTTTCAGCGAGGACTTTGTAGAGATGGCGGGAAGCGGTCATGAAGACGATGACGCCTTCAGGCTTCATGAAGCCGGGAGCAGCTACCGATCCCGCTTCTCTTAGGCTATCCAAAACCCAATCGACGGTGGTTGTGGTGAAGTCGCCTTGATAGAGGACAGGGACAACACTGCAGCATGCCGGAAGCGCTTCGTTTCCGGTCCACCGACCAGAGTTGAACAAAGAAAATCGCTTTTCAGAAAGGCCATAACCGCGTTGAATGCCGTTGCCCCACCATTCCCCGAAATGCTGACCTGGGCCGAGGGACGAAAGGTCGTCTTCGTTAGCCTTCACCCATTTGGCGAAGCCGTAGTTGTCATCTTCCGGGCTAATCCAGCGGTTACGGGAACCGGCTCGAATGGAACCATCTTCTCCGATGACGATCTGGGCATTCGTGCCATCAAGCTTTTCGGTGATGACGCACCCACGCTTGAGGCGAGGGATCTTGGGGAATGGGATAAACTCACTCATGCTTCCGTTCCTTCCCTGCGGGTTTCTGGGCGCTCGAACTTGGCAGCGCCGGGACGTTCTTCGATGATGTCAGTGACGATGGTTCCGAGAAGGCACGTGTCGTCTTCCGTCTCAGGACCGCGAGGGACGTTGAGGTGGGCAACGCCGCGCATCTGGGATTTGTGGGAGGTTTCGAAGGGGGTCATGCGGGCTTTTCCTCATCCCACACGACGCAACCGCGAATGCGGCCACCAATCATTTCAGGGGCACACTTGAGGCAGACAGCACCATGACCGGGACCACCCATACCGTCGATCATTTCGCCGCAGAGGCTGCACACGATCAGCGCCGCACTAGCGAAGCGGAACCCCTCTTTTTGGGTGTGAACCGGCGTCAACTCGTAATAGTCTGGCTTGCTCATACCCGTTCCCCCACCCTCTTCCCGGAAAGCATCTCCTGGAAAATGGCTATGGAAGTGGGACGGGAGACAACGGGGCGGAAGCAACGATGGTCGTAGTCGAGTTCAAACCAGCCCAATCGTGTGAGAACCTTAGGGTTCACGAACTCCTCAAAAATGAGGCCAGTCTGGACTTCACCACTAGAGCGAAGCGCAGTCTGTATGCCGCGAATGGTATAGACGACACCGACCTGAAGAACTTTGGAATCTGGGTGCTTGAATTTCTTAAGGCCATCCGGCGCTTTAATCGCGACAACCTTCATCCCAACCCTGAACGCCGTCATGCTGATTTCCTTTCGGTGTGGGCGGCCGCAGCAATAATCCGCTCATGACGGAACCGCTGGGGCTTCCGGGCCTCGTACCAAAACATGACGCGAGGAGGCTCATGCCAGCAGACAAGAGAAACCGTCTCAGCGTCCGCATAGAACCGCTCAGCCTTTCTCATGGTGGCTCCGCTCTCCATGGCGGTGTCGATGATCAGGAGCTTCCCCAAATGCCAAGGGAAGTTGGCCTTGAACGGGATAAACGGGACGCCGAGAATATGGCTGGCATACACCGACGCCAGCGCGCCAGACCGTCCGGGGCCGGTCACACTCCCTACGTCTTCGAAGCCATCCGCAAGCAGGCTGCGAATGCGCTCCGCGAACTCAGTTTCGCTGATGATGCGAGCGGTCTCGCTCATGGCTATTCCGCTGCCTCCGCTTTGGAACGCTTCTTGAAAATGTCGGGGCGTAGCTTCTCGCGAGGGATGCCGGTCGCGGCCTCGATCTCAGCGATGCGGGCAATCGGGGCCTTCTTCCACTGCGATATGGCAGACGGCTTTACACCAAGCTTTTCAGCCAGTTTCAGGCGGCGACCACGGGCGGCGTCGAAATATTCAGTGAGCTTATCCATGCCCCCATCTTAAGTGCTGCTTAACTTAAGTCAAGCTGAATTTGTAAGTGGGGCCGTATGGAAACAAAAATAAGTGAGGGGCACTATCGGCGCATGACAAAGGTGACGCCGAATTTCAAGAAACCGAAGCCCAGATACTATTTCCGGGAGTGGCGCAAAAAGCGCGGACTGACGCAGGAGGAACTTGCCGAGCGCGTAGGGGTGACGCCGCCGAGCATCTCGCAGCTCGAGCGCGGCTTGCAGGGCTTCTCCGATTCCACCCTTGAAGCGGTCGCCTATGCGCTGGGTTGCTCACCTGGGGATCTGCTTATGAGAAACCCACTGGACGATGACGCACCGTGGTCAATATGGGACACCGTGAAGCAATCACCGCCCGACACCCGCCGGGCGATTGTTGCTGTTGTCGAGACGATGCTTAAGACAGGGACGGACGCCTAGACCCTCAGGGCGATGATCATCAGGGGCACTTTCTTGTCAGCCTTGTCGTATCGGATATCAACCCGCCGGACGCCGGGAATCTCCAAGCGTATTGCGGTTTCGAGCTTCTGAATGAGTTCTGGAATTTGCGTATTTAGCATAACAGGTGGCAAAGCCGTTGATGCGGCCAAGCTCAAGAAATCTCTTCTATACATTGCCCTCTCCCTCGAAACCTTCAGGTTTGCGCACGTCGTCGTGGCGATCAAGCAGATTAGAGATGACCCCAAATATGGTCTTCCGACAGGCTTTAGGAAATGATAACAGCAGTCACCAAGCAGACAGGAAATAACGGATGATTTATCCAAAGTCTCGGGCTGGAAAAATATGGTTTTGGATCGTAACTATTGTCATATGGATGGCAGCATTTAAGGCCGCTCGTATTCTTCTGGGATCCTGACATATGCCCATAGGCGTCAACTAAGACGGTAGCTAAGGCTAGACCGAACCGATGTATTCAGAGCGTACAGACAGAGTTGAGCTTTATCGCCCCGGCTGGCGTAGTCCACCTGAGGGGCCGTCTCTCCTGGCTAGACCCGGTTTCCCGGTTCCTTAGCGTGTTCTGCGTTTATCTCCTGCCCTTGCGAGGCGGATAAGGCCGTCTTAAAGCCCGCCGAACCCTGTCTTATGCCTTTCCTATGAAGTTTGGCCCGGAATCGCGGCATCCCTTCACGTAAGCTCCAGAAATTCGAAGGCTCCGGGACCTGTTGGGAGAGTTTGCAGTTGCAAAACGCAACTTGTGTGTTAAAACAATCAGGTCTTGGCGGGAACCCTTCCCAAAGAACCGCCAGATTTTAGCCCGCTCGAAGCACAACCGCTTCGGCGGGTTTCTTTTTGCCATGCGATTCCCCATCACGCAAGTTTTTTTAAGTAGGGCTTATTTTTTCCTTGCAATCTATTTAAGTCCGGCTTAAGTTCTATCTCACCACCCAGCGACCCCCGGCACTGATCGGATCGCAGAACAGAGGATGAGATGATGACGAAGGTCAGCCGTATGACACCAGCAATAAAGACGGTCCTTGCGTACGTTCATCTGACCGGCCGGATGCCCGCGCATATTCGCACTCGCACTTATGTCGATGCTTTGGATTTCGTGACTGGCGAATTCCCGAAGAAGTTGACGGATGAGGCTCTTGAGTGCGTGAAAAATCACCCATTCGTGAAGGGCCGGGACTACCTCGTTTCTTTGGGCTTTGAGAGCAAGCCTTCGGTTCCCCACAAGCGCGACAAGCAAACGTCTCATACCTTGCGATTTCTAAACCTCGAAACAAAAGCCGAGGCTCACGTTCTCAGGTCCGGCGGCGGTTGGATTTGGACGCCGAATGGACGCGGCATGAATACCGAAAAACTAGATGGGAAGTTTTGAGATGACGCTGCGCCAATTCATGGTTCGCATCCTGCGGGATACTGACGAGGAATACGCCGACATTGTCGTTGATGCCGAGAGCGAATTCCAGGCAAAGATGATCGCCTTGAACATCGTCAACAAGAGGCCCGGCCTCTACTTCGGCGACCCCGCCGACCCACAATATATCATCGATCCTTCGAGTGACGTGGAAGACGTGACGGGCGGCGAATACGCCAGCGCGAACGAGGTGCGGTCATGATGGCGAACAAGTGGTGCCAATCAACACTGTTGCTTGGAATTTGCGTCGGGTTTTGGTTCGGCACCTTTCTCAGCTTTATCCATATCTACATCCCGCCTTTTCTAGCCGTGGCCGCTGGCTTCGGTTCGCTTTGGATCGGAGCCAATTGCCGGGGAACTGACGGGTGGGGCGGTCCTTACCACGGCCCCACCGATCACCACTAACCCCCCCCCCGGCGATGCTGGGTATGAGGAGATGACAGATGGCGAAGACGATCAAAAACGTTCCATTGAAATTTCTGCAGTTGTGCACGGTCAAATCGGAAAAGGCACAAGACCTTACGCGGGACGAAATCTGCGCACTCATGGGTTGGTGCGACTGCCAAGAAGATGCCCTGTGGGACAGCATGTCGCTTCAGGAAATTCTCAACGTCTACCGCGTCAGCGCTGAATGGGACACGTGGGAAGGGTGGGCATCAGAAGATGTTAAGGCCGCTCACAAGGCTTGGAACCGAGCTGTGATCTGGCCTGGGAACAAGATGCAGCCTCTCGCCGCCTGATCCCCTTCGGCATCCCGCCACCCGCGCGGGATTTCGAAAGTGATGAATGGAGATGACAGATGAGCGAGACAGTGAAGCATACGAAAGGCCCCATCCTTATTGACGAGCACGACGGCAAGTTTTGGCTGACGGCCGACCGGTCATGCTCAGATGTAGAGGGCGTTGCTGTCGTCTACAAGCGCGCCGACGCTGAACTTTTCGCCGCAGCTTCTGATCTTCTGCAAGAAGGAAGCGCGTTCCTCATGGCCGCCGAGGCGGTTTTTGACTGGATGAACGGAAACGATCTGTCCGCCGATCATAAAAAAGCGCACCCGGAAGACTTCAAGCAGGTGTCGGAAACCTTGCTGGCTTTCCGCGCTGCCATCGCCGCCGCCGAGGGCAGGACATGAAGCGCCAGTTCATCAACTCACGCGAAGTCCTCATCCCTGTCGATGCACACCGTACGGGCTTCTATCTCTCCGAAACATTTGTCGTCGGCATGACCTTTGCCACGGCTGCGGAAGCGATGGCCCGTCACCACAACGACGAAACGACGAAGTTCATCCGGTTCGACATGGACACGCTGACCGGCGAGGACGTGACCGAGGAAATGGCTGGGGCCTACCTCGACGATACGAACCTCACGCCGCACGACGAAGACCGTCTTTCCACGTTCGTCCGCACTTCGGAAGCGTGGGAGCGGTTTTGCAAAGACTGGGCTGACGAAGCGTCCAGCGGCGCTGTCTACACGCAAGCAACACACGGGACGTTGAACCGTCAGCAGCAGGGAGTTTGAGACATGGACACCAAGGAAATTCAGAAGCGCATCGACGAGCTTATGAGCAACATGCTGGCGAAAGGGCTCAAGAGCCCAGTTGTTCAGTTCGACTTGGAAAGCGGCAGGGCCGAACAGCGCATCTACCTGCGTTGGGACGATCCGACGAAACTTAACCACACTTCCTACGACGGGACCATTGTCCACTTCATCCGCAACAAGGATGCGAAGGCGACACTTGATGACGCTGCGGCACTCATCGACGCCCTGCCGTCCGCCGAGGAAACGAAGCTCAAGCAGTTCATGGGCGCACTCGCCAACGTCATCGAGCTTGGCAAGTCCAACGGCATCGAAGTCGAGTTCCTGAACCCTCTCGCGGCCACCATGAAGAAGCTTTCCGACAACATTCTGACGGACCAGCGCGCCGCCTGACCCCGCGCATAGCTGCGCAGACACTGAACACCGTGAACCAACAAGAGGAAATGACGATGCGCAATTATTTCGGACTCGGAGCCTTCATCGCCGCAAGTCTTGCGTCCCCTGTCTCGATGCAGCCCATAGAAATCATCAACGTCCCCGAAGCTCCGACATACCGGCGCTCATCCACGAGGGTCAAGACCGGCAACAGGTATCCGATGAACGGCAAGCGTGAATGCGCCCGCCGCGTTCGTCAGGCCGAAGCTCTCGCAGCCAAGCGCGCCGAGTAACCCCACACCCCCGCGACACCAAGAGGAGACAGAGATGGCAGACGCAAAAACATACACCCTCGAAAACGACTACATGCCGATCATCAAGGGCGATGTCGATATCCCGAACGCCGAAGCGGTCGATCCGCTGTTGTTCCTGAATAACCTTGCATCGGGTGGCCATAGCCTGGTTCCGCATTGGGGTTGGGGCCGCATCACCGGGCAGCGGAAACAGTGGACGCAGTTCTTTCTCACCCCGGCTGGGATGGGTGGTCGCTTCGGCGGCGGCGGGTACGCGGTCACCTATGGAGGCAGCAAGTACGATCAGGAAACCAAGAAGAGCACACAGACGCCCATCGTGCTGCGGTTCGCAATCTGCAAGCACGAGAAGGTTGATGCAATCGGCGCGAACCATCAGCGCGGATGGCACCCCGGCTCTTGCAAGCATTGCGGTCTCGACATGACCGTAGATAGCGGGGATTGAGCTATGACCCAATTCCGCACCGCCCTCGCCTCTTTCACCGCCTTCATGGAGGGGTAGGATAATGGCTGACCTCACCGCACTTATCGAACGGCTGGAAGCTGCAACGGGGCCGTCCAGAGAAACAGATCATGAAATCCACACGGCCACCAACAAGGCTCTTCGTGCTGGGTTTAGGTTCGGCCATGTACCTCATTATTGTTCTTCCGTTGATGACGCCGTGGCTCTGGCTGTTCGGGTTCTGCCGGGATGGTATTTCGAGCACATAGGGAACGATGCAATGGGCGGCGACTACGACATGTCGTGGGTAGGGTGGACCGTCGATATTTCGCCCGGAATGTCAGGTGGATTCCAGGGCCATGCAAAAACCCTTCCCGTTGCTATCTGCCTCGCAGTCCTCCGCGCTCTTTCAGCACAGGAGGACGAGAAGTGACAGATCGCCCTATTCTCTTTTCTGCGCCTATGGTCCGCGCTTTGCTCGACGGTCGGAAGACGCAAACGCGGCGGATGCTGAAGCCGCAGCCTCACCTGATGAGCGACAAAGGCTTGTCGTACATCGGCACTGACGGGAAAGGTCACCGGCCCCGCATCTTTGTTGGTGATCGCCTCTATGTCCGAGAGCATTGGAGGACCAGCGGTTCGCTGGACAGCATAGCGCCGCGTGACCTGCCACGGAATGCAGCCGTCCTCTACAATGCCGACGAAGAACGTCCGGTATGGGCAGGGAAGCATAGGCAGGCCATGCATATGCCCCGCTGGGCTTCCCGCCTGACGCTCACCGTCACCGACGTGAGGGTGGAGCGCTTGCAGGATATCAGCGCCGACGATGCCGAAGCCGAAGGTTGCCCACCTTGCCCGGTCTGCAATGACCATGGCTGGATTAATTCAGGCCCTGATGGTGGATGGCAATGCACTGCGGTTGGATGCGGGGATGCTTACGTCGATCAATACCACCGCCTCTGGGACCACATCAACGGTCCCGGCGCATGGGACGAAAACCCATGGGTCGTCGCCTACACCTTCACCGTCCAGCGCGGGAACATTGACCAGATCGGCGGTGCCTCATGACCCCGCACCATCTGGGCACATTCAAATCCACCAACCTCCGCGCTGCCGAGTTCATGGAAATGCTCGCCCGCAACAACGCGACACACAGCGCGGGGAGCTTCTGGACCCTTTTCATCATCGTAGCGGCAATCACGGTATTTGCCGCGATCCAGGCTTAGGAGAAACAACATGGGCGCTATAGTCACCAAAGAACATGACGTTATGCCGGTCGTCTCGGAGAGCGCGGCTATCTTTCAGATCATCGAAAGGGCCGCTCGCGATCCTAATGTCGACATCGATAAGATGCAACGCCTCATGGAAATGCGGGAGCGTGAAATGGCCCGTATGGCGCAGGTTGCGTTCAACGAGGCCATGAAGGCCGCACAGTCGGAAATGCCCCAAGTGGTGCGCGATGCCGACAACGACCAGACCAGATCCAAATACGCCCGCTATGAGACCATCAGCGAGGCAATCCAGCCGGTAATCACAAAGCACGGTTTCTCGCTGACGTTTGGCGAAGGAAAGCCGGATCACCCAAACCATATTCGCGTCGTCTGCGAAGTCATGCACGAGGCCGGGCACACGAAGCACTATTACGCCGACGTGCCTTTTGACAACGTCGGGATGAAGGGCAACGCCAACAAGACGAACACTCACGCCTATGGGTCAACCAAGAGCTACGGCAAGCGCTACCTCAAGTGCGATATCTTCGACGTTGCCGTGAAGAACGAGGATGACGACGGCAACGCTGCTGGCCGTTCGCCGCAAGAGAAGATTAACGCCGACCAGTTGGCCACACTTCGCCGCCTGATCGATGAGACGGATTCAGACATTCAAAAATTCTGCAACCTCGGAAAGATTGACGCGCTTCCCGACATGCTGGCTATCCATTTCGATAGCGCCGTTCGACTTCTTGAGCAGAAAAAAGCGAAGATGGAGGCGGCGCGATGACAGTTCTGTTTTTTGATACGGAAACGACAGGCTTCTATCAGGACAAGTTGCCAGTAGATCACCCCGAACAACCCTACATCGTTCAGCTTGCGGCTCAACTTTGTGAAGATGACGGAACGCCTGTCGCTGGATTCTCATTTATCGTGGACCCTGGGATTGGCACTGTGAGCATCCCTACTCGTGCTTCTGAAGTTCACGGTATCACAGACGAGATAGCGGCCAAACACGGGGTTTCCTCTGAGTTCGCCCTGTCAGCTTTCACGCATCTGTACCAGCGCTCTGATCTGGTTTGCGCTCACAACATAAAGTTTGACCGTGGGGTTATCGAGGCTGCGATTTCTCGTCACTACAAGAAAATTATGCCTCTCCGTAAACCGCTGTTCTGCACAATGGAAGCGGCCAGCCCGATCATCAATCTACCGCCTACAGACCGGATGCGAGCCGTTGGGATGACATGCCCAAAACCTCCGAAACTGGAGGAATGCATCAGACATTTTTTCAATGAAAGCCTCGATGGAGCGCATGACGCCATGGTCGATGTTACCGCCTGCCGTCGCGTCTATATCCACCTTAAAACCCTTGAGGCTGCGTCATGATGCAGATTTTTACCGACATTGAACAGGGGTCTCCTGAGTGGTTCGCTTGTCGAGCCGGGATACCGACCGCCAGCAAATTTTCCACAGTCATGGCGGGTGGAGATGGCAAGACGCGATCCAAATACATGCGACAGCTGGCCGGGGAAATACTGACCGGGGAGCCGACGGAGTCTTTTTCAAGCACCCATATGGAGCGCGGCAAGGTCATGGAAGACGAAGCGCGACAAACGTACGCCTTCATCACCGATGCTGAAATCCAGAAGGTTGGGTTCATCCGAAACGGAAACAAGGGCGGGAGCCCCGACAGCCTGATCGGAACGAGCGGCGGCTTGGAGATAAAGACCGCGTTGCCCGATATCCAGATCGACCGGCTTGAGCGCAACCGTCTCCCTCCCGAACACAAGGCCCAGGTTCAAGGGAACCTTTGGGTGTCGGAACGCGAATGGTGGGATTTCGTCAGCTTCTGGCCGAAGCTTCCCATTCTCACCGTCCGCGTCTACCGGGATGAGGAATACATCAAACAGCTTTCAGAAGCCGTTGACGCTTTCAACGACGAGCTTTCAAGCCTCGTTGAGCGCATCCGCACCTATCAGCCACCAAATCAGAAGGAGGCCGCATAATGGCCGGTTCAGTCAATCGCGTGATCCTCATCGGCAACGTCGGCGCAGATCCCGAAATCCGCCGCACTCAATCAGGAACGCCCATCGCGAACCTGCGGATTGCCACGTCCGAAAGCTGGCGCGACAAAAACAGCGGCGAACGCAAGGAAAAGACGGATTGGCACACCGTGGTCGTGTTCTCCGAAGGTCTGGTGAAGATCATCGAGCAGTACGTCAAGAAGGGTAGCAAGCTCTACGTCGAGGGCGCGCTCCAAACTCGCAAGTGGCAGGACCAATCCGGTAACGACCGGTATTCCACCGAAGTCGTTTTGCAGGGCTACACGTGCTCCCTGACGCTTCTAGACGGCAAGCCAGACACACAGCGCGAGCCTGAGCGCCAGAGCGGCTTTGCTGACGGCGACGTGGATTTCTGACCATGGCCAAGACCGAACAGCCCCCGCTTTACATGATCCGTCGCGGTGACCGCTTGTTGCCCGAAATGGCAGCGGACCGGGAATTGCTCGACCTGTACCCGGAAGGGGAGCGGATCAAGGTGTCCCTTCACACCGGCAGGTCACCGGCAAAGCTGCGCTGGTACTGGACCTTCCTCAACCGGATCGTCAGCGCCACCAGTTGCGCGCCGTCGAAGGAAGTCCTTCACGACGTTGTCAAGCTCCACACCGGGTTCGTTGTCCCGGTCATGGTCAAGGGCTACACGGTCGCCGTCCCGAAATCGGTCAGCTTCGCCAGTATGTCGGAGCAGGAATTTGATGCCTTCCTCAAAACCGCTATCGCGTGGATTGCCGAGACATACGACATCACGCCGGAGCAAGCATTCGGAGAAGCAGCATGACCCTCTCCCGCCTCATCACCAAGGCCCTCAACGGCTGGCGCTCATGGCAGTCTGCAAGGGCTCTTGAAGATGCTCAACGCCGTGCAGATCGTGCCATGCCCGAATGTGTCGCGGTCCAACGGGAAATCGAGAAGAACCGTCGCAATCATCGCCCGAACAAGGAGCATCTGGACAGGATTCGGAAGCTCCGGTTTCAGAAGCTGAGGGAGGGTGTTTGATGAAGCGCGTCGAGTTCTCAAAGAAGATCAGAGGGCAAGCATTCCTGCGCTGTGGCGGCAACTGCGAGAAGTGCAGAGCCAAGCTGAAGCAGGGGGAGGCGGAATTTGATCACATCATTCCGTTCTACTTCACTCAGGATTCCACGCTCGAAAACTGCCAGGTCCTTTGCGTTCCATGCCATCGCGGCGAAGGCCAGAAGACGGCGGACGATCAGCGGGACATTTCCAAAGCGAAACGCAACTGGCTCAAACATACGGGCTCTTGGCCCAAGAGCAAGAATCCCATTCGAAGCGCAGGCTTCAGAAAGACGAGGCAGTCATGACCACCCACGAAGAAGCACTTGAGGCGCTCATCACCCGCGCAGAAGAATCGGAGCGGAAAGCGGCCCACGAAAAGGCGATGAAAATCGACTTGCTGATGTCGCTTGCCGAACATACCGGCCACGATCACGGCATCATGGCAATTCGGAGTTTGGTTGATCGAGCAGAAGCGGCCGAGGCAGAGAACGCTAGGCTGCGCAGCGCTCTAAATCTTATCTCCCACACAGTCACAAAAGACAGTCACGGGAACATAAAGGATCTCCCCGTGGCTTATTACAAGTATATTGCCCGATCCGCCCTTGCCGCACGAAAGGACCAGTCATGGGAATTTGCCCCAAGCGCGATGCAGTTTGCCCACCCGGCTGATGATGGGTGGCCCAATGGCACTATTGTGCGCAAGAAATCGGGGTCCTGGTGGGAAGGTCGCGTTGTTGGCCGCTACAGCACCGAGCAAACGCCGGACGGCTACTGCGTCCAACTGGATCGCCCGAATGGTCCCGTCCAGATCTACCCGGCAAGCGCGCTGGAGGTTTCACCATGACAACTGATAACGGAATGCGATACGCGACCGTGCGCGTTGGGTATTATCTTGATAACTCGCAAACGACACACCCTTGGCAAGACGTCCGTTCACGCTATGGCGCTGAGAAGGCAGGCAACAAAATCGTCCGCTGGCGTCCTCTCCCCTCCCCACCATCAGCACAGGAGACAGACCATGCAGCCGAATGAACTTCTGAATCGCGTTGCGTCGATCATTTGCGACGAAACATGCGGGCTCACATCTGAGTGCAAGAGCAGGGAAGCGGCTAAGGCTCTTTTCGACAAGGGATACCTCACCACACCAGAGGCAAAGAGCGGGGTGGTGGTGAAGCAACTTGAGTGGGTGGGCGCAAGGATTTCTACAATGTGGGAACACTTTGAGGCGCAAAGCATCGTCGGAAGATATGAAGCGCTCGAATGGTCAGACGGCACTTTTGGGGGGACTATACCGCCAATTGACCCTGACGAACATGGAACCGAATTCACCGCACCGACGATGGAAGATGCAAAGGCTGTCGCCCAATCCGACTTCGAGCGCCGCATTCTCTCCGCCCTAGACCATGCAGCCGGAAAGGAAGGTGGGGTGTGAGCATAACGGCTGATCACATTCTTGACGCGCTGGTGGCAGCCAACTCTGAAAAGATTTGGGCCACAGAAGTGCCCTTTCGCGGCTCAACGACGCGCATTGATTTCTGGACTTTGGAGACGGCAGCATCAGCAGGTTTCCGAGCCACAAGTTACGAAATCAAAGTGTCGCGACAAGATTACAAGCGAGACACGGAGGAGAAGCAGGCGGGCGCTTTAAGGCATTCCGATCGGTTCTTCTATGTCACGCCGCCTGGTCTGCTCAAGAAGGCCGATATCCCAGAGTGGGGAGGGCTGATGGAGTGGAGCGGGGAGACGTGGCGTGTCATCAAGCGGGCACCGAAACTGGCGAAAGCCGAAGAGCCTGGGTGGGGACTGATCGTAGACATCATCAGGAACAGCGGCCAATGCCGCCGCGATGTCGCGTTGCTCACCATGCGAATACAAATGGCTGAGCGCCAAGCGAGACAAAAGGCCGGAGTGCATGCCTTCGGTTATGGGTACGGTTCTCGTTTAGATCAACGGTTTCGATATCGTGCCATGAAGGAAGGTGCAGCATGAGCAACGAGGATATGAACTGGAAAGCCATCGACCGCGCAACCACGGAGGCGGACGAAATCACCACCCTCCGCAAAGACCTTGCTGAAGCACGGGCGGAGAATGAGCGGCTGCAGTCGGCACTGGAGAAGCTGACCAGAGACGCCGGGAAAGTCCATCGACTTGGAGCCGTGCCGGGCAACCAGTGGCCACCCTTGGCTTGCTCTCTGATTGAAGCCCGCGCCACAATGGCCGACATTCTCGCCAAACAGGCAGCCCACCCCGTCCTCCGTCCACCCACCCGCAAGGCGAAGGGAGAGACGGCATGAGCAACAGGGACACCCGAAATCTGAACCCACACGCCGAAGCTCGTATAGCCATGGTGATATGGTCACACGAGTACGCATTCGAACAGCGTGGCGGATGCGTGGACTTTTGGGACAGCCTGTCGCCGTGGCAAAAGCGCCAATGCGTTGAGCTTGTCGACAGGATAATCTCATTACCACGCGCAGCTCTTGCCGCCACAGAGGGGGAGAAGACGTGACAGCGCCTGCCCTCGTCAAGCGATCCGATATGATGCGAGCGGCGCAAGTCGCCAACGAAACAGGATGCCGCATTGAAATCAAGGTCGGAGATTCGGTTATTACCGTTATCCCCGATGTGCCGAAGACCGCTGGAGCCAAAGGCAGGGATGGAATTGACTATTCACGCCCCGTCCTGTGATGCTTCGGAAATGCCCCGCAAGCTCCCCCTGCACGTCAACAAGCAGAAGACCCGCCATGGAAAGTGGGTCTTCTATTTCCGCGTTGGGAAAGGGCCGCGAACGCGCCTACCGAACCCGAACGATCCGACATTCAAAGCCGCATATAAAGCCGCGCTGACGGGCAACCCCATCGAAGCCCCGAAGGTGTATGAAAACACCCTGCAATGGCTCTGGGACCGCTACACGACCGAAAGCGCCAAGTGGGCCGGGTATAGCCCCGCAACGCAGAAACAGCAGCGCTTGATCATGGCTCACGTTCTGGAGAAGAACGCCAGATCCGCACTTTCCGTCTTCACGCAAGATGTCATTCAGGAGGGTGTTGACAAGCGCCATGAGACGCCCGCCGCAGCTGCCAACTTCCTCAAGACCATGAAGGGCATGTTCGCTTGGGGAAAGAAAATGCGACTGGTCACGGCTGACCCGACGATTGGCGTTGAGCCCCCGGGATACAAGACCGATGGGTTCCCGGCATGGACCGTGGAAGATGTCATGAAATTCCGGGCCGTGCATGCCGCCGGGACGCCGGAACGGCTGGCAATGGAAATGATGCTGCTTGTCGGCTTGCGGCGATCTGACGTGGTTCTGGTGGGCCGTCAGCATATCACCGGCCGCGTTCTGTCGATGGACACGGCCAAGACCGGAGCGCGGGTTAGCGTCGAACTGTCAGACGATATGGTCAAGCTGATCGATGCCACGCCGCGCCGGGGGCTTCATCTCATCGAGAGCGCCATAGGCAAGCCCTTCACGAAGGAAAGCTTTGGAAACTGGTTCAGGGTGAAGTGCACGGAAGCCGGGGTAACGAAATCGGCTCATGGCCTTCGCAAGCTCAGCGCAACGCTGGCGGCGGAAGGCGGGGCAGCAACGCACCAACTGCTTGCCCAATACGGCTGGACGAATATCGCGACCGCCGAAATCTACACAAAAGGGATTGACCGAAAGCGCCTTGGGATCGAGGCGAGCCGCATCGTTGCGGACCAGATCGGGAACATGGTAAGCCCTGCCCCCAAGTCGGGTGAGGGATTCAAAACGGAAAACACAACAAAATCAGTGGGCGAAAATTGATGTGGTGGCCTCTCATCGCCCACCAATTTCTCACCTGAAATTGATCATTCTCGCCTTGCAGGACATAGTGTCTGGCGGGTTTAGGCGGACGAAAATTCCCACACCCAGCCGCCCGAAAACGCCCTTGATTCCATTGCGACTCCTGAAACGTCGCCCGCACTTTCGGATGGCAGTGAAGGACCGAATCTGAACCGCCCAACTGGAGGCATCATGAAAGCCCTGTATTATCTCGTGTGTGGATACGGAGCCGCAAGATTACTTGATCTTGCTGTTGGCCGGATTGCCATTGAAGATGGCATTGAGGCTTGGAAAAACCTCATTTTTTAAAGCAGCGGTGAAGGATGATAGCGGGCTAATGCCAGCCGAGGAAGATCAATATCTTCTTCCAAGCCAGCGTTATCGCAGCCCCGAATGAGGCGGACATAAGGCCTATGAACATCACCACGCCGATACCGCGTTGCCGCCAGTTGTTGATTTCCGAAATCACCGGTTCGACCTTGCCCATCCTCGCTGCCAACTCGGCCAGCTTCTGATCGGATGCGCCCTGCATGCGTTCCAGGTCTTCAAGCTTTTCGTATTGGTCTTTCCGGTCTACGCGGGCGCGGTTTTGGTCTTCGATGATCAGATCCAATTTGCCTTCAAGACGGCCTATCGCCCGTTCAACATTCGATTCCGTCATTTCACCGCGTCTCCATGCGCCTTGCACTCGTCTTTGGTCCAGACACCGCCGGAGCAAACGCCCACAACGGTCCTGTCGATCTTGCGCTGATCCTGCGGCGTTGCCCCTCTGGCCCCGATCAGGTCAGTCCCCAACACTCGGCGAAGGCCCGTCGCATCTACCGGCCCCGAAGTTCCACAGGGCCCCAGCGTCAAGGCAACGATCATAAGCACTGCGGCTGTCGTCAGCAGATTTTCCAGCTTCATTGTTCAATCTCTCGATTTTGGTGATGACGGATTCCGCGCCGTCTTTCCTGATTTCGATGTAGAGCCATCCGAGGGCGGCAACGATGGCAGCGGCAATGATGAGCTTCAGCCACAGGGTCAGCATCACTTCACCCAATAGTATTTGCGGGCGAGGTAATACCAGCCCTCGCTGATGGCCCCGGCGAGCACACCGGCCGCGACCTGTAGGGCCATCTGAATATCGGGATCATTGGAAAGCTCGACGCCGGAATCTGGGTCAAGCAGGCCCTTGGCGACAAGGACGCCGGAGCCGTAGCGGAGCAGGATTCGGATGATGACTGACGACATAGTTCTTACCTCGTGAATATCTTGAGGATTGCTGCGATGAGAGCGGAAATGCCGGATTTGGCCGGAGCGGGCTTGGCGATGGGTTTCCCCCAGTCAGGGTTGGCCGGGAACTGATCGATAACTGGCTCTGGAATGGTCGGGCGCGGCTGTGGTGCCTGTCCGACATAGGCGGCGTCCCTGAGTGCCTTTTCGAACGCCTTGGCATAGAGGGCGATCTGTGCGGCCTTGTCGGTCCCGTTGACAATCCGGCGGGCGTTGTAATAGTCAGCCTTCCCGTTAGCGATGTAGTCGGAAAGCTTCTTGCTGGTGAAGCGGCCATTGATCATGCCGTCGAAGATGATGCGGGTGGACGTGGCGGGCTGTAGAGCCTTGTCAGGAGCGTTCTCGATGCCATAGGTGCGGTAGTTGTCGCGGCCGGTGATCTGCACCAGCCCACGGCCCCGAAATCGCCACCCGTCGCCACTGGCCTCATTCCCGTTGCCGATGCGGTTGGCATAGGCGCGGTTTGCAATCCGCTGCGGCTGACGGGCATAGGCCCTTGCGTCGGCTTCCGAGAAGTATTTCGGGAACGTACCGCGCAGACCGGCTGCGGAGTAATTCAGGTTCTCCGCAATGGGCTGCATCTTCGCGCCAGTCTCATGGTAGGCTGATGCGAGGACATAGGCGAGTTCTTGGGTCTTGACGCCCCGGCGCTGGCCCTCGTCAAGGATCGCTTCACAGCCCTGCACCTGTGGCCCGGATAGGGATGTTCCGAAGACGCCGGACGCACGGGCGCGCACCGACGCGAAGAACGCGGCTTTGTTCATATCGAATTTCCTTGATTGGTTTCCGGCCCGGTGACATCATCCCCCGCTAAACGAGAGGGATGGTCATGGAGCGAAGCAAGTTGAAAGGGATGGCCCAAAGCGCCGCCTATATGGCAATCGCCTTGGGAATCATCCTGTTCTTTGCCTTTCAGGACGTGGTCGGGTGCCTTATTCCGGGATAGGCGTTTCGATGAACGTTGCTGACCAGCACCAGTTCGTGTTTGCGGTCGTGTCGGGGATAATCACCAGACCTTCGCCCGGCCCCATGGTGAACGGATATTCGTCTTCCATTGGCGGCATGTTGGCGTCGTAGACTTCCACCGAATTTGCCACAGGCGTGGTGCCGGAGGTCAGGCGATACGTGCGTGTCTGGCTCGACGCAGGAGAAACACCATTGCCAGGGAAGTACTTGCTGTTGCGCACGTTCAGGTCAGCGCCGAAACCTGTAATCGTTGCCGTCCGCTTGAGGTTGAACTGAGTGTTGACCGTGGACCAGACGCCGGACTTCACGAGCGAGAAGGCAACGCCAGAGCCCGGAGGGTTCCAGAGAGTGACGCTCGTAAGATTGCCAGCAGCCTGAGCAACGCAAGTCGTCTGGTAAAACGACTTGTCGGCAAGCACCGTTGGGATATCGGATGCAAAAACAGAAGACGCGCAGAGAACCAACGCGCAAAGAGCTGCGAGAAGCTTTTTCATGGATTTTTCCTATGTGTTTGGGAGGGGCAGTCTTGATTAGAGGCGGGGGTCTATCCAGCCTCTGGTCGTAATGGTCAGGGCAACGGAAGCATCGCTAGTCGCAAGACGACTGCGAATTTGTGCGGAAGTGTTTGTAGGGACCTGAAATGCGCCAGCCTGACGATTGCTAGACGCGGAGGACGTGAAGCTGACCTGAGCATTCGAGGTACTTGGCGTTTGGTCTCCAAGATCAAGAGACGTCAGAAGGGCAGCATAGGACGTGCCGTTATTCGGCCCAAATAAGGTGAGTGAGCCAAACGAAATTACCTTGACCCCAACGGGTGCCGTTATAGCGCGAGTGACGGCACTCGTTCCGGGATTTGTGGCAGAGATATCGTTGACGGCGTTGATCGTGAATATGTTCCCAAGTTGGATAAACGGGACCAAGGCCCCACTCTTCCGGATGACCGACCCGATACACGCCTTCCGGTCATAGTCGGCTGGCATCGTCGGGCTGGTGGCGGAAGCTGAAAACAGAGCATCGACAACGCCGGTATCGGAACGCTGGATGAGCCAGACATGGTAAGTCGTGTCTGCGATTGAACCAGTATCGAGGCCCCCCTGGTTCGTTCCAACGGCCCATGCCGCATCAAGGCGCTTGGTGAGGGCTGAGGCGAGGACCATAAGCACCGGGTTTGTTTCCGCTGATGCGGCCTCCCCTGCTGCGATATCAATATCGTTCGTCGCATCCGTCACGTTGTTGGATAGCGTCAGGCCGTTGATATGTCCCGCAAGTGTCGTCTGGATCAATGGGATACCAGACGCTCTAGTGTAAACCGTGCAGCGCCAATCCCCGGTAGCATATTCGACAAATTCTGCTTCATCACCAGCTGCCGTAGTGATGTTTGCGCCGCCGGGAAGAATAAGGTCTGTTGCGTGATGAGCGAGCGTCAGGGCTGCGTCGAAATGCAACTTAATGACGGTCCCTGCGCCCTTTGTCGTAATGGACGTGATTGCCGTAGTGCCGGTGATATCGAAGTAATTCCCGTCATCACCGAGCGTCAACGCCGCCGCACTGGCCACGTCTGCACCCTTCGCCCACTTCTGCGTTGCGGTGAAGGTATTGACCGTTGCTGTTCCCGGAACAGCAAGTGCCGTCCGCGCCGCGCTGACAGACGTTGCCCCTGTGCCACCTGCCGTGATAGGACGTGCGGCGTTCAGGTCGGAGATAATGTCGTCAGCCAGGGAGTTCACCTTGGCTGATTCAATTGTTGTGTTTGGCACAAATGTCGTGCCCGCTGGCTTGGACATCACCCCGGAACCATTTCTAGGCATCGCTTATTCCTTTACGTCACAAGCATTCAGCGCTAGGATTCCGCGCCGAATGGAGAGATTGATGAGAATTTTGATTGTTGTGGTTGCGGTCGCAGCACTTGCCGCTTGCCAGTCAAAGGAAGTGGCCGAGATGAGCTATTCAGAGGTCAAGGACCTCGTTGCAAAGAAGGGTCAGGAATGCATGGCGCAAGGCGTTAAGCCCCACACACCCGAAATGCAGACCTGCGTTAATCACGAGATGAATGCCGAACAGACGCGGCGGAAGAACATGAATGTGAGGCTTCAGGCGGCTGCGAACAGCTCGACCTATTGCCAGAGCTTCGGCAACACGATGCAGTGCTTCTGATGAAAACAATCGATCACGACCCGAACGAGGGTAAGCCAGTGGAATTCCCTGACGCTGCATGGCGGGATTTCAAGGAGAAGCAGCTAGGCCGCCCGGCTCATTGGACGGACGCCATGCCTATCGTTATCATCGTGGCGGTTCTGTACTTTATGCGGGTTGGCTGGCCGTTTTAACGAACGGACTCTGCGACCGAGCCGCCGATAAGCGCCCGTGCGATTGCCCGCCGAAGCTTCTCCGATGAATCCCCACGTTTTACCGCCCTCAGAAGGGTTTCGTTTGCCCGTGTTGGTGCAGTCTCCATGAGAGCCTTTGCGATGAGATCACGGGTCTGCGTATTGCGGCCTTGAAGCGCATTCGAGCTTGCAGTGAGCGCCTGAAGTGCCGCCGTCTTGAGATTGCCGGTCAAGGCATTCCCGATGACACTTGGATCAAACCCGCCCATATCAGCCGAATCCGCGAGGTTATCGGCAGTCTTTGAGCCTCCAAGTGCGGTGTTCGCTGTTTCGAACATACGCTGTTCGCGGCCGATACGGTCCATCAACTGACCAGACTTACCCGGAGCCGCGAATGCGGGGAATTCCTGAGCCGTCTTGCCGGTCTGAAGCATCCTCGCTTTGTTGGTCGTGGGAGAAACGGACGCAGCCTCAACACGACCGATGAAGGGGTCTGAATAGCCAGTGCGGAACGCCTGCTGTTCATCGACCTCAAGGCCACGAAAAGCCGGAATAGTGTCGTCGGCGCGCATTCTTGCGGAGGCGGCGTCTGCCCCGGTATCGACCGCCTCGATAACCTTGCTCTGTTGGCGGAAGGTGTCACGTGCTCCGGCGTAGTCGTCCGAGGCGGCGGACAGACTGTCATCAAGAGCGTTTCGTATCGGAATGAGCTTCTGCTGAACAATCGGCTTCGCGCCGTCGATCATATTATCCAGTTCGATTTTTGTCCTGAACGCAGTGTCGAAGTCACTCACGATGTTATCGCCGTCCGTCAGCATTCCCCTCGCACGGCGCACAGTGGCCTCAACGCTGTCATCGGCAATATTGGTGCGGGAAATGCTCCCGCCAGTGCCTAGGAAGTCATCAGCGGCCTTAATTGCGCCTGTAGGGTCCACTGTTCCAGCAGAACCACGCGCCGCACCATAGTTCCTCGCTGCATCCGCAGTCCGTGCTTTGGTAAGCGCTTTGGCGGTTTGTGCTGCGGTCCGGGGGGAATCAAAACCCTCTGACAAGGCATTCACAAGGCGCTCACCCTGCCCCGCCTGACGAGCCTGTAGCGTCTCCGAAATCGTCTGCCTCATATCACCGGGGGACCGCGCAACGCCAGAAAGCATACGCTGACCAGAATTCCCCATAGCATCTGCCACCATAAATTCAGGCTGCCCGTCATTTGCAGCGCGGGCGAGGTCATCGGTGATATCCTGCGCGGACCTTCCGGACCGCTCCAAAGCCGCCGCAATCCCCTTGTCTGCACGGCTCTTGTTGCCAATACCGGCAAGACCGGCCGCGCTGTTCAGGACCGCGCCACCAGCGGCGAGAACAGGACGGGCAACGAGACCGACGCCTCCGCCAATAGCGGCATTCTTCAGAATATCCTCATCGTAGCCGTAGCCGGAAACAGCGCCGAAACCGGCACCGCCGAGCGCATCCGTAATCGTCTTGCCGACAATGCCGCCCTGCATTTTTGCCGCGATATGGGGTGCAATCTTCGAAGCTACGCCGCCCACTGCGTCCATGAGCTTGCTCGCACCAATCACGCCGCCGCCAATGTTTGAGGTGGCCGACATGACGGGGCTTTCCTCATTGTATCGGTCGCGGGCAGCTTTTACAGATCCATGAATATCTTCATATTCCTCACCAAATGTCTTGTCTGTGAAAGGTGCCCGAATAGCGGCATTCACGGCGGACGATGCCTTACCGGCTAGACCACCAGTCGCGGCGTCAGCCCAATTCATGCCAAACCCATAAGGCACATCGTAGGCGGGTTCTGAGCCACCCACATGCTTCTTGAGAGCCTCAAGCGCGCCTTCAGGATTTTCGCCTGAAACCTTGTACTTTTTTCCGTCAGGGCCGGTGATCTGATATGTTGGCATCAATCTGCCTCATCCAAAAGCTCGATGGTGTAACCATCCGTTTTTACCGGAGCGCGGCTACCCTTCATGCCGCCACCCGAAAGCTCCCTGAGAAATTCACTGGGCTTCGGAAGGGAACCTTCGACGTTCGTTGAGCCGAGCGCCTTTTCGATGGATCGATTGTACATCTCGCGCATCTGGGCCTTAAACGCGATTGTCGTTGGGGTATCGCCTGGCTGAGCGAAGTAAGCCCGCTTGGTGCGTTCCATTTCTTCCGGTGTTGCTGCTGCGCCGGTAGCGATACGCAACGCGCCTTCCGCCCATGCCGTAGCCGCCGCGTCGTACATTTGCCCCTGCTCTGTCTTGAAGAAGTTCCCGGCAATCGGTGTGCTTCGCGCCGCTGCGTCCTGCATGTTCGCCGGGTTGAACTGGCTTTCGAGATCCAGCAAAACGGGCTGGGATTCGGTCTGCAAGTTCTGAAACAGCGTGAGTTTCGACTGGGATTCGGTGAGCTTGTTCTTCGGCGTGATGTCCCCACCCCCGCCAGGAGCCTGTATTGGATCCCAGTTCTGCGTTTGAGAATTCCACTGAACAGCCATTTCCGAGCCATCGGACAGCTTGAGCGTCTGGACTGTCGGAGCCTTCTGCCCCTCGTTCTGAAGCTTCTCAAGCTGGGCGCGCTTGGTCTCAAGGTCCAGCTTATAGGCTGGGTCCGCCTGCCTCATCTGCTGTTTGCGCTGTTCTTCCTGCTGGCCGAGCTGCTGCTCGATCATGGTCTTGAGCACGGCTTTACGGCCATCGCTCAGGAACGGGTTATTCAGGGCTTCCAGAATGCTCGGATCGATGCCAAGCGGTCCTTGCTGCTGCTGGCCAACGTTCGCGCCCTGTGCCCTCGCCTGTGCGATCTGTGCCGGGTCTGCGGGCTGTCCTTCCATGAGGGCCTGCACGATTGACCCGCGCGGGTTTGCCATGGCGCTCTGAAGCTGCTGGGAGCCTGCGAACTCGGCCGGGATTCCAGCCTGCGCCTGCTGGGGCTGCTGCATCTGTTGCGCGGGCTGAACGAGAGCATTTGCAACGCCGCTCCGGCCCTGTGCGATCTGCTCCGGCGGGATGGTTGCTCCAAACCTGTCGTTGAAAGCCGCGTCCGGCAATGGCTGGCCGGTCTGTGCCGTGCCGGGGAACTGTGCCGCATATTCCGGTGTCTGCTGGAATGCGGCCACCTCTTCGGTGAGAGAGCCGCCATTCTGTGGCGCTATGGCTTCAATTGCCTGCGCTCCGGTATCACCCTGCTCAAGAAATTTCGGCAGGAAAGCGTTGGCTGCGGAAAAACGCGCCGCAGCCTCACCGCCGGGCCGGTTCCAGCCTGCAAACTTCCACGCCTCGTTCATCATCTGCTGCGCCTCTTCCGGCGTCTGTGCGGTGTTGAGGCGGGCAATAAGCTGCGGGTCTTCCTGAAGGAAGAACTTTGCCTGACCAGCCGGAGACATGTCGCCAGTCGCAGCGAGGGCCTGATAGCGAGGACCGCGCCAGGACATGATGCCTCCTGCCGTGCCAGCCTCTCCGCTCTCGCTGGGATCAGACCATGTACGGTTGACGTTGCCCGGTGCAAACCGGCTTTCGCGCTGACCCGTCGCGGCGATGGCTGCAAGAGCATTCGGGTTCGTCACGCCGCCGCTCTTCACAGTATCCATGAAGCTGGAAAATACCTCGTTTTCGCTCATATCGATAGGTGCGGCTGCAACATCACCGGACGGCGTAACCGCTGGCATTCCACCACCAGTCGCGCCCGCTGAAGGCTGAGACGCGCCGCCGAGGATACTGGCCCATGCGGAATCAGCGGACGCCATGCCGCTCTTTTCTGCCTTGTCGGCACGGCTGTTCATCACTGCCGAGACAATACCATCGCCAAGGGATGAAATGCCCTCGCCAACGTTTCGAGGCGCTCTTGAAGCGAGAAGTGCACGGGCAATCTCACGCTTGCGCTTGATCGTTTCGGGGGTCTCGTTCGTGTCGCCACCAAACAGGAAACTTGCCATTATGCAGCCATCCTTTCACCGATGCCGAACAGCTTCCCATAGTGGACCTGCTTCATGCCGTCTGGGCGCGTAGAGACCGCGTCTGGGCGTGTCTTGGCCACTTCCTGAGCCATGACGCCGACGTGCGGTTTGCCGTCTCCCATGCCCTTCTTGTAGGTATAGGAATAGAGCTTGTGCCCGGCCATCTCGCCAACCGGCTTGATATCCTTCTTTGCCCGCTTGTCGGACAGGCCGATAAGCTTGCCGCCAAGACCGAACAGCCCGCCCATGATACCCTGCTGGGCTTGGGACTTCTGATTGTAGATACCGAGCTTCTGATTGTAGTTCTCGTTGACCAGACCGGCATAATCCACGGTCGGAAGGGTTGGCTGGTTGGTCCCTGCACCGAATTGAGGAACGCCGACCTGTGTGCCGCCCATGAGCCCGATAATCTCGTTGAGCGGCTGGTTACGTTCCGTCAGTGCCTCTTGGACAGCCTGACTGCGACCGCTCAAGAGCAGCTGGTTGTAGGCGTCGTTCGTGCCCTGATTGAAATTGTTCATCTCCCGGTCATATGCTGCGGACCCGGCCTTGATGCCCTGGTTAGCCAGCCTTGAGCGCAAATCCTCGTCGCGCTGCGCAATGGCAGGGTCGAGGCGCTTGCGGCCGAGATCGAACAGCCTGGATTCCGTCGCCTCATTGTCGAGATCGATGGGCTTTGACATATAGTCACCAAGGAACGACGACTGCTGATTGGCGAGCTTTCCGAGATTGAGGCTTGCCGCGTCGTTCTGGTCCTTGATCGCCTGCTGCTGCGGTGACAGACTTGTCGTCTGCGTATAGCGCGGGATGTTATACGTCGAACCGCTCGTCGGATCCTTGATGGTCTTGAAACCGCTCTCGGAATACGTGACTGAACCGTCCGGCCCATACTGGTTGACATTGCCGAGCTGGGCGTTTGCCAGAGCCGTGGAAATGTTTGTTCCAGTTTGGGCCGATGCGGTTTCTTTCGGATCGGGAGGCGTTGGAGCTTTCGGCTTGCCCATCAGCGGACCTCATTCTTTCGATTGAATTTGTTCGACGCCCACGCATCGTCGTAGAGGACAAAAACATGTTCATCCTTGTCCCGGCCCCTGAGGCGGGGGAGAACGAACCTTTGAAACCCATATGCGCGAAGCATACGATCAAGCGCCCTGTCTTCCGGGTCGCATCTCATGACAACCGCCTGGCAGGCGCATTCCTTGAACGGATATGAAAACATCACCCGGAGCGTTTCACGAGTCAGCCAGCGCTTTGACGTGCCAGCCCCGGAAATCTCGATGACGCCGGAGTGGGGCTCGTAATTGTGGTACACCATCCCGGCAATCAGGTCCTCGCCCTCAACCACTGCCAGACCACGGCAGTTGCCGAAATCACGCCCTTGACCCGCCCATATGAGATCAGCCACCCACCGGGATAAAAGCTTTGTCTCACGCCCCGGAGCGGCGAAGGCCCACTTGATCATCAGACCATTGTCCCACCGGTCTCATAGAGCACATCGAAGCAAATTAGTTCGGTTCGCGGGAACGGCGTGACGCCGCATGTGATCTGGATCTGAGGCGAAATGCTGAACCCGGACTTTCCGACCGATACCCATTTTGTCGACACCGTGCCAACACCCGCACTATCCCAGAGCGCCACGTCCCATAGGCCGGAATCCCATTCATCCGTGGTGAAGTCATCGACAGACGAAGGTGCCGTTGGAAGCGTGATGCTATAATTGACGGAAACCGAAATCTTGGCGATGAACGGCACGTTGGACAGAAATACCGAGCGGGCAGAATGAATGATCTTGTTGGCACCGGGGCTTTTCAGGTGTTCCGGCTGGCCGACATAGGTGCAGACATACGGCACCCCGTCGTCAGACCCACCGACCTCCATCTGATGGATCGTGCCGTCATTGGTGCCGAAATAGCCGAAATCGGCATAGAGAGCGATGCAGCGCGTGTTCCATCCCGTGTATTTCGCCCACGCGCCGGTTTCGAGATTGGCAACGAAACAATATGGGTCAATGCCATCATCAACCACCGGGAGGGACACAACCATCATGTTGTTCGTCGGCCACTTGACGATTTCCCAGGGAAGCGTCTTGCGGGCGATAACTTCTTTCTTCCACTCCGGCTCGATGTTGCGCGTCACGGCTGAGAGAGACAGTGCCGCAACATCCTTGTTGACAGCTTCCGAAATCGGGACAATGCCGTCCTCTACCGCCATCAGGAAATCACCACCGGCCGACATAGTGCCGTTAATTCCAAGGGGCGGCGTGATCTTGTAGACGCCGACTTTTACCCAGTCCGCAGCACTCGCGGGGTTCGTGCCCTGATAGACTGCCACTTCGCCAGTTGACGAGACGAACACGCATTTGTCATCGAGCCCGTCGCCGCTATCGAGAGACCACTTGCCGCCATAGAGCAGCGACCCACCTTCCTGAAACACGCCTGCAAGACTGAACGAGTTGACCGTGCCGCCGATGCTGTCCGCAGGCAGATACCATGCGTTCATCGTGTCCTTTTCGACAAAGAACAATCGGCTGGCGAAGGACCAGACAAAGGAAAGGTCAGCGGATGAAACGCCCGTGATGTCCGGCGTTGTGCCTGAATTGACTGCGGCCCATGTCGAGCCATCATAAAGCTGGGCGTCATCCGTGCCATTGACGGCATAGAGAAAATCACCGCCCGCAGTACCGAACTGCGCCGTCGAGTAATATCCGGATGTCTGCCCCGTGACATCGGCCGTGGGAATGACGTCGGCATCCGCAACGGTTGTGATATTGAAAATGTTTTCCTCGTCGGAGGCGAAGAATTCCTCGGAAGCTCCGCTCTTGTAAGTGAACATGCGCAGAACCGGGCCGGTCGATATCGTCGCGTATTTCAACGATCCACCACGCAACCGGGCGCTTGTGAGTGTTGGAAACCAGTTTTCCAGAACACGAGCGCCACCCGGTTTTGCATTTGCCAGAGCCTCATTGGCGATCCACCCACGCACAGGCGGCTGAAACGTGGCTGGCCGGGAAACGTTGCGGGCCGGAGCCGAAACGGGCTTCCTCACGGCGTGATAACCTGCGGGTAGGCAACGGTTACATCGGACGGCAGGCGGACCTTGCCAATCCGCAGCATCCTTGAGCCTTTGTCGCGGGCAACGAGACGTGCCAGAAGCTGTTCGTAGTTCGCCATGTCCTCAGCGTATGGAACCCCCTTATTGGCTCTCCATTGCCAGATCATGCCGAGCTTCAAAAGTTCCTCATCAAGCCTAAAAACGTCATCGTCGGCAGTGAACGCCGCCTTGTTCGCCCCAGCTGCGGGCGCGACGATGAGATTTGACTGGTAGAAATATTTCGCCGTGACATCTGTTGCCAAGGCGGGCTTTACGTGCATCTGCCCGCCGTAGATCGTCCATGCATTGATGACGAAATCGAAGGTCTGCACGTCCAGTTCAAGCCAGCGGTCTAGATCGGAAATCGGCGTCAGTGCCGTCTCAAGCGACGAGGACCACAACTGCGCCTTTAACAGCATCCGGTCATAATCGCTGGGAAGGTTGAAATCCTCCGTCGAGCCGTCTCCGGTAATCGTCTCAATGCGGCTGAATACCTGCCACTCATGACCACGGGCAATGCGTTCAGCAAGGGTATTGGCGACGGCGAACAGCTCGACAAGCTCCCGGTCTGTCGAAGACGCAACAGCGCTTGGAACGTCGATGGCGACGACTTTTGCAACGTCCTGACAAACCGAGAGGATGGTCATTTAGGCGGCTTTCGCTTTGAGCGCATCGTTGAGTTCGTCGGCTTTCTTCACCAACGTCTCATGGCTGCACTTGTGGTGAGGCTTCTCGCCGCCCTGCTCTTCGATCCACAGGACGATTGTTTCGTCATCCCAATCCGAGAATGGGGAATCTGTGGCCGGGGCTTCCTGTACGGGCTCGACGTTCTCCTGCTTGCCGGATAGCATCGCCTCAAGGCGTTCGAGGCGCTCCTTGAGTTCCGCATTTTCCCCTGCGAGCCTCATGACATCGGCGTTGCCGGTGGCGCTTTCGAGATAGGCGATGGCCTGATTCTTGAGTTCACGGGCACCCATGCCGAGCTTCTGAAGGAACGAGCCATCCATTTCAGCCAGAGCCTCGACTGTGAAGATGTTCGAATCCTTCAGCTCTCGGCATTTTGCAGCCGTCAGGATCTTCATTTCCTCAAGCGGGGTGCCGGAGCCATGGAACACCGAGCTGGCCTTGAAAGCCTTGTAGTGTTCCGGGAACTGCTCCTTGTAGGTCAGCCGGCGATTGGTCACCGGATCGCGGACAGAACCGCCCTGGTTGGCCGGAGCGACCAGAACATTGTGCTTGTCGCCTGCGAACCGGATGCGAACGAGTTCCACGTCATCATAAACCGGCCTGCCCGCCTTGGCGGTCGCTGACTTGTTCAATTCTGTGGAGTTGTAAAATTCGACGTGAAGATGTGGGCGTTCATCGGCCATATCAATTTTCCTTGTCTGAGAAGGTGCGAGAAAGAAAAGGGGGCGACCGAAGCCGCCCCACCTGATGCTTAGGTTTCAGGTTCCATCTGGACTTCGATTGTCGGCCAGTTGAGCCGTCCGGTTGCGTTGACCGCATCAGCACCGCCGGTAGCGGTCCCGAAGTGCATGCCGTTGATGAACAGGCCGGTAGCGGCTGCGTCATCGACTTGGCCAGCGTCGGCCGTGGCGTACAGCTTGGCATTTGCCAAGGCATCCTGTTCCGAGCGGATGCCGCACGGGCCATAGACCTGCACCCATCCGAACTCGTCATCTGCAAAGACACCATCGGCAACGCCGACCTTGGTGCCCTGCAGAATGGTGGCGGCAACGTCGGTATCGATCATCGCGGCCTGGAAAGCCGAAGTGATGCTGACAACGTAGCCGTCACCCGTGATAGCTCCATCCGCCTGAACGTAGACGTAGAACTTGCCACCCTGGCCCATCATCATGGTGCCGAGCTCGAAGGTGGCGGAAGCGGTTGCCGTGGCGAAATCCGCGCCGACCGCGTTTTGTCCGATAGACATGTTGTATGCTCCTTTGTTGCCTCCTGAAGGCGTTGGGATCAATCAGACCTGACGAAATCAGGGGCTGGAATCGTAAAGCTTCGCCATGTGAAGCGGGTTGTTCAGCGTCAGGTTTCCGTAGAAGCCGATGTGCTGCACAAGCGCGTCCTGGTTCACCGGCATTTGCTTGCCGCCGAACTTCACGAAGTTACGATCCGGGTGATAACGAAAGCGCAGGGCCGACGTATCGATGAAGTAAGACACATCGTCGGGCATGGCCGAGCCGATACCGCCTTCAAGAACCACGTCAACGGACTTGCCGGAGCCGTAATACTTCAGGTTGGTGAAGCCCATCTTGCCAAGCTCGTTTTCGTCGTTGATGCGCTGGATTGCCGTCGTCGCAGCGGTGTACGCGAGGTAATGCTGCTGCGCGGAGACAATGACGTTCGGTCCCTTGGTGCCACGGCTGCGTTCGACCATAATGTTGTCGAAGATCGTCTTGACCGTGGTGGACGTAACGCCGGTGATGCCGGAGAATGCGGAGTTCGCGTCGTATGAGGACGTGCGCCAGATCGCATTGTCGGAGCGGGAAATCCCACCGTAAGTGCCGGAGTTGACAGTCGTCGGGATTGCAAGCTGCAAGCCGCCGATCTGGTTGGTGGCAGTGCCGTCGCCGTGGAGGTCTTCCACGAAACGGTCCTGAAGCTCAGTTTCAGCCGCCATCATGTGCTCTTCCAGGATATCCTTCAGCTGGTTTGAACCAGAGTTCTTCAGGATGTCCTCGCCGGAGAGCGTGACGGAAACAGCGGCCAGCTTGGCCGTGAATTCCGCGTCGTTGAACAGTTCGGCGGGCGTCGGGTTGAGGTACTGGTAGCCCGCGTAACGGGTGTAAGTGCCGGACTCATTGTAGAGCAGGCGTTCGCGGATCGCCGGACCTGAGAAGGTCTTGAACTGGCCGCGCTTTTTCATGAGGAAGAGGATGGCATTCGAGTTCGAAACAAGGTCTGCATAACCCTGGGATCGATCCTCAAGCGCCAGCGAAAACGCCTCTTGAAGGCGTTCGTTGGTGGTCAGAGCCATGGTTGTGGCCTCCTAGCGAGTGTTGATCTCGTTACAGTCCCGACGCGGCGAAAGCCTTGTCGAGAGCGTCACGGGCTGAAGCAGGCGGCTTGCGGTGTGCCGGGTTTGAGCCGGAAGACGGTGCGCCTGTGGTAGAAAGCTGGCCCTTGAGGGTCTGAGCCGGGTCAGCCGGTGGTGCTGCTTGCGCAGCGGGCGCGGGAGGCGTGACAGGGGCGGGGTTGAGCCGCTCCGCAAGGTCGTATGCTTCCTGCAAATCTTTCGTCCTTCCACTGTTGATGAAGAACGCAATGTCGTTTGAGAGTTCATCGAAGCGAGGCTTTCCCGCTGCGAACTCATCAATCTGGGAACTGATCGCCTTTTCCTGCTGCGACCTGATTGTGGTTGAAACGCCGCCGATATCCTTTTTCAGGTTGGCGATTTCGTTCCGAAGCTCACGAATGACGGAATCCTGTTGCGTGGCCTGCTGGTCCTGCGGCTGACCCATGACATGGGCGGCAATCTGCTTCAGCGAAAAGCCGGAGTTTTGCGCGATCTGGTCAAGACCGGCGAGCAGGTCGCGTTCAAGAAGCTGCTCGATGCCGGTGTAATGGTCGAACACTTCCTGAAACGATTGACCAGACTGCTTGAGCTGCTGGTCAAAGGCCTTGTACGGCTCGAATGCCTGCTGGTACTGCTGGATACCACCCTCAAGCTCTTTGATGGCGCGGGTGACTTCCGACTTCACTGCATCCGGCGCTGTAGCCCATGCTGCCTTTGCATCGGGGGAAAACCGGCTGGGCGGCTCGACAGCGGTAACGGCTGGCTTGTCGGCGGGTGTGGCCGCTTCCGCAGCGACAACGCCCTCTATGGCCTTTTCCGTGGCCTTGAATGTGCCATCCGCGTTACGGTCCCGGCCCGGTTGAGCCAGATCGTCAACCGGAGCCGCCGCATTCTTTGCTTCCATCGCAGCGAATGCGCGCTCGATAGAGCTTCGTGCTGATGGTTCCGACGTAACATCATTAGAGGGTTGAACGCTCGAAACGTCAGCTTCGGGCATAGAAACGGCATCCGCCGCAACTGGTGTTGCTTCGTCGGTCATTGGTTTTCCTTGTCTGAGAAGGTGCGGTTAGTTTCCGAGTGCAAAAAGGAGCAGGGCGAAGGCGCTGGAAACAAACGCGCCATACGCTGCATAGATAGAGCCCTTATAGCTCTGGGGATCAGGCCCCATGAACTGCGAGGCCGTCGCCAGGAACGCCGATAAAAGAGCGGCAACCTTCACCGGATGTCCGCCCATGACGATCAGTGGAACCAGAAATATTGCGGCAAAGACGGATGCCGTTATGGCGAACATGAGACGGTCGAGCATTATCAACTCCTGCCGTTAAACGGCGTCGGGTACGAGCTGCGTCTGTGTGCCGTCGATGAGCGTAGACACGATGGCAAGCCAGGTGTTATCCGCCACACACTTGAGCCGGGCATAGGTGCCAGCGACAAAGGCGCATTCGTTGGTGGCACCAATCACGACGTTGTTGAGCTTTGCGGATGCATCGGCAGACCGAAGCTCAAAGCCTTGCGTGGCGTAGATCTCGATTTCCTTGCCAATATCACCGGCAACGTTGGTTGGCAGATGCACGATGTCATCCGCGTTCGTCGTGAACGACACGAGATTGAGGCCATCGGTGAAGGTCAGCACCGGGATGCTGCCACCCGTCGCGGCGGTAACAACCGTGGTGTTGGTGTTCTGGATGGAGCCGGTCAGCACCACAGTTCCGGTAATGTCGGCATCACCGGTCACCACCATCTTGTCAGCGCTTTCGTCCCACAGCCATGATTTGCCAGCGGTCGCGCCGAAGAGTTTGACGTCATAGCCGGTATCGTCAACACCCACCGTCACAGTGCCGTCGATCTGGACCGTGGCGTCAAGGTTGAGCGTGTCGGCACTCTCATCCCAGAACAGTTTCTGGCCCGCCGTGGCACCGTAGAAAATCACGTCGTGGCCCGTTCCATCGACACCAACGGTGATTGGCTCAAGAACGCCATCGAGGCTGAGAATGTTGGCAACAATCGTATTGGCGAGTTCGGGCGGCATGCCGAGCATTACAAGCTTTTCAGCGGTCGTGGTCATTGGATATTCCTTTCAGGTTGGATCAGGCTCCGAGCCCGGCTTTGGAAAATGCACCATGCACAGCCGCCTTGATCTTCTGGCGATCTGGGGGCGGTCTCTTGTATGGTTTTGGATCGGTGACGCTGCTATCGTTGCCGACTTCAACCATCCCGGCGGCCTTGTATGTGGATCGCAGCGCCGCCTTGCTGTCGTACAGTTTCCCGTCCAGCATCGATTGAACCGGGTTCATCGTGTCGGCAATGACGCTGGGGGAAGGAAGATCCGATGCGCTCAAGACGCGCTCAGGGAGGCAGTTGTGGGGCCACGCATCCAGCTTGTGCCAACCACCACAGCAACGGCAGAGACGTTCACGGCTCATCGGTCCAAACCCCTACGTTTGACGAAATCTTTCGCTTCGCATCCGCGACAACTGACTTCACAGCGTTAGCTTCGTCCTGACTGGAAAGAACCCCGTTCGGGAATGAACATTGGGCCTTCCGGCCATTGGCCTTACCTTGAACGAGAAGAACTGTTGTTCCGCCCTCATCCGACGCGGAGACAACCACAACGCCGATGTTGCCGAGTTTGCGGGTGATTGCATCCAGCACACTCAATCGGGCCTCCATTCGCCCTCAATGAATATCTGAGGGCCATATCCATTTGACATATGCCGAGTGCAGCGAGGGTCTAGCCTCTGGTTTGCAACCCAAACCGGCTCGCCTTCCTCAAACTCATGAAATGAACCGGCGCTTAAAACCGTGTTTAGCGCCAGAGCGTCCTTGACTTTGCAGATGGTCTTGCCTGTCTCAGCATCCATCACGCGGTCACCCGGCCTTGCGAATATGTGGCCCATCAATTCACCGCCTCCGGTTTGCTGGCCTTGGCACTCGCCGTAACCACGGCAGCGCTGGCCTGACTGTTGATGCGCTCAATCTCGGCCTCGATCTTTCGAATCTCCGCCGCTGTCTTCGCAAGATCTGCCTGTGCCTGCACGGCATCAGCCTCAGATTTGGCCTGGATAGATGCGAGGTTGGCTTGAATCTCCTGCCCCTTCATCTCCTGCACCTTAGCCGCAGCCTCGGCAGCCGGATCAGGTTTTGGCTGCGATGCGGTCTGCTTGACGTTGTCGGCAAACTGATCGATCGCAGCTTCAAGCGCCCGTCCAGCCCGGAACGGAGCAACGGCGAACTTCAGGACCTCTGAGGCAAACTCTGCGGACTGAGGCTGTGCCGCGACCATCGGTGCCAGTTGGGACAGCGCCGTTCCAAGAGCACCAAGGAATTCCGTGGTTCTCTGCTTGGCTGCGTCCTCGTCCGGCTGAATCGTGCTGTCCGTCTCGATCTCAAGGGCGAAGGGGCGCATGCGCTCGTCCTTGATAAACTCAAGAACCTGTTCGAATGTGATCTGCCCCTGAAGCTCCTGCACCTGCTGCTTGACCTGCTGCAAGAGCTGCTGCGCCATTTCCGGGTTGGCCTGAGCCTGCGCCACCATCTGAGGATTGCGCGCCGCCGCCTGTACCTGCCCTTGAACCTGGGCGATCTGTTGCGCGATCTGTTGCTGTGTCGGCAAGCCATCGTATTGAGACATGGCAGCGATGGTTTCGGGCCTGAAATTCTCGGAGATGATTTCGCCTGCGATCCGAGCCGCGTCACGCGCAATCCGGATCATTTCTTCCTGCCGGTCTCTGATGCGAACATTGCCGTACTGGCTCTTGAGCTGTTGAGCGCCGAGCGTCTCGTTCGGGTCCGTCGCGCCACGCATGATATCCGACAGGCCGGATATCTGGTACGCATCATCGATCAGCTGCTTGCGGAGGTTGATCAACTGGGCGATAACCGCCGCGATCTGCTCTACCGGCAACCATATGATGCTGTCCTTGAACGTCCCATTGCCAAACTGCGCGACGTTCGGAACAGGCACGAGGATGGCGTTGTTGTCCTGTTGCTTCATCGCCGTTTCGATGGCGGTGGATATTTCCTCGTTGCCTGCCGAGTAGAATCCCTTCATCCGCAGGGCTTCGGAAAGGGCGGAGATGCGAGCCGTCAGTTCGTTGATTTCCTCAATCTGGTCCTTGTAGAACAGAAAATCCGGGACTGGCTTGAGCGACCGGCGCTGCACAGTGCCATAGGCCGGGCACGGACAGGGAAAGAATCCCTCAAGCGAGAGGAATGGAGGCTGTATATCAAGCACGTCCTCGACGCCCTCGGTGGTCCAGACAACGGCACCTTTGGTTTTGCTCCACGTCTCGTTGACGCAGGCCTTTTTCTCGCCCTTGTATTCCTCGTCCTTGCGCTCTTCGTAGGTTGCTTTCTGATAGGCATCGCCACTTGACTTCTCGAAGCGGGCCTTCATCTGCTCCCTGGTGAGGTAGGATTTACGGTTGACCCAGCCGACCTCTTTCCACTTGCGGGCCGGGTCGTGCACGAAATCCTTGCGGTCAATGTGGTCGTAACAGACCTTTTCGTTGCCCTCGCTGTCTTCTTCGTATCTGACCCACAGGACGCCACGGGCGGACGCAGCCAGATCGTCGCGGACCTGCTTCATTGTCTCGTGGATGTTCTCCGTGTCGAACGATGTTACGAGGCAGCGCTCGATAAGCTCGGAGGCATGGCGATTGATCGGCTTGCGGTCCTTGAACCGTGACCCGACGAGTGGCACCGGGGGGCGGGCGTAGATGGATGGCTTGAGAACCTCCATGTTCGCCCAGAATATCTGCATCTCTCGTTCTTTGCTCTCCCCGAATTTCTTCAGGTCAGCATAGAACTTGTCGATGTTGTCGCACTTCTCCTGATACAGCGAAAAGCAGCGCTCAGCATCCTTGATGGCCTCAAGCCATGGCTTGGACGCGCGCATGTCTGCATACGGATCGGTAGGCTTACCGTCCGTTGCCAGCTCCGGAGATTCTGCCATCAGACAGCACTCACCCTTGGCATATGGGCCAGCCTTTGACGCGTCACCTCTTCAATGGGATCGTCGGCAACCCATACACGGCTGACCGGAATCGCGTCTGGAAATGTCTCCATGAACGCATCCACATCTTTGATATCGACCGCGATATCCATCACGATGCTTGGCGAAACGTGGACAGCGTAAACCCATGCAGACGTTCTAGTCGTGCTGCTCATAGCGTTATCCTTGGCTAAACTTTGATTCTTGTCCTGCTAGGCGGGACGGGCGGGCCGGGAAGCATGACCGTGCCAACGGGCTGCGGTGGTTTATCGGCCGCTTGGGCCGGAGCCACATGCCGCCATGCCAGCGCCAGATAGCGGAAAGCGTCCGCGAGATGCGATGTCCAGTCATGAACCTCGTTCGCTCTGAATGTCTTCTTTTCGTCATCCCACTCGCGCCGGTATTGCTCCAGCGCGGCAAGCCCTACGTCTT
>Ga0214472_10000628_pt1 | contig 43022 bp, 46 predicted proteins | sample RVTome_6_FD_207662 | JGI IMG/M metagenome (GOLD analysis project Ga0214472, IMG submission 207662) | Soil microbial communities from uranium-contaminated site in the Upper Colorado River Basin, Wyoming, United States - RVT140D175 | ecosystem: Environmental > Terrestrial > Soil > Contaminated >...
ATGATTTATCTCATTGGGAGCCCGATTGAGGTGCTGCCGGGCAGCATCAAATCCACATGAAACGACGAAGAGCCAAATAGGCTTACGTTAGCGTATACTAATGATCACTTTGTGTACGAAAGACTCTGGCACAGTGGAACTGTGCTCCTGGGTGTAAATCTGGGGGGTATGATATGCCTGCGTTAGAGGTAATGGAGATGCCGCTCCTGCTTGAGGATGTTAGAGAAAGCGAGCTCTTTGCCCACTTGTCTGACCCTGTTCAGAACCAGGCGGAGTACGCACGTCTCGATAAGCAGGAAAGCAGGGAGATTGGTGGCGCGCTGGGTGTTGTATTGCCTGAAGGCTACGAGCTGCGCGTTATCGAACACCTCAACGAACATACGGAGCTTGAGTTCTTCGTGGTGAACCGCAAGACCAAGCGTGTTGCTTTGTTCAATCGCATAGAGAAAACCGATATACACCTGCAAGGCATGAACACCAAGCCGGTTAAGCAGGCGATGATCTGGCGACAGAACCTGGGAGAGGATGGCAAGGCAACCCGGGATGTGGTTGAGACCGTGTTCTTCGATAACCTGGTGCAAAAATACAACATCGTTGTCAGCGACTCCGAGCAGACACGCGACGGCAAGCGCATGTGGGAGCGACTGTTGTTCAGAGCAATGGAGACTGACGGCCTTTTAGCAGGCGTCGGCGATGCCAAAACCGGCAAGGTCACCGAGATCCGGGATGAAAAGGATCTCCGTGTCCAAGAGAAATGGCTATGGGGTCAGCAGGATTTTCACAGGGAGCGTCTCGGAGTCATTGCCACCCGGTAGCAAGCCCAACAAGAAGCCCCGTTAATCCGGGGCTTTTTTGTTTGCCCGGAGAAGCCGGCAAACCCGGTGGCTTGAAAGAAGGCCACGTCACCCCGGGCGAACTGACCGTTTAGATCAGGCCGACCAGCCTTAAAACCTAGCCCGGCCTATACCCCAACTGCTCCGAGATCGCCTCGCCTGCCGCGACGAGTTCCGCGATCCACTCATCCTTGCGTCGCTCGATCGGAGCGGACAGGGAGAGTCCCGCCACCGGCTGGTTGGTTTGGTCGTAGATCAGCACGCCGATACAGCCGACACCGATCTCCGCTTCCTCGTTGTCCAGGGCGTATCCGCGTTCGGCAGCGGTTAGGCACTCTTCGGTCAGCGCCTCCAGCGAGTTGAAGGTGTTGCGGGTGTAGGCCGGCAGGTTGGTGCGCTGGGCATAACCGGCGATCTCCTGGGCGCCGCTTTTGCCCAGCATCAGCTTGCCGACGGCGGTTACATGCAGCGGTGCCCGGCTGCCTATTATCTGCTGCACGTGCATCATGCGGTTGGGCGTGGCTTTTTCGAAATAGATGACGACATCGCCCTCGCGGAGGGTGAGGTTGATCGTCTCCCCCAGCTTGTCCCGCAGTTTCGCCATATAGGGCATCGCCACCGCTCTCAGGTCGATCTCCGTGTGCAGGCGGTTGCCGAGTTGAAGCAGGCGCTGGCCGAGTCGGTACTCGCCGGTGCCGCTGCGCTCGACAAAGCGGTTATCGATCAACGAGTGCAGGATTCGGTACGCCGTCGACGGGTGGAGTCCGGCATCGGCGCTGAGAACCTTCAGCTTCACCGGTTTGGAGTAGCGAGAGAGGACGTCCAGCAGGGTGGCGGCCCGGTCGATGACCTGGATACGGGCTTCCGGCTTGGGTGCTGACATTGCGCCGCCTCCTGTGGATGAAACCGAATTTCACGCGGTGTGATGTCCGCTCAAAATACCACAATACAGTATCAGGATACTGCTTTTCATATTATGAAAATTCGGTTTCAACGTCGTAGTTCTTGAGCCGTGCGTCGATCAACTCCGGGTTTTCGGGTTGTAGGGGTGGTGCTCGTGCCAGTGTCTGGCGATCTCGATGCGGCGGCAGAACCAGACCTGCTCATGGCTGCGGGCATAGTCGAGGAAGCGCGCCAGCGCGGCGATTCTGCCCGGCCGGCCGGCCAGGCGGCAGTGCAGGCCGATGGAGAGCATCTTCGGGGCTTCGGCACCTTCGGCGTACAGGGTGTCGAAGCTGTCCTTCAGGTACTGGTAGAACTGTTCGCCGCTGTTGAAGCCCTGGGCGGTGGCAAAACGCATGTCGTTGACGTCGAGGGTGTAGGGGATCACCAGGTGGCCGGTGCCGTTGTTGTCCACCCAGTAGGGCAGGTCGTCGTCATAGGCATCGGAGTCGTACAGAAAGCCGCCTTCCTCCATTACCAGGCGCCGGGTGTTGGGGCCGGTGCGGCCGGTGTACCAGCCCAACGGGCGCTCGCCGGTAAGCTTCCGGATGATCTCGATGGCGCGGACCAGGTGCTCCCGCTCTTCGGACTCGTCGGTATATTGATAGTCGATCCAGCGGTAGCCGTGGCTGCAGATCTCGTGACCGGCGTCGACCATCGCCCTGGCCAACTCGGGATGACGCTCGATCGCCATGGCGACGGCAAAGATGGTCAGCGGGATGTCATGCTTCTCAAACAGCTTCAGCAGGCGCCAGACACCGGCGCGGCTGCCGTATTCATAGCAGGACTCCATGCTCATATGGCGCACGCCCGGCAGCGGTTGGGCGCCGGGCATCTCGGACAGGAAGGCTTCCGACTCCTTGTCGCCATGGAGAGTACAGCGCTCGCCGCCCTCCTCGTAGTTCAGCACAAAAGAGACGGCGATACGTGCCTGGCCCGGCCACTGTGGGTGTGGCGGGTTCTGACCGTAGCCGATCAGGTCGCGTGGATAATCGTTACTCACGGCTCGACTCCTTCATCGGGTAGGGAGGGCGTTGTTGTGATCATGCAGTTGGAACTTACATCGGTACTCCGGTGATTGTATACAATCTGTGATGTCTATTGTATTTTTTGCGTTTGGCTGTTCTACAAGAGGAGTATGACCTATGGGTTATCTGACCACCCATGTGCTGGATTCCGCTCATGGCTGTCCCGGACGGAATATCCCGGTGGCACTCTACCGTATCGGTCGCGATCAGGCGCGGGAGCTGGTCAAGCGCACATTGACCGACGACGATGGGCGTTGCGAGCGGCCGGTGCTTGAAGGTGAGGATTTTCTAAAGGGCGTATACGAGCTTGTGTTCAGCGTCGGCGATTACTACCGCAACCGAGGTGTCGCGTTGCCGGAGCCGGCGTTTCTGGACGACGTGGTGCTGCGTTTCGGTATCGCCGACCCGTCCGAGCACTACCATGTACCGCTGTTGATATCCCCCTACGGTTATTCGACCTATCGCGGCAGTTGAGCGGCGATCGACGGAGGTGCCGTCGGGTTATCTGTAGTACAGCTGATGAGGCGTTATGAGTCGGTCAACCGAGATCAAGGCAGTCGATCCGAAAAAGGGCGAGAAGAAGACTCAGGACGCGATCGTCTACGAGCATATCTTCGATGCGATCCTGGAGCGGCGGCTGCCGCCCGGCACCAAGTTGAACGAGGAGTCGCTGGGCGGAATTTTCGGTGTCAGCCGCACCATTATTCGGCGCGCGCTGTCCCGGCTCGGCTACGAACAGGTGGTGGTCCTGAGGCCGAACCGGGGGGCGGTGGTCGCCAGCCCGAGCATCGAGGAAGCGCGGCAGATCGTCTTCGCCCGCCGGGTTGTGGAAAAAGCGGTGACGGAACTGGTGTGTGAGCGGGTCGAGGCGGCCGGGATCGAGCGGTTGAAGCGGATGGTGCGCGAAGAGCAGGCCTGCTTCGAGCGCGGCGATCGCGGGGCGGGCATTCGCCTGTCGGGCGAGTTTCATCTGCACCTGGCCGAGATGGCCGGGAACCCGCCGCTGCTGAGCTTCCAGCGCAGTCTGGTGTCGCTCTGTTCGCTGATCATCGCCCAGTACGAGAAAGGCGAAGCCGGTTCTCACTGCTCCTACGATGAGCACTTCGAACTGATCGACGCGATTGCGCAGCGGGACAAGGGCAGGGCGGTGGCGCTGATGATGCACCACCTGGATCATATCGAGAACAAGCTGCAGTTGGGCGACGAGACCAGGAGCAACGATCTCAAGGCGATCTTTGCCGGTGTACTTGGCCGTGGGAGTTAGAGGTCATTCCCGTGACTACTTGGTGCCGAACAGCCCTTTCAGTATATAGCCGACCAGTCCGACGACGACGGCGGTGCAGGTGAAGATGCTGATGATCACCTCTTTGGGGATCTCGAGGCCGAGTCCGCTCTGGTAGACGAAGTAGCTCAGCATCAGCACAACGACGGCAGCGAACCAGGTCCACATGAAGCGCAGCACGGCGCCGGCGTAGGACTCCTTCAGTTCGGTCAGCTTCTCCTGGTCCGCGGCGGTTGCGTGTGTCAGCCGCGCCAGGGCCTTTTGCTCTTCATCGGAGATCTGCTCTTCGACGATCTGCTTCTCGGTATCGTCGATATCCCTGTTTCGGCTTGCGGGAGTGACGCGGCCTCCGAGCCTGGCGCTATTCATAATCCATTGACACTCGACGAGTCGGTAACGGCTTTCAGGAAGTGGTTCTTGATCAGGGGATCCGGTATCTCGGCAAACAGCTGGTCCTTGCCGCCGTGCCTGTTCCAGATCTCGTCCCAGGGGGTGTCGGGCTGGTGCGTCAGGTTGACCAGATCGATCGCGCTCTCCTGGCCGTAGGTATCGAGCACCGCTTCGATGACCTCCTTTTCCTTGTCGTCCAGCAGATCCTCCGGGATCTTGCTGGTATCTATCTGGATCCGTTGATCCACGTATTTTCTGAACTGGCCGTACACGCTGTGGATGACCGGCCCATACTTCCAGGCCTGCGGAGCCTCGTCGATCAGCGGTTTGTTGGCCAGGGCCCACATATAGCCGTGGGCGATATACACTAGCTTCTGCAGTTTAAGGTTGGTCATCTCCAAGCCTTTGTCAGCTGCCAGTTTCAGCATGTAGTAGGCTACATCGACCGCGCTGCGCATCGCCTTTCTCCTGCCGGGTGGGTCCAACTATCTCGTGGCCGTGTATAGCATATCTACTGTATGTTTGTCCAAGGGGCGGCGGGCCGGTACAGCCTTTCAGTCGGCCAGCAACCGGTCGGTTTCCGCTCGACCGGGGGCGGCAGCGGCGGCTCCCGCTCGAGTGGTGGCGAGTGCGCCGGCCGCCGATGCGAAACGCAGCGCCTGCGGGAGTGTCTGGCCCTCGGCGAGCGCGACCGCGAGTGCGCCGTTGAAGCAGTCTCCGGCCGCCACCGTATCGACGGCATCGACCGCGAACGCCGGCAGTCGGGCCTCGCCCAGCCTTTTGTCGGCGTACACCAAGCCCCGGGCGCCCAGTTTCACCACCGCCGTTCCCACGCCGAGGTCGAGCAGTGCCCGTGCAGCCTGCAGTGCACTGTCGCTGTCGTTGATCGCGATGCCGGTCAGCGCCTGCGCTTCGCTTTCGTTGGGCGTGAGGATATCGACTCGACGCAAGAGGCTGTCGATGGCCGTGGCTTCTTCGGGTGCGGGGGCCGGGTCCAGTATCAGGGTTGCACCCGCCAAGCGTGCCGCATCCATCGCGGCGGCGGTAGCGGCGACCGGCGTTTCAAGCTGGAACAGCGCCACCCGGGTACCGGCGAACAGATCGGCCGACGGGCCCCGGTCCGGCCAGGCCATGTTGGCGCCGCCGACCACGGTGATCGAGTTCTGTGAATTGCTGTCGACATGGATCAGCGCTATCCCCGTTTCCGTCTCGGTCAGGGTGATCAGATGATCGGTGGCCACGCCGTAGTGCTCCAGCAGGGCCTTGGCCTGGCTGCCAAAAGGGTCGGCGCCGACTGCCGCGACCAGTCTGACCGGCGAGGTGCCGAGCTTCTGTGCGGCCACCGCCTGGTTCGCGCCCTTGCCGCCGAGCCCCGTGACATAGCCTGTGGCGTGGGTGGTGACGCCGGGGCGGGGCAGGTGATCGACATAGGCGGTCAGGTCCACATTGACCGAACCGAACAGGGTGATGCTCATGATGCGCTCTCCAATATCCTGATGCGGGATCGGAACCGCTCGCTGCCCTGTTCGATCTGTCTGATGATCTCGTCCAGTGCCCAGTAGCGCTCATGTATATCGAAGGTGATGGCGCGCGAATCGATATGCTCGAAGGTGCCCAGGCGCTGGTGGAAGATCTTCGCCAGCTTCGGGTAACCCATGGGTTCGCACATCGCCGCCAGTACCAGGAAGGTCGCCAGCTCCTCGGCCAGGTCCGGGTGCTCGGCGCCGTGATCCTGCAGCCAGCGGTAGAGGTCGGGGTGGACGTTGAGCATCACGCCGCAGAAGCCCGCCGCTCCTGCCTGCAGCGCCGGCCAGGCGATGGCGGCATTGGCGTTGTTGATGCTCAGCGGCGTCCCCCGGGTCAGCGCGATGCGCCGCTTCACCGTCTCCAGGTCGCAGCTGACATCCTTGAGCAGGGCGAATCGGCCGCTCTGCGCGCAGTAGGCGATCTCGTCGTCGGTCAGCAGGCGGCGGTAGGGCGCCGGGCACTCGTAGAGGCCCAGCGGCATATCGGCGGGCAGGGCGGCGAGCAGGGCGTCGAGGTGGGCCCGCAGCGCTGTGCCGGCGGCACCGGGAGCGGCGAGCCGGTTGGTCACCAGTACCACGCCGTCGACGCCGGTCTCGGCCATCTTCGACAGTTCGGTGCGCTGATCGTCGAGGCTGTCCGAGATATGGCCCGAGGCGACCACCGGTACCCGTCCGTTGACGACCTTGGCGGTGAAGCGGGCCAGTTCCAGCCGCTCGTCGAGCGACAGGAACAGCATCTCCGAGGACTGGCAGACGGCAAACAGCGCCTCGGCGCCGTTGGCCAGATACCACTCGATCAGTGCCTCATAGCCTCCCCAGTCGATGCGGTCCTCCTCGGTGAACGGGGTCAGCATGACGGGGATGATGCCGGTAATGGATGTGTTCATCGATGGCTCCAGAGCAAAAGGGAGGCGTCAGCCGCCGTAGCCGAACAGCCGCGGCAGCCAGAGCGTCACTCCGGGAAACAGAATCAGCACCAGCAGGGCGACGATCAGCACCGCCAGGAAGGCCCAGATCTCGCGGATGATCTCGGCCAGCGGGATCCGCGTCACCGCGTTGAGCACGAACAGCAGGATGCCGTAGGGCGGCGTGATCAGACCGATCATGCAGTTCACCACCGCCACCACGCCGAAATGCACCAGGTCGATGCCCAGTTCGCGGCAACTCGGGATGAACAGCGGGATGATCACCAGAATGATGGTCGACGCGTCGAGCACGCAGCCGAGCAGCAGGATCAGCAGGTTCACGCCGAGCAGGAACAGCAGCGGCGAGATATCGAGTCCGACCAGTTGCTGCGCCACCAGGCTGGGGATGTTCTCCGAGGCGACGATGTAGTTGAGGATCAGCGCACCGCCGATCACCAGGCCCACCGAGGCCGAGGCGCGGCTGCTTTCCACCAGGATGGTGTACAGCGCGCGCAGCGACAGGGCGCGGTAGAACAGGCCGGCCAGCAGCAGGGCGTAGGCGGCCGCCACTGCCGCGGCTTCGGTCGGTGTGGTGACGCCGCCGTAGATGCCGTAGAGCAGGATCGCCGGCATCAGCAGGGCGGGGAAGGCGTTGGCGGTCTTGCGCGGCAGCTCGCGCAGCGGCACCGGCTGTTCCAGCGCGAAGCCGCGTCGGGTCGAGATCCAGCTGTTCATCGCCATCAGCACCACGCCCATCAGCAGCCCGGGCAGGATGCCGCCGAGAAACAGGTAGCCGATCGAGCTGTTGGAGACCAGGGCGTAGAGCACCATCGGAATCGACGGCGGAATGATCGGGCCGATGGTGGCCGAGGCCGCGGTGATCGCTGCCGCGTAGCCGGGACTGTAGCGCCCGGAGCGGGTCATCATCTCGACGATGATCTTGCCGATGCCGGCGGCGTCGGCCACCGCCGAGCCGGACATGCCGGAGAAGATCAGCGACGAGACCACGTTGACATGGCCGAGGCCGCCGCGGAAGCGCCCCACCGCGGCGACGCAGAAGCCGAGCAGGCGCTCGGAGATGGTGCCGGCGTTCATGATGTTGGCGGCGACGATGAACAGCGGCACCGCCAGCAGCACGAAGCTTTCGAACAGGCCGGCCAGGATCTGCTCGCCGGCCAGCGCGATATCCTGCCCGGCGATCCCCAGATAGACCAGCGCGCCGATCAGGATGGCATAGGCGATGGGCGTGCCGATCGCCGCCAGCAGAAACAGCGCCAGCAGGCAGAGTGCGAATGCGAGGCTCACGTCTTCTCCTCCGAGAGCAGTTCGAGCTCGGGTTCCGGTGCGCCGCTGCGCAGGATGCGGACAAAGCTCCAGATCGCGCGGGCGGCAACCACCACCAGGAACAGGGCATAGATCGAGTAGAGGGTGCGCATCGGTACCTTGAGCGTGGCGCTCTTCTTGATCCGCAGAAAGTCGATCCAGTCCCAGGTCGGCAGCAGCGACCAGAGCAGGCCGACGGCGACCACCGCCGCCGAGATCAGCGCCATCACCCGGCGGGCACGGGCGGGGGCGGCGAGGTAGAGGATATCGAACGACACGTGTTCCCGGTCGCGGACCACGAAGGCGCAGCCGAAAAACACGATCCAGACCCAGAGCGCCAGGCAGAGTTCAAGCGTCCAGCCGAACGGTTCGGCGAGCACGTAGCGGGAAAAGATCTGCAGCAGGAAGGTCAGGAACATCGCCGCGAGCATCGCCGCGGTGATCGCCTCGGCCACCCGCCGGACCCAATGGAGTGCCATCTTCATCGTGATCCTCCAATCTCGACAGCGTTGGAGCGGGATCAGTGACCCAGTGCGTTGACGCGCTCGAGTGTGCCTTGCGGCCAGTCCTTGGCGAAGTCGCTTTCCAGGTAGGCGTTCTGCACCTGGCTGCGGAAGGCGGCGAGATCGGGTTCGTAGATCGCCAGCCCCTTCTCTTCCAGGAAGCCACGCAGATCGGCCTCCTTCTTCAGTTGGGCCTCACGCTCCGCATCTGCCGCGGCATCGGCGGCGGCCTGCAGCGCCTGCTGCTGGTCGGGGGGGAGATCCTCCCACACCGCCTTCGACAGCGCGATAAAGTTCCAGTCCACCAGGTGCGAGGTCAGCGCGATCTGCTTGGTGACCTCGTAGAACTTGGCGTCCACCACCGTGGGCAGCGGGTTGTCCTGGCCGTCGACGGCACCGGTCTGCAGCGCGGTGTAGACCTCGGTGAACGCCATCGGCGTGGGGTTGGCGCCGAGCGCCTTGCCGAGGAACTGCCAGGCGTCGGTGCCGGGCATGCGCAGGTTGATACCGGCCAGGTCGGCCGGGGTCCGCACGTCTATCTCATCCTTGCTCTGGCGCAGATTGACATGGCGACGGCCGAGGTACATCGGCGCCAGCAGCTTGACGCCGAGCTCCTCCTCGACCTTCTGCTTGAACGGATCCATCACCGCATCGTTGAACACGGCGACCTGGTGATCGGCATCCTGTAGCACGTAGCCGGCGGTGAAGATCGACCACTCGGGGAAGAACTGCGCCAGCTCCTGCGCCGAGGTGACCGACATCTCCAGGTTGCCGCGCGCGATCGCCTCCAACTCGGTGTTCTGCTTGAACAGGGTGGCGTTCCAGTGCGGTTCGAAGGTGGCGAATGCGGATACGCCGGGACCGAAATGCTCGGTCAGGGCGATGGCGCGTTGATCGGTTTCGGACATCGGCGAGGAGAGGCGCAGCAGCAGCTTGTCCTGTGCGATGGTCGGGATGGCGGCGAACGAGGCGGCGATGCCGACGGAGAGGGCCAGTACTGCACGACGGGTTAGCGTTATCATCTTATTCTTCTCCCATTGCAGAGTTTTTATTCTGTACAGGCGCACGGGGCTGCGCATGTGTGTTTTCCATGTGCGTTGTTCACGGAGGTGGCAACACATGAAGAGAGTGTCTAACATCGTGGTAACATGTTAGCTTGTTGTCAAATGGTTTTTTGATCGGATTGGGCATGAAAGAGATGGAAGTAAAGGCAGGCGATCCCGGTATCCGCCCGGCAAGCCCCGCCGGGGCTGGGTCGCTCAGGCAGGCGGCGTACGACAGTATCGAGGCGTTGTTGAACCGAGGTGTGCTGCGTCCCGGCCAGATGGTGACCCAGCGCGAGCTGGTGGAGATGACCGGTGCCACGCTCGGTTCGGTACGGGAAGCGGTGCCCAGATTCGAAGCGGAGGGGCTGCTGCAGACCATCCCCAAACGGGGGTTGATGGTGCCCAGTCTCGATGTCGTCTTTGTCCGCGAAGCCTATCAGATGCGACAGATGATCGAGATGGCGGCGATGACGGACGTGGTCGAACGGCTGGGCGGCGACAGGATCGAGGCGATGATCGAGTGGCACCGGGCGGCACTGCAAAGGCTCGATGAGGGGGACGCCGACGCGGTGGCGCGGGAGATCCAGCAGTATGACTGGACCATGCATGAAGCCTTCGTTGCCTGCATGCGCAACGCGTTGATCGCCAATGTCTATCGCGTAACGGCGATCAAGATCCGCATGGCGGTGCAGTCGCGCATTCAGGTGACCTCCTTCAACGCCTACCGGGTGATCCGCGAGCATCTGCAGGTGCTGAACGCCCTGCACGCAGGCGATGTCGCCGCGGCGCGAGAGGCACTGGCGCTGCATCTGGACAACTCGCTGAAGCTGGCGCTGGGCGACCGGGTGGAGTGATGGGCAGGGCCTAACGCTTGTTTTTCAACGCGATGGCATAGCGGTAGATCTGCAGCACCGCACGGGCAAACCGATCGGTGCCGTGCTCCGCCGCCGTGCCTTGCGCCTGTTTCGCCAGGCGTTGTCTGAGCGGTTCGTCCAGCAGCAGGGTTTCGATGCGCCGGCACCAGTCGGAGAGCTGCAGCGGTGTCTTGTAGCCGTTGTGGCCCTGGTGAACGATGTCGTCGATGCCGCTGGCGCGTACCACCACCACCGGCAGTCCGGCGGCCATCGCTTCGAGGATCACCATGCCTTGGGTTTCCGAGCGGGAGGCGAAGACGAACAACTCGCCCAGACGGCAGTACAGCGGGACCAATTCAGGCGCTACGGCGCCGACCAGTGTCACCCGGTCGCTTAACCCAAGCGCGTCGATGCGGGCCTGCAGGTGCGGGCGCTCGGATCCCTCGCCGATCAGCAGCAGGCGGAAAGGGGTGTTGCCGCGCTCGTGCAGCAGTTTCAGTCCATCGAGCATGAAATCGATATTCTTCTCCCGGCTCAGGCGTGAAATGGAGATCAGCACTGGCGCGTTCCCCAGGCCCAGTTGCGCCCGCAGCTTTTCGACCGCCTCGCTATCGGCGTGGGCAAAGCGCTCGTATTCGATGCCGGTCGGCTGCACGAAGATGGGGCTCTTGACGCCGATGATCCGCAGATACTCCTCCGCGGCGGTGGTCGGCACGATCACGGCGTCGCAGCGGTTGGCGAATCGCTTGATCAGCGCGTGCGAGATCAGGTTGCGGAACAGCGGGCCGGGCAGCGGGACGTAGTGGGCGTAGTGCTCCAGGCGGGTATGGTAGGTGTAGATCACCGGTACCTTGAACCGACGGCCGAGGATCAAGCCGGTGCGACCGAGCCAGAAGGGGTGGTGTACATGGATCAGCTGGGGCGCGAAGTCGTGCACGTATCGGTACAGCCGGGGCAGGAAGATATTGGCCAGGCGGAACTCCCGATGACGGCCCAGCGGCAGCAGCGAAGGGATGCGCAGTATGCCCTCCTCGGCGCGCTCCGCCGTGCCGGAATAGGCCGGTGCGATCACCCGCACCGCCTGCCCGGCGCTTAGCAGCCCCCTGCGCAGGCGCTCGATCGAGATCGGCACGCCGCCGATAAACGGCAGATAGTTGTTGGTGAACATGGCGATCCGCAGGGGGCTGGTGTCGAGCGCGTCCGGGTCGATGTCGAAGTCGGGATAGTAGTCCCGCTCGACGAAGATACGCCTGTGCAGCCAGAGCGCAACGGCCAGCACGCTGCTGACCAGCAGGATGAAGTTGAGATAGCCGACATAGAACAGCGAGTGGATGAAGAACCACAGGCTTTCGAGTCGGCGCCAAAACGGAGACTGGCCGATCGCAAGCGGCTTTTCGCTGATCGTCACCCGGTCTTCCTCTACCTCGACCGAGACATAGTGGTAGCGGCTGCGTCCGTTGTTCAGCACCAGGCCGCCGGCGCCGCCGGTCACGGTATAGGTCGTTGCCGCATGGGTCTGGCGATCGAACAGGGGGAGGTCGGCGGAGAACACGGCATCGACGCCGTTTTGTTCGATCAGGCGGGTGAAGTCGGTACGTGCCGGCTCCTCGAACAGATACTCTCCGCCGAAGCCGAACAGCCCTGTTCGGTCCACCGGCTGCAGGGGGTGGGCGCTGAACAGGAACAGGTTGGGCTCCCGGGCGGCGGCCAGCTCCTCTTCGAGCCAGCGAAACTGCCAGGCGAAGTCGGTGGTGCCGGTGCTGTCGAGGAAGATCAGGCGACTGTTGCCGGCGGCAAAGCCGAATAGGTAGGGGCCGAAGTGCTCGTAGAAGCGGAAGCCGCCGATCCGGCTCTGCTCCAGCGGGCCGAAGGTGAGCAGGTAGGGCATCTCCAGCCGCGACAGCGTGCGGTAGAGCGCCCGGTACTTGTCCTCGGCGCCGCTGGAGACGGCGTTGCCGGCCGATACCACAAAGTCGTATTTCTCTTCGTTCAGCAGCGGAATGATCTTGCGCTCGAAGATACCCACCGAGTTGCTGATATTGCCCAGCACGGCGAAGCGGAACCGGGTTCTGCCTTCGAGAACCGCCTCGATACGCTCCACCTGTACGGCGTGTTCGCCGGCAAAGTCCTGCTCGAAGAAGTTCAGGTAGAGCTTATAGAGCACCAGTGCGGCGGCGACGCTCAGGCTCAGCCAGAACAGCCATCGAATGATCCTGTTTGCCACTCTTTTTCGCCCCTGTCGTATAGGTGCAGGCGGGTAATCTGCCCGGCGCTCGGCAACCCGACTTCGGATGACGGGAGGCGGCTGCGGCCGGATGCCGGGTGCCTGTCGTGCAAGTATAGGCGATCGCCGGAGGCCGAACGTCACCCTTCCGGATCTATAAAGCTACATCTATGTATCTATTGTGTGTCTGACGGCCTGTGTTGTCTTTCCGGGTGCGATACTCAGAAAAAATTCCCCGTTTTTTACAAGAGTCTTCAGGTGCTCGGAATACTCCTGTTAATGTATTCAACTATTTGAATATTAAATATTTATTTTTTATCTAGCGAGATTTGTTGCGGTGGCTCGCGAGCCGGCTGAAGGGTTTGTGGCGAGTGGATTGCGATGTTGACGCTTGACAGCGGCTTGATAATAATCAAAATACAGTTATGTATGTTTTTGAGGTTTCAACAATGCACGAGACAGATCGCAAGTACGTACAGGCGGCCGGGCACAGGACGGCCTACTTCGAGTGCGGCCGGGGTACGCCGCTGCTGTTGCTGCACGGCTCCGGGCCCGGCGTGTCCGGCTGGACCAACTGGAGCGGGGTGGTGGATCAACTGGCCGAGCGGTTCCACGTCATCGTGCCCGATATCGCCGGATTCGGTTTTACCGAGTTCAAGGAGGGCACCACCTACGACATCAAGTTCTGGGTCAACCATCTGGTCGAGTTCATGGATGCGCTGGGTATCGATCGCGCCTCGCTGGTCGGCAACTCCTTCGGCGGTGCGGTCGGTATCGGTCTGGCGCTGTTCAACCCCGAACGTCTCGACAAGCTGGTGCTGCTCGGTACCCCGGCCGGCACCTTCGTGCAGACCAAGGGGCTCGCCGGTGCCTGGTTGTACGAGCCGTCGCTGGAGAACATGCGTGCGCTGATGGAGCTGTTCCCCTACGACAAGAGCCTGATCACCGATGAACTGGTGCAGTCGCGCTACGAAGCCAGCGCCCGCGCCGGCGCCCAGGATGCGCTGCGCAAGCTGATCCCCAAACCCGCCGAAGAGGGCGAGACGCTGGTCAAGGCGTTCCCGGAGAAGGCGGTGCAGAACATCCGTGCCCGGACCCTGGTGCTGCACGGACGGGAGGATGGCGTGGTGCCGGTGCAGTGCGGCCGCATCCTGGCGGAGAACATCCCCGATTGCGATCTGTATGTGTTCGGCAAGTGCGGCCACTGGGTGCAGAGCGAGCAGAAGCAGAAGTTCCTGAGCATCGTGACCGACTTTGTCGGCGGGTGATTGAGAGGCGGGTGAGTGCCATGAAACGAGATGTGCTTGAAAGGGTGTTGTGGAATCTGTCGGTAGACCGGTTCTCGAAGGTGAAATTCAAGGAGAACCCGGAGCAGTTCCTGAGCCGTTTCCCGCTGGATGCCGAGGATCTGCGCATGATCCTGGAGTTCGACGTGAAGGGGTTGCAGGAGGCGGGGGTGAGTCCGCTGCTGACTCTGGGGTACTGGATCGAGATGTCCCCGGATCGTCAGATGTCCACCTATAACAGGAAGCTCGGTTCCGAATCCAAGTACTCAGGCTCAATCAAGGGGTAAGTGACGATGGCAGAGATAGTCGGCGGTTTTCTGGTACCGCACGATCCGGTGATGTTCGTGGCACGCGATGCGGCGCCCGCCGATCAGGCGGAAAGGGTATGGGGTGCGTTCGAGCGTTGTGCCGAGCGTCTCGCCGAGAGTGGCGCGACCACGGCAGTGATCGTCGGCAACGACCACTACATGCTGTTCGGTACCACCTGTCTGCCCAAGTACTGCATCGCCACCGGGCATGTCGAAGGGCCGCTGGATCAAATGCCGGGGCTGAAAAAGGAGCCGGTGCCCAACAACGAACCGCTGGCCACGGCGATCGCCGAGCACGGCAGTGTGTCCGGCTTCGACTGGGCGGTGGCGCGCTCCTTCACCACCGACCACGCCTTCGCTATCCCCTACAAGCTGATCGTTAAACGGGCGTCGGAGTTGAGCGGGCGTGAGATCAAGGCGGTGCCGGTCTATCTGGCCAGCGCGGTGGATCCCTTCATCACCACCCGGCGTGCCCGGGAGCTGGGCGAGCAGATCCGTGCCGCGGTGCTGGCGTTCGAGGGCGATGACAAGGTGACGTTTATCGGCAGCGGCGGCATCAGTCACTGGGTCGGCACCAAGGAGTCCGGCCAGGTGAACGAGGAGTTCGACCGTTACATCATCGATCTGTGCTGCTCGATGAATATGGCGGGTCTGGTTGCGCTGGGCGACGAGGAGATCCTGACGCGGGGCGGCAACGGTGCCATGGAGATCCGCAACTTTATCTGCGCCATGGCGGCGGTGAACGCGGCCCGGGGCGAACTGGTGGAGTACCAGCCGATACCGGCCTGGGTCACCGGCCTGGGTCTGATCGAATTGCTGGTTTGATCGAATAGCGGGTTTAAACGAATAGAAAGTAGCGTGATGGGTGAGGCGGTGATGGAAAAAGTATACCTCTGCAATGTCTCCGAACTGGCGGAAAACCAGGTCAAGCGAATCGACAACAGCGAGCACGGCGATATCGCGGTGTACAACCTGGGAGGCAACTACTACGCCACCGCCGATCTGTGCACCCATGCCACCGCCTCGCTGGCCGAAGGCGACATCGAAGACGAGATGATCGTGTGTCCGGTGCACTGGGGGCAGTTTCATATACCAACGGGTAGGGCGCAGGGGTTTCCCTGTGAAACGGATCTGCGCACCTATCCAGTAGAAATAGAGGGCGATGCGATCTACGCCCTCGTCGAAGTAGCCGCACCTGCATTGATCGCAAAAGGCTAAAGGTAACGACTGATGAGCAACATAATAAAAACGATCGATGTAACGGACAGCCTGGAGAACCTGAAGGATGTCTGCGATATCGAGAATGGCCGTATCGCGGGGAAGATCTTCTACGATCAGGCGATCTACGAGCAGGAGCTGGAGAAGATCTTCGCCCGCTGCTGGCTGTTCGTGGCGCATGAGTCGCAGATCCCCGATACCGGCGACTACATCACCACCACCATGGGCGAGGACGAGGTGATCGTCATTCGCCAGAAGGATGGCGGTATCAAGGTGTTCCTGAACGCCTGTCCGCACCGCGGCAACAAGGTCTGCTTCGCCGAGTCCGGCACCACCCGCGGCTTTATCTGCAACTACCACGGCTGGTCGTTCAACGTGCAGGGCAACCTGGTCGGTCAGCACGAATCCGGCATCTACGAAGCCAGCGATTTCGACAAGGCCAAGTGGGGGTTGAAGGAGGTGGCTCAGGTCGACTCCTGGAAGGGGCTGGTGTTTGCCACCTTCGATCCGGAGGCGCCGACGCTGCAGGAGTATCTGGGGCCGATGACCTGGTACCTGGATGCGCTGTTCGACAACCAGGAGGGCGGCACCGAGTTTGTCGGCGGCTGTATCCGCTCCACCTACGAGTGCAACTGGAAGATCGCGGCGGAGAACTTCGTCGGCGATATCCTGCACGCGGGCTGGACCCATGACTCCGCGGCACGCGCCATGCTCGGCGGCTCGGTGGCCAAGGTCAGCGATTTCGACGAGTCCTACTCGGTGAACTGGAACGGCCACGGCTACGAGTTCGCACTGGATACCGTCGGCAACGTGGCGGTGCTGGGCGAGAGTGCGCTGAACAAGTATCTGCACACCATCAAGCCGTCGGTGGCCGAACGTCTGGGCGAGTTCCGCTCCAACATGATCGGCGCGGTCTCCTCCTGCACCCTCTTCCCCAACTTCTCCTTCCTCGCCGGGCAGAACACCGTGCGGGTCTGGCAGCCGCGCGGGCCGAACAAGATCGAGCTGTTCACCTGGGTGGTGGTCAACAAGAGCGCACCGCAGGAGATCAAGGAGAAGTGGCGCAAGGGCGCGATGATGACCTTTTCGCCCACCGGCGTGTTCGAGATGGACGACGGCGAGAACTGGGAGTACTGCACCAAGACCGCCAAGGGGCGGGTGACCGCGGCGCAGGACCTCTATATCGGCCTGGGCATGAACACGCTGCAGCGCGACACTTCGCTGCCGGGCAATGTCTACAAGGGGCAGTTGAACGAGGCCAACGCCCGTGCCTACTACCAGCAGTGGTTCGATCATCTGAGCACGAAGCGCTGGTCGGAACTGCCCGACCGCAACATCGGCAAGAAGGAGGCTGAGTAATGAGCGCGCAGAGCGAGAATCAGACAGAACAGCTGTATCCGGTCTCTCTTGAGCAGCACCACAAGGTGAGCTGTTTCCTGGCCTACGAGTACCGTCTGCTGGATGAGGAGTGCTTCGACGACTGGCTGGCGCTGATGCATGAGGATGTGCACTACTGGATGCCGGGCATCGAGAACCGTCGCCGCGAGAACCTGCTCGAGCACGGCTTCTACGCCGGGGATCACATGGCCTATTTCGACGATAGCCTGCGTGACCTGGGCCGCCGCGTCGCCCGTTTCAAGCAGCCCTCGGCCTGGGCCGAAAACCCCGGTACCCGCAATGTACATCAGGTCTCCAATATCGAGGTGTACTATGGCGAAACGGACGGCGAGTATGTGGTGCATTCGGTATTCCAGAGTGTGCGTAGTCGCGGGCTGGATGAGGAGTATGTGATCTACGGTCGTCGCAAGGACGTGCTGGTGCAGCAGGGTGGGAGTTTCAAGATCAAAAAGCGTTTGATCCTGATCCCCAGTGCCACCCTGAGCTGCAAGAACATCAATACCTTCCTCTGAGGTGTTCATGAAAGCGCTGGAGTCGAAAGTTGCGCTTGTGTCCGGCGGTGCCGACGGCATCGGCCGGGCCGTTGTGGAGCGCTATATCCGGGAGGGTGCCAGGGTGGCGGTGTTCGACATCAACGCGTCGAAACTGCTCTCGCTGAAGCAGACCTACCCGGATCAACTGATCACCGTGCACGGCGATGTCACCTCGTACGACGACAACGCCAGGGCGGTGGCCGATACGGTCGCCGCCTTCGGCAGGCTCGATATCTTCGTCGGCAACGCGGCGCTGTTCGATTACTTCGTGCCGCTGCGCAAGCTGGCGCCGGAGCAGCTGAGCGAGAGTTTCGACAAGCTGTTTCACGTCAATGTGCTCGGCTACATGAACGGCGTGCGGGCGGCGATGGAGGAACTGAAGCGGAACCAGGGGGCGGTGGTGCTGACCGTCTCCAACTCCGGCTTCTACCCCGGCGGTGGCGGCATCCTCTATGTCACTGCCAAGCATGCGGTGGTCGGGCTGATCAAGCAGCTGGCCTACGAGATGGCGCCCGAGGTTCGGGTGAACGGCGTCTCTCCGGGGGCGACCGATACCGAGATGAAGTCGGTGGAGGGGATCTCCGAACGAGCCCAGCCACTGAACCATATCAACGGGTTTCGCGACAACGCCGCCAATGCGGTGCCGCTGAAGCGGATCGCGTCGCCTGCAGACCATGCAGCGTTCTATGTTGTGCTGGCGTCCAACGAGCAGTCGCCGATGACCACCGGCTGTGTGATCCACAGCGACGGCGGCTGGGTCGCACGCTGATAACTATAAAAGGAGCATAAGAATAATGAATCTCTTCCAAACCACGCGTCTGCCGCTGCTGGTGGCGCCGATGTTCCTGGTCTCGTCGCCGGATCTGGTGGTGGCCAGTGCCCGTGCCGGTGTGGTCGGCAGCCTGCCGGCGGCCAACGCGCGCACGGTGGAAACGCTGGATGAGTGGATGGCGCGGATACATGCCGAGCTGGGCGCGGAAAAGCTGCCCTGGCTGTTCAATATGATCGTGCACTCCACCTACGACCGTTTCGATCGCGAGATCGAGCTGGTGCGCAAGTACCAACCGTCGATCGTCTCCACGGCGCTGGGTTCGCCGGCGCGGGTGATGGAGGCGGTCAAGGGCTACGGTGGCCAGGTGTTTGCCGACGTGATCACCCCGGGCATGGCGAAGAAATCGATCGCCGCCGGTGTCGACGGCCTGATCCTGGTGACCCAGGGTGCAGGCGGTCACACCGGGCGTTACAACCCGCTGGCGTTTATCGCCGAGGTGCGCGAGTTCTGGGACGGTCCGCTGGGGATCGCCGGGTGTGTTTCGCGTGGTGCCGATATCGCCGGCATGCTGACCGCCGGTGCCGATTTCGTGGTCTCCGGTACCCGCTTTATCTCCGCCCAGGAGAGCTTCGCCGGCGACGAGTACAAGGCGATGCTGGTGAGCTCCGGCCTGGATGACGTGATCGAAACCAGGGCGGTCAGCGGTGTTGCCGCCAACTGGATGAAGGCGAGCCTGGAGCGGTGCGGTATCTCCCCGGAGGACAGCGGCGAGGGCAAGACGATCGACTTCTCCGGCGATATCTCCACCGCCAACAAGGCGTGGAAGGATGTCTGGTCCGCAGGTCAGGGGGTCGGTGCGATCAAGCAGGTGCAGGATACGCTGACGATCGTGGACGAGATGCATGCCGAGTTCATCGCGGCGCTGCAGAAAACGAACCAGCTGTCGGAGAGGTATCTGTAATGTCCCGTTGCTCTTTAAACGAACAGTTCAACGAACAGTTCGATGCCGTCGCGCAGCGGATCATCAAGGCCAGAACCGATGCCTGCGCCATCGATCCGATCTCGGCGGAGTATCCGCAGTTCGATATGGACGACGCCTACGCGATTCAACAACGGGTCAACGCCCGGCGGATCGCCGACGGCGGACGCGTGGTCGGCTACAAGATCGGCCTTACCTCCAAGGCGGTGCAGGAGCAGCTCGGCGTCGGTCAGCCCGACTACGGCGTTCTGTTCGCCGATATGGAGCTGCGTCAGGGCGAGATGCTCGACTGCGGTCGGCTGATCGCGCCCAAGGCGGAGGGCGAGATCGGCTTCGCCTTCAAGAACGATATCGATCGCGGCGACCTGACGCTGATGGAGCTGCAGGCCGAGATCGATTTCTTCTTCCCGGTCATCGAGATCGTCGACTCGGTGGTGCGCGACTGGAAGATCGGCATCGTCGACACCATCGCCGACAACGCCTCCTCGGCGCGTTATCTGGTCGGTGCCAAGACCTTCAGCCCGCGCGGCGTCGACTTCGGTGCGCTGGAGCTGAGTATCTCCGCCCCTCAGGGTGAACTGAGGGGCAGGGGCGAGGCGTGCCTGGGCAATCCGCTGTACGCGACACACTGGCTGGTGAAAAAGCTGAACGAGCTGGAGGTGCCGATCAAGCGGGGGCAGATCGTGCTGTCCGGGGCGATGGCACCGATGGTGCCGATCACGCCGGGCTGCGAGATCGCGTTCGACTTCGCAGGACTCGAGCGTCTGCTGCTGACCGCGCGCTAATAGACCCCGGCGCCCCGAAAAACCGTGCAACGCAGCTAACGGGTTGCGCAGTAGGTTTACCGAGGCGCCCAATATAAAAATAAGGGTATTGTCATGGGTGAAAATATCTTCGCTTCGCTGCCGGCTACCCGCACGACAGCAACCTATGAGCCGGACGGCTCCTTTGTGCTCGAATCCGAAACCCCGTTGTTGCCCTACGAGCGCTGCGTCGGCGACTGGCTGGAAAACTGGGCCGAGGAGCGCGGCGATCGGATATTCATCGGCGAACGTGTAGGCGAGGGCTGGCGAACCCTGGGCTATCGGGAGTTTCGCAACGCGGTGCATCGCATCGCCCAGGGGATGATCGATCTGGGGCTGGCCGGCCCGGAATCCGGTAGCAACAGGCCGCTGGTGATCCTCTCCGGCAACTCGGTGGATCACGCGCTGATGATGATGGCGGCAATGCATATCGGCATCCCGGTCACCTCGGTGTCGGTGGCCTATTCGCTGATGTCGAAATCACACGAGCGGCTGACTTCGATTATCGAGCGACTCAAGCCCTGTGCCGTCTACGCCGACGATGCGCTGCAGTTTGCGCAGGCGTTTGCCGCCTGCGAGGGGGTGGAACGATTTATCGCCTCGCGCAACCATCTGGAGTGCGAGGGTGTGCTGCCGATTCAGCGGTTGATCGACACGCCGGCGGGTCCGGAGGTGATGCTGCGCTTCAGCGAGCTGACAGCGGATACGCATGCCAAGTATATGCTGACCTCCGGCTCCACCGGGGTGCCGAAGATCGTCGTCAACACCCAGCGCATGATGTGCGCCAACCAGCAGATGATTGCGCAGTACTATCCATTCATCGAGCGGCCCTTCATCGAGCAGGAAGCGCCGCGGGTGCTGGACTGGCTGCCCTGGAGTCATACCTTCGGCAGCAACCACAACTTCAACCTGGTGCTGCGCAACGGCGGCACCCTGTATATCGACAACGGCAAGCCGGTGCCGGGGTTGGTGGATCAAAGTATCCGCAACCTGAAGGAGATCAAGCCCAACCTCTACTTCAACGTGCCCAAGGGGTTCGAGGTACTGCTGGGGTATCTGCGTGAGGACGAAGGGTTCAGGCGGAGCTTCTTCGGCAATCTGCAGATGCTGTTCTACGCCGCGGCCGCGCTGCCCGGCCCGATATGGGACGAGCTCAAGCAGATGTGCGCCGAGACCGGCAACGATGTGTTCTTCACCACCTCCTGGGGGGCGACCGAGACTGCGCCGGCCAACACCAACGTGCACTGGCGGCTGGAGCGGGCGGGCAACATCGGCGTGCCGTTCCCGGGGGTGCAGATCCGCTTCGTGCCCAACGGCTCCAAGCTGGAGATGCGGATCAAGGGGCCGAACGTGTTCCGCGAGTACCTGCACGATCCGGACACCACCGCGGCGGCTTTCGACGAGCAGGGGTTCTATCGCATCGGCGATGCCGGGCGTCTGGTCGATGCCGAGGATCCGTCCAAGGGGATCCTGTTCAACGGCCGTGTATCGGAGGATTTCAAGCTCTGTACCGGCACCTGGGTCTGTGTCGCCGGCATCCGCGCCAACGTACACAAGTACCTCGGTGACCTGGTCACCGATGCCGTGGTCACCGGCCATGACCGGGACTACCTGGGGTTGCTGCTGGTGCCGGGTCCCGGCATGCGCAGGTTGGCCGGCGATGACAAGGGGGCGCTCAGCGGCAGCGAGCTGATGGCGAATCCGGCGGTGCGCAGCGTGCTCGAGAACGAACTGGTGGTGATGGCCAAGAACGCGAAGGGCTCCGCGCAGAGAGTGTGCAGGGCGTCGATTCTGGAGTCTCCGCCCTCGCTTGAACTCGGTGAGGTGACCGACAAGGGCAACCTGAACCAGCGTCGTCTGCTGGAAACGCGCTGCGACGATGTAGAGCGCCTCTATACCGCAGAGGCGGATGAACGCGTTATCGGTATTCTTTAATGGGTGGGCACAGCATGAGCAAAAAATTGAACGCGGTCATTATCGGCCCCGGCAACATCGGTACCGACCTGCTGATGAAGATGAAGCGCTCCGAGTGGATCGAGCCGGTGTGGATGGTCGGTATCGACCCGGAGTCCGAGGGCCTCAAGCGCGCCCGCGAGATGGGGATCAAGACCTGCGCCGAGGGCGTCGACGGTATCCTCGAGCAGGTGGTCGAGGATGATATCCGCATCGCCTTCGATGCCACCTCCGCCTATGTCCATGCCGAGAACAGCCGCAAGCTGAACGAGCTGGGCGTGATCATGATCGACCTGACCCCGGCCGCCATCGGCCCCTACTGTGTGCCGCCGGTGAACCTGGCCGCCCATGCGCAGAACCTGGAGATGAACGTCAACATGGTCACCTGCGGTGGCCAGGCGACCATCCCGATGGTCGCGGCCGTCTCTCGCGTGCAGCCGGTCAGCTACGGCGAGATCATCGCCACGGTATCCTCCCGCTCGGTCGGCCCCGGTACCCGCCAGAACATCGACGAGTTCACCCGCACCACGGCCGGTGCTGTGGAGAGGGTCGGCGGTGCCAAGCAGGGCAAGGCGATCATCATCATCAACCCGGCCGAACCGCCGCTGATCATGCGTGACACCGTGCACTGCCTGACCGAGGGCGAACCGAACCGGGACGCCATCACCGAATCCGTTCACCAGATGGTGAAAGAGGTGCAGAAGTACGTACCGGGCTACCGCCTGGTCAACGGGCCGGTGTTCGACGGCAACCGCGTCTCCGTGTTCATGGAGGTCGAAGGCCTGGGTGACTTCCTGCCCAAGTACGCCGGCAACCTGGACATCATGACCGCGGCGGGGCTGCGCACCGCCGAGATGTTCGCCGAAGAAGCGGCGAACGGCACCATCGATTTACCGGAACGTTCACTGCCGGCACGCGGTTAACAGCAGAGCGGAGGATAGAACAATGAATCTACAAGGTAAGAGCGTCCGTCTGCACGATATGAGCCTGCGCGACGGTATGCATGCGAAACGCCACCAGATTTCGCTGGACGAGATGGTCAGCATCGCCACGGCGATGGACGAGGCGGGGATGCCGCTGATCGAAGTGACCCACGGCGATGGCCTGGGCGGCGCCTCGGTGAACTACGGCTTCCCGGCCCACTCGGATGAGGAGTACCTCGGCGCGGTGATCCCGAAGATGAAGCAGGCCAGGGTCTCGGCGCTGCTGCTGCCGGGGATCGGCACCGTCGATCACCTGAAGATGGCCAGGGAGCTGGGCGTCTCCACCATCCGCGTCGCAACTCACTGCACCGAGGCGGATGTGTCCCAGCAGCACATCACCCTGGCCCGCGAGATGAACCTGGACACCGTCGGCTTCCTGATGATGGCGCACATGGTGCCGGCGGCGAAGATCCTCGAGCAGGCCAGACTGATGGTCGGCTACGGCGCCAACTGCATCTACTGCACCGACTCCGCCGGTTACATGCTGCCGGACGAGGTTAGCGAGAAGATCGGCCTGCTGCGCGCCGAACTGCCGGATAACGTGGAGATCGGTTTCCACGGTCACCACAACATGGCGATGGGCGTGGCCAACTCCCTGGCGGCGATCGAGGCGGGTGCCGCCCGTATCGACGGATCCGTCGCGGGCCTGGGTGCCGGTGCCGGCAACACGCCGCTGGAGGTGCTCTGCGCGGTACTGGATCGCATGGGCTGCGAGACCGGTATCGACCTGTACAGGATCATGGATGTGGCCGAGGACCTGATCGTGCCGCTGATGGACCAGCCGATCCGCGTCGACCGCGATGCGCTGACCCTGGGCTACGCCGGTGTCTACTCCTCCTTCCTGCTGTTCGCGCAGCGCGCGGAGAAGAAGTACGGCATCCAGGCGCGCGACATCCTGGTCGAGCTGGGCCGCCGCGGTACCGTGGGCGGACAGGAAGATATGATCGAAGACCTGGCGCTGACGATGGCGAAACAGAAGGGGCTGATCTGATGGCCGAGGTAAAGGGCAATAGCCAGGTAAGAGTGGAGCCGTCCGGCAAGAGCTTCGGTGTCGAAGCGGGGCAGAGCGTGCTCGAGGCGGGGCTGAAGGCGGGCATCACCCTCAAGCACAGCTGCCGCGACGGCCAGTGTGGCGAATGCCGCACCAGGATCGTCTCCGGTCGGGTGGCCTACGCCGATGAACTGCGGGACAAGCTGATCGACAGCGACCTCGAGGGGGGTACCGGGCTGATGTGTCAGGCGCGCCCGCTCGGCGATCTGGTGATCGATGCGCCGGAGGTAACCGAACTGGAGGGGATCAGCATCCAGAAGTTTCCGGTGCGTGTGATGTCGAAGCAGATTCTGTCCGACGATGTGGTGGTGCTGCGCCTGGCGCCGGCGCCGGGCGTCGAGTTCCGCTGCATGCCGGGGCAGTATATCGACCTGCAGTTGCGGGATGGCGCCAAGCGCAGCTACTCCATGGCCGCCACCGACGACTCGGGCCAGATCGAGCTGCATATCCGCAGGATGCCCGGCGGCGTGGTCAGCGGTTTTATCTACGACGAACTGAAGGAGAAGGCGATCCTGACCGCCGAGGGGCCGTTCGGCACCTTCTACATTCGCGGCGGCGATGCGCCGATCATCCTCACCGCCAGTGGTACCGGCTTCGCGCCGATCAAGGCGATCGTCGAGCAGTTGATCCGCGACGGCAATGCACGGCCCGTACAGCTGTACTGGGGCGGGCGGCGGCTGGTCGATCTCTACCATCACCGGCTCTGCCTCGACTGGGCGGCCGAACTGCCCTGGCTGACCTACGTCCCTGTGCTCTCCGAAGAGGAGGGTGTCTGGGGTGGACGGACCGGCTTCGTGCACCAGGCGGTGGTGGACGATTTCCCCGACCTGTCCGGGCATGAGGCCTATGTCTGCGGCGCGCCGATCGTGGTCGGCTCCGCACGGCGTGACTTCGTCGAGAGATGCAGCCTGAATCCGAACAACTTCCATAGCGACGCGTTCGTCTAAACGGTGCGCAGGCGCCGTTGGACTGGCTTGGTCATTCTACAAACACATACGTTTGTGGATTATGGTGTATTTGCAATCTTTTAAATTTAACTATCTGAAATATAACGAAATAAAATCATTATAAAATAATTTATTGCATAAAAGATACATAGGTGTATCTTTTGATTATGCGCAATGCATAGTCTCCTTAACGATAATAATTAAGAGGAAATGACATGAAACACTGCCGCACTCTCGGCCGTACCCTGGTAGCCGCACTCTGTACCTCGCTGACGCTGAGCTTCTCGGGTGGCGCCGCCGCCGAGGACACGCTCACGCTTCGCTACAACCAATGGTTCCCGGCCACCCACTGGTCGCAGGTGGATGGCTTGCTCGATTTCTTCAAGCAGGTCGAAACGGTGACCGAGGGGCGGGTCAAGATCCAGCCCTCCGCCAAACCCCTGGCGCCGCCGACCCGTAACTATCAGGCGGTCACCAGCGGTATCGCCGATCTGGCCTGGGGGCCGCACGGCTATACGCCGGGCGCCTTCCCGCTGACCGAGATGGTGGAGTTCCCGTTCGACAACAGGGATGCGGAGAAGAGCTCCGTCGCCTACTGGCGCGTGTTCAAGCAGTACTTCGAGCCGGCCGGCGTGCAGAACGATGTGCATACCCTGGCGATGCATGTCACCTCCGGCGGCAACCTGCATATGAAGGACAAGGCGGTGATCAAGCCGGAGGACCTCAACGGCATGAAGATCCGCGTGCAGACGCCGGTGGTCTCCAATGCATTGCAGGAGTTGGGTGTGGCGCCGATCTCCGGTTCGCTGGTGGAGCTGCGCGAGTTCCTCTCCCGTGGCGTGATCGACGGCACGGCGCTGTCCGACGAGTTGCTGACCGGGTTCAAGGTGGACAAGTACATCAACCATGTCACCCATATCCCCGGCGGCCTCTACTCCAACTCCGCCTTCCTGGTGGTGAACAAGGACAAGTGGATGCAGATCAGCGAAAAGGACCGCGCGGCGATCGACAGGATCGCCGGCGAGGAGCTCTCCGCCCGTATGGGGAAGCTCTGGGATGAGAACGATGTGAAAGGTCGCCACTACCTGACCGAGCGTCTGGGCGAGGAGTACCGCGAGGCCTCGCCGGAACTGATGGACGCCCTGCGCAAGGTGTTCGAGCCGCAGCGCGCGCAGTGGTTCGAGGTGGCCAGGGAGAAGGGCATCGACGGCCAGGCGGTGATGGCGTTCTACAAGGCCGAGATCGACGCGCAGAAGTAACCCTCGAGCAGTAACCCTGGATAGTCCCCCGTGCTCATCGAGCGGGGGGCTCTTTTTAACCCGTCGTTCCGGCGGCGGACAGGTTAAAGGAGCAGGCCATGCCTTTTTCAATACTGAAAGTACTTGAGAGTGTCTGTTCGAGAATGGCGGTGGTCGCGGCACTGCTGATGGCGCTGATCATCGTGGTGGATGTGCTGGGACGCAACCTGTTCAAGGTGTCGCTGGGCTTCTCCTACGAGGTGGTCTCGATCCTGCTGGCGGTGATGTTCTATTCCGGGCTCTACCATGTGCACAAGACCCGCAGCCACGTGACCATCGATCTGCTGGACCGATACTTCGTCGGCTCCTTCGGGCGTTTCGTGTACTGGATGGTGTATCTGATCGAATGCGCGTTCTTCACGGCCCTCGTGGTGACGGTTTTTATCCAGTCCTACGAGTCCTACAAGTTCGGCGACGTGTTCCTGTTCCTGGGTGTGTTCAAGTGGAAGGTGATCCTGGCGATCGGGGTTCTGGCGCTGATCGCCTGGGTCAGCCTGCTGGTGGCGGCGCCTGCGCGCCATCTACAAGAACCCATCCACAAGAGCAATAGTGGCGGTAGTTTGACATGATTATGCTGATCTCTTTCGCGGTGCTGTTTCTGCTGCTGTTTCTGCGCGTGCCGATCGCTGTTGCCACCGGCACTGTCGGGGTGCTGGGGCTGGCCTGGTATCAGGGCTGGTCGGCGGCCTTTGCACAGCTCGGCAGTATCGCCACCGAAACGGTGCTCTCCTACGAGTTCGCGGTGATTCCGCTGTTTATCCTGATGGGCAATATCGTGGCCAAGTCGGGCCTGGCCGATGAGCTGTATGCGGCGACCTATGCTCTGATCGGCCATCTGCGCGGTGGTCTGGCGATCACCACCGTGGGTGCCTGCGGCGGCTTCAGCACCTTCTGCGGCTCCAGCTTCGCCACCGCCGCGACCATGTCGCGCATCGCCTATCCGCCGATGGTGCGCTACGGCTACTCCCAGTCGGTGGCCACCGGCACCATCGCGGCCGGCGGTACCCTGGGGATACTGATACCGCCCTCCATCGCGCTGGTGTTCTACGGCATCATCACCGAGACCGATATCGGACAGCTGTTCATCGCGGGCATCATCCCCGGGTTGCTCGGTATCCTGATGTACTGCCTGACCATTATCCTGATCTCCTATGCGCGCCCCGGCTCCTGCCCCTCGGGCGAGAAGATGGGTCTGCGCGAGCGCTTCTCGGCGCTCAGGCAGATCTGGGCCTTCACTCTGCTGGTGGCGATGGTGTTGGGCGGTATCTATCTGGGTTTCTTCTCGCCCACCGAATCCGCGGCCGTGGGGGTGGTCGGCGCCATCGTGCTGACTGTCCTGCGCGGGCGTTTCGACCCGAACAGAATCCACGAGGCGCTGCAGGACTCGGCGGCCACCACGGTGTCGCTGATCGCGATCCTGATCGGCTCGCTGATCTTCGCCAACCTGGTCAATGTCTCCAACTTCCCGTTCCTGATCGTCGACTGGATCGAGGGGTTGGGGTTGAACCTGCTCGGCGTGCTGTGCGTGATCATCCTGATCTATCTGCTGCTCGGTGCGGTGCTGGAGTCGATCTCGATGCTGCTGCTGACGGTGCCGGTGTTCTATCCGGTGGTCAGCAGCATGGGCATGGATCTGGTCTGGTTCGGCATCGTGGTGGTGGTCGCCACCGAGATCAGCCTGATCACGCCGCCGGTGGGGCTCAATGTATTCGTGCTCAAATCGGTGCTGCCGGATCTGGATCTGAAGGTGATATTCAAGGGGGTGATGCCGTTCGTGCTGGCCGATATGGTGCGCCTAGCCGTGATTGTGCTCTTCCCGTCCATCTCTCTGCTGCTCGTGAGCTGAAACCGAACACTGGATAGAAGTACTCTCTATGCTGAACATGACCAATCAAGCGGCCGGCTCGCCGCGTCCGTCGCTTCGGCACCTCTTCGATCTATACGTGGGGGCCGAGTTGAGAGCCATTCCGAGGTTTCAGGAGAGCGGACCGGAGCCCACCTGCCGGCGGGTCGAGGAGATGGGTTACCTGTGTCTACGCGGGATGGCGACCGGGACGCTCGCGCTGCGCATGCGTGACGACCGATACGCGCTGTTGATGTCGCCGGATGTGGAGACCGGGGTGAAACAGGGGGGCGGCTGTTCGGTGGTGGCGCCGGGCCAGGCGATCATCCTGTCGCCGGGCAAGCGGTTCGAGCTGCAGATGAACAGTCCCGGCTGTCGCTACCTGGTCTCCTTTGATCGGGACAGGCTCAAGCAGGGGTTGCTCGATCTGGATATCCTGCCGGATCTGTCGTTGCGCAACCCGGAGGGACGACCGGTCGAGCTCAATCGGCGTTCCGACGTCAGCCTGTATATCGAAGAGTTGATCTCCCGCTCCGAGGGCGAGGTCAATGCCCGCATCGGCGTCTGCTATAACACGATCATCCTGTTCCTGATCATCGAGGCCTTTTACAAGCCCACGATCCAGGAGTGGGAGAGCGGTGACTGTGGACAATATGGCGCCGTGATCAAGCGCTATATCGCCGACAACATCGCGGGCGAATTGAGTATGGAGGCGTTGGCCGGCCATGCCGGGATAAGCAAGCGTCAGGTGTACAACATATTCAACAGCCTGTTCGGCATGACGCCGGGCGAATATATCAGGCGCGCCAGACTTCTGGCCGTGCATCATGAGATATCGAACTGTCTGACCCGGGAAAATATTACCGATATCGCGCTGAAATATGGCTTCAGCAACCCCGGACGTTTTTCCCAGCAGTACAAGGCGTATATGGGTGAACTGCCTTCTCAGACCCTGAGGCGGAGGCTCAGAGGCGCCGCCTGAAACGGCCCTCTAGTCCCGCTTGACCTGCTCTTCGCGCTGGGGGCAGGAGATGATGGGGCAGTTCGAGGTCAGAAACTCGGCGATCCGCTCGGCCATTTTGCGCCGCTCCTCGTAGTGGTTGTCGAAGTGGATCAACGACATCGACACGATATAGGCATAGACGAGGTTGGCCAGGTCGTTGGCGCGCACATCGGAATGTCCCAGATCCTTGAAGATCCGCTTGATAAAGGAGAGGCGGTATTTGTCCACCTCTTCAACGGCTTCTCGCGCCATATTATCGCGCCGGGCCCAGGCCCGGATCGAAATCTCGATCGATGCCGCTTCGATCGCCCCTGCACCCTTGATCGGCAGATTCAGCAGATAAATAATCTGTTCCAGCGGAGTGTCTCCGCCGCTTTGCAGGCGGTTGATAACGTCTTCGGTGGCCCGCAGGCGCCAACTCTTCAATATCCCCTCGAGCAGATCCATCCTGCTCTCGAAGTGGTGATAGAAACTGCCGCGGGTAATCTTGAGTTTTTTCGCGAGCCGGTCGACGCGTACCTGATCGATACCGCTGGTCGAGAGAACCTGAGTAGCGGCCTTGATCCATTCGTCGCGGCTAAGTTTGTTTGTCGCCATCGTCGCTCAGTGGGTGTTGGAAAGAGTAAGCGGTCCCTGCTTCGTGCAGGCAGTTGCTGCCGGGATAGGGCGATACCGGAAGGTTAAACAATGTACACGCTTCGCTGTTTTTTTCAACAGGATCCAGCGTGTAGGATGCCGCCATCTGTATTGTTAATGCAGGTATATCAATCAATTGCGTATGTCGTCGCGGAGATTGTTATCCGCCTGAGCGGGTTCTGGGCTACAGTGGAAGGGGAAGGGGTCCTGATAATGTCGTCGTATTATGACTTTTCACGTCCGGTGCCGATCAAGGAGTTGGAGCACTGGATGGCTGTTGAGGGATAGGGTTGCCTGAGATGATCGACGGGAACATGGGGATGGCGGGATCCGCCCGCTGCCGTGGACGAGCCTGGCTGCGGTTGTGGATGTGGCTGGCGTTGCTGTTGCTGCCGGCGGGCAACCTCCACGCCGAACCGGTGGATATGAGCAGCGACTGGCGCTGGGAGTACCGCTGGGGCGACTCCCCCTTCGTCGACGGCGTGCCGCAGTGGACGCTCTCGCCGCAGGATGACGAGTGGAAGCCGATCGACTTTCCATCCAATCCACCCGGTCGCAACGGTCGTGAAAATGTCTGGTATCGCACCACGCTGCCGGAGGGAGAGTGGCGCGACCCGGTGCTGTATATCTTCAGCGTCGACCTGATCGTCGAAGCCTATGTCGACGGCAGAATGATCTACCGCTACGGCCGATTCGACGAGCAGGGGCGGGGCGAATTCTCCGGCTGGCCCTGGCACATGATCACGCTGCCGGAGGGGAGCGCCGGCAAGCCGATCCATTTCCGCGTCTTCTCCAATTACCTCGACATAGGGTTGTGGGGCGAGGTCAAGGTGATGGAACGGATGGCGTTGCTGAACTACATCATCGGCAACTCGATCGACGGGATGCTGGTCGCCGGTTTCAGCCTGCTGATCGCGTTGCTGGCGCTGGTGTTCGCGCTGCTGAACTCGGGACGGCGACTCTTTATCGCCGTTGCGCTCTACTCGCTGGCGAGCGCCGGGCTGGCGCTGGAGAAGAGCCCCGCGCACCTGCTGCTGCTCCACAAGCCGCTGTTCTGGAACTATATCAGTGCCATCAGCTACTTTCTGACCCCCGTGGCGATGGCGCTACGGCGGGGAGGAGTTCGTCATCGTCATGCCGGATGCCGACAGCGAGGACGCCCTGCGGCGGGCGGAGCAACTGCGTCGGGCGGTGTCCGCCGAATCGGTGGTGCTTGACGGGGAGCGGCTGGCGCCGGTTACGCTCTCCGCCGGTATCGCCAGTTGGCCGGAAACGGTAGCGGAAGTGGAGCGCTTGCTGACCAGTGCCGACAAGGCACTGTACCGCGCCAAGCGCGGCGGTCGGGATCGGATCGAAAGTGTGGAGCCGGCGGCGTGAACGCACCGGCCCTGCGTGCGGGATCAGCGGCCTCGTTGATGCACCCGTTGCAGATCGTTCAGCGCCGCATCCACCAGCGTGAGCAGCTCGTTGATGGCCTGGGTGGCCTGGTCGAAATAGCGCTTGGCCTCGATCTGCGGCCTGTCGCCCGTCAACAGCTCCTGGTTGATACAGAGCAGAAAGCTCTCGACCGCGGTCTGGCACTGTTGGACGCGCTGTCGGCTCGAGAAGCTCTGCTGTAGGGTGGCGAAGGCGGTGCCGGATAGCTGCTCTATCTTCTGATGCAGGAAGCGCAGGCGTACACGCTGAGCCGCGCTGCTTTTTTGTGCCGCCGCGATGCCGGTGCCGAGTGCGCGCGCCTGGCCGCTCCACTCGGCGGTCTGCACCACCTCGTGCCAGATACAGATCAGATACCCCAGCTCTTCGCGCCCGGCGGTGAGGTCCACCTCGGTGGAGATATCCTCGATCAGGAAGATGGTGTCGCGGATCAGGCGGTGGTGGTCCAGCATGTTGGTTTCCGGATCGCGACCCGCTTCGTCGCGCAGTGCGTTCCACTGTGTAACCAGGTTTTTCCACTCGGCCGAATGGTTGCTCTGCAGCGTTTTTACCTGGGCAATGCTCTGGTCGACCTGGGTACGGGTCGCGGCGACATCGGCGCGCAGGCTCTGATCGCCGGAGAGCAGGCCGGTACTGAGTCCGCGGTGGCGCTGCAGGTCGGCCAGCAGCAGGCGCAGCAGCTTGAGCTGTTCCAGGTTGGCCGAGATCCGGCCGCGTTTCAGCCGTGCTCTGCCGAGGTAAAGGGCATAGAACACCCCCGGTAAGAGGATGAGTGCAGCGAGTTCGGCCGTGGTGTTCCAGGTCGGCGGCAGCAGTGCGGTCATGGTCGTTACTCCGTAAGGTGGGCCAAGTGGTGGGCGATGGTTCTGGCCTGGTCGGCGGCACTCAGGTTGTCCGAGTTGCCCCGGGATACCTGGTCGGCGAGCGCGGCGATCTCGGATACCGCCAGGCTCTGCTGTTCGGTACTGACGGCGACCTGCACCACCTGCTCCGTCAACCTGTGGGTCAGATCACGGACGTTGTCCAGCAGCGCCCGGACCTCTTCCGAACTGTGGACGCTGTGTTCGGCCATCGTCGACAGCCCCGACATCTGCTCCCCGGCCGACAGGATGTGGCTCTGGATATCCCCGATGGTGCGGCCGATCTCGGCGGCGGACTCCTGACTGTGTTTGGCTAGGCGGCGTACCTCATCGGCCACCACGGAGAAGCCGCGACCGCTTTCGCCCGCCCTGGCCGCCTCGATGGCGGCGTTCAGCGACAGCAGGTTGGTCTGGTCGGCGATGTCCTGGATAACCGTCGACATCTCGGTGATGGTCTGCGAGTTGACGCTCAGCCGGCGCATCATCTCGTTGGTGCTCTGCGCCTGTTGTGCCATGTCGGAGATGCCCTGGATCAGCGCGAGCAACTGGGTGCGGCTCTGCTGGAGCTGTTCGCCCGCTTCGACGCTGCTCTGTCGCGAGCTGTCCGCAAGCAGGGTGACCTCCCGAATACTGAGGTGCAGCTCCTCGACGGCGGCTGAGGCGGTGCCGGCGGCATCGCGCTGCTGCTCGGCACTGTGGGTAACCTGTACCGCACTCTGCTCGAGCTCCTGGGATGAGTGGGAGATCTCGTCGAGTTTCTGCTGCAGTGCCTGCTGGGCCCGCCGCTCCCGATTGATCCTTGCCTGGATGCTGCGTGCGATCGGTGCCAGCAGCAGATACTCCCGGGACGGTGTGCGCTCGGCAGACTCTGCCGACCGCCATCGGCTGTCCAGTGATCGGATCTCATCCAGTACCAGCCACAGGCTTGCGCCACCGAGGTAAGCGATCAGCAGCACCGCCGGCCAGAGCGGATAGGAGGTGTCGAGCAGCACGGTTGCGCTGCTGCAGGCGAGAAGCGCCAATGACCCGATCATGCCGCGGATGCCAAACTGGTGCAGAAGCAAGAGCACGGGATAGGTGATCCACTGCATAGTGTCCGTTCTCCAAAAAAACGCCCCCATTCCCCGCCGGTGCAGTGAAAAGAGGGGATTGGAGGCGCCGTTGCCTTAGATTACCGACTCAGACTGTTGGAAGGTCTGAGATAGGAAGGTTCAAAGCAAAACATGTGCCATTTTATGTTTTTGAGTGGGGGAGGGGCGGAGTGCAGCCTTGTCATCGGCAGGCGCTGCGTCGGGGCTTGTCTGCGCGCCTTGTTGGTGCGCAAGCCGGCAGGGTGTGGCCCTATTCTGGTGCCGTGCCCCGGTCATGCTTATGGATCAGCAGTCTCTGTTCGGCGTCACGGTCGGTCAGCAGGGATTTCAGCTCGTTGTCCTCTGCCATCAACTGCTGCAGTCGTGCGCGTCTCAGGGCGTAGAGCCGGGACGGTGTCTGCGCGATCACCGACAGGTCGGCGAGTCCCTCGCCGAGCAGGGCCGACTCGCCGAAACTGTCGCCGGCGATCAGCGTGCTCAGCCGGTGCTCTGCGCCGTTGACGTAGTGCTGCAGGCGCACGGTACCGCGACCGACGATATACAGCGTGTCGTTATGACTGCCCTGATGGACCAGATAATCGTGTTTCTCCAGCGTGATCGGCTCGCATGCCTCGGCGACCATGCGCAACAGCCGTGCAGGCAACTGCGCGAACAGCGGTACGCGCTTGAGCAACTCCTCGGGGTCATCCTTGATTCTCTGCATCGCCTGACCCCGCAGACGTTTGAGCTGATGGAGCAGACCCGCCTCGATCTCCTCCGCCACCCCTTTGGGGATGGTGCCGTGTCGTGCCTGCTCCCTGGTGGTTTCGACCTCGGACAGCAGCACGATGCGTCGGCCCAGCCGCTCCTGCATCAGCAGTGCAAACTCCGGGAAATCGTGGTTGAGGCGGTGCAACTTGTCGGCTGCCAGGTGGTTCCAGTGGCTGTAGAACTCCTGCACCCGGGCGACGATATCGGCCGGTGTCGAGTCGATGCGCGAAAGCTCGTCGATCGAGTGCAGCACATGTCGGCTGCCCTGGAAATGGCCCCACACGGTTTCGTAGTAGCGACCGATCCTGGCGATACGCATACGTTCGATGAGCGGGCGCAGTAGCGGGCTATTGCTGAAATGGCTGAACAGCCAGTGCTCGATATATTCGTACTGCAGGTGGGCGGTACCGTTATGGAATTGGCCGCCATAGCGCAGGGTATCGATCTGGTGCTCCAGAATCATCAGCAGGCGGCGGGTGACCGATTCACTCAGGTGGCCACGTTCGAACATCTCCAGATAGTAGCTCTTCTCCTCGGTCAGCGCCCGCAGAAAGAACAGGTTGGACTCCTGCTCGTGGGAGAGCTGTCCCTCGCGCAGACCGCGTATCTCCTTCTTGGCGTGGGCGATCGCCTGTTGACTGCGGTGGTCGAGCCGTTGGGATACCCGGCTCGAGAACAGTCCGCCCTGATGCAGAGCCGGCAGGCGATGGATCGCGCGCTGGTGGGCGATGATCTCCCGTTCCAGCAGCGCGAGACGGTCGGCCAGCGGCGGCTGATCCAGCTTCATCAGCCGCAGAGCACGCCGCATGCTGAGCCCTTGAGCCAGTAGCGTGAACAGCACCGCACCTGTCACCAGCGCCACGAACAGCTCCTTGAACGGGTATTCGGGCAGGCTCAGTACGATAGCCAGAGCGATGGCGCCGCGAAGCCCGCCCCAGAACATGATGAAGCGGTAGCCGATGCCGATGGGCTCGACCTTGGGCAGTCGGTCGACCAGGGGCAGCAGGCCGAAGATGACCAGGGCGCGGGATACCAGCATCGCCAGGATCACCCAAAGTACCAGATCCCAGGCGGAGAGAAGCGCCGGCAGATCCACCTGCATGCCGAGCAGCAGGAAAAGAAAGGCGTTGGCGATGAAGGCCAGCACCTCCCAGAAGTGCTCGAGGTAGATCCGCACCGAGGATGTGATGCGCAGTTTGCCCCAGGTGCCCAGCGTCAGACCCGCCCCCAGGGTCGCCATGATACCGCTGACATGCAGCACCTCTTCGGCGATCAGAAAGGAGAGGTAGGCCAGTGCGGTGGTCAGGCCGATCTCCAGGATCGGATCGGACTGGATCCAGCCGATCACCTTGCCGGTCAGGTAACCCAGCAGCACGCCGACCCCCAGTCCGCCGACAAAGAGGGTAACGAAACCGAGGGCTGCCCCTACCAACTGATCCTGCGACAGCACCCCGACGGCCAGCGAGGCCAGCAGGATCTTGGACAGCACCAGTGCCGTGGCGTCGTTGAACAGGCTTTCACCCTCGATCAGCGTCGACAGGCGTCCCGGGGCACCGATCCGACGGAACAGGGCGATCACCGCGACCGGGTCGGTGGCGCTGAGCAGGGCCCCCATCAACAGCGCCGCCGGTAGATCGATATCCAGTGCCCGCCAGACAATCACCCCGATCAGCCCGGTCGAGAGCAGCAGGCCGGGGATCGCCAGTGCCAGGATCTGGACGCTGTTGTGGCGCAACTGGCGGGCATCCAGGTTGTAACTGGCTTCGAATATGAGGGTGGGCAGGAACACGAACAGGATCAGGTCTGGGGAGATGCGCAGCGTCTCCTCCACCCGCTCCAACACCGGCAGGTTGTGGCTCAGGAGGCTGATCGCAATGCCGACGACGACCATCATCACCGTAAAGGGCAGATGGGTACGGCGTGAAACAAGATAGACGCCGAGCGCGACAAGCAGCACGCTGAATATGACCCAGACCAGCGCCGGTACGGGGGGGATCGCCTCCACTGCCTATGCTCCTCGGGCCGTGCCCACGGCGTGAGGTGGGCGTGTCCGGTTAAATACCGGGCGGCGAGCGGCCCGGCCTTGGATGGTTCAGGGTTCGAGTGCCGGGTTGAGTGTATAGGTGCCGGTGATGGCGGCTCCGTCGATCACGTGCATCTCGATCGCGTCATACAGGCTCTTGCCGCACGCCTGGCCGGTTATTTCGATGCGATCGGTATCCAGCGCGTAGATACTGAATACATAGTGGTGGATGATCTCGTCGTTCCAGGGCGGGCAGGGGCCGTCGTAACCGTAGTAGTCGCCCACCATCGCGCCATCGCCGGCGAACCAGCCGGTGTAGTCGTTGATGCCGTGGCTCATGCCGCCGGGTGCATCGGGACCCGACTTGCCGCGCGGCGTCACGCCGCTGCACTGGCTGCCCTCGGCGATCTCGCTGACCGAGGCCGGGATGTTGAACAGTACCCAGTGGTAGAAGTCGACGCGGGGCAGGGAGGCGGGCACGGTTTTGCCCTCCTGGTTGACGTCATCGCCGCGACTGGGCACATCGGGGTCGTGACAGATCAGTACGAAGGAGCGGGTATTCTCCGGCGCTTCGCTCCAGGCCAGGTGAGGGTTGATGTTGTCGGACAGCGCCACGTGGCTCTCGGGATCCATACGGCCGAAGGCATAGCGGGTCGGAATCGGCGTACCGTCGTCAAAGCTGTTGCTGACCAGTTTCATCTAAAATCACCTTTTGTCTGTGAACTCTTTTTATCGGACAGAGTCATGGATGAACTGTAGCATCTAGTGCTGTTCGCGGTCACCGAGTAGGATTGGGTGCTTGAGGAATATCAAGGATTTCGAGGAGAGGTTCGTATGGGAATTGAAGTATCGGGAATCTTCGGCTTGTTGCTGTTGGTGCTGGACGTCTGGGCCATCGTCAAGACGATCCAGAGCCGGGCGGATACCGGGGTCAAGGTGATCTGGGTGGTGGTGATATTGCTGTTGCCGTTGCTGGGTCTGATTCTCTGGTTCCTGTTCGGCCCCAAGGGCTGAGTCTTTCAGGCAAAACAGGACTGGTAATGCCCCGGCGTCACCGCCGTGCGCCGTTTGAAGTGGCGTTGAAAATGGGCCTGGTCGGAGAAACCCAGACGCTGGGCGGTCTCGATCAGGGCCATGCCGTCCCGCAATAGCTGTTTGGCGCGCTTGATCCTCTGATCCAGCAACCAGGCGTGCGGTGCCATGCCGTAATGGCGCCGAAAGCTGCGGATCAGTTGGTAACGATTCAGGCCGCTGACGGCACAGAGTGCATCCAACGGCAGGTTTTCATCCAGCCGGTCCAGCAGCAGTTCGCGCACGGCGTTCAGCTTTTCGGCGCCGGGCTCGATGGCACTGCCCGCGCTTCTATGGCTGAACAAGGGTGTCAGCCAGTCGATCAGTTCACTCTCCGCGCTCAGCGGCTCCTCATTCGACACCAGGGTATGGAACAGGGTATCGAAGCTGCGGAAGTATCCGGTGTCGCGCTCGTAATCGTGCTCGAAGGGGCGGTAATCCATGCTGCCGCACAGCATCTCCTGTTGTAGTCCACCGATCCAGTCGCTGTCGACAAACAGCATACGGTATGACCAGCGCCCCGCGCTGGGGTTGCAGGAGTGGGTATCGCCCGGATTGATGGTGACCGTGTCGCCCTTGGCGATGGCATGGCGCTGCTGACGGTTCAGATAGCTCGCGGCGCCCTCGTCGATGACGCCGAAGGAGAACTCGTCGTGCGAGTGCTTCTCGTAGCAGGCGGCCGAGCGGCTCGCGCGACGCAACTCGACGAAGGGCAGTGCGGTGCTGCGCTTGAAGAACTGGGATGGATCCGACACGTCGCTCCTCCTGTCAGACGAACAGAGTTATCACGGTACTGGCAAGCAGAGCGCCCATCAAGCGGTAAAACCGGACCTGGGATCGTGCGCCGGCGAGAAAACGCCCGATCAACTGTCCCGCCCAGGCCCAGCAACCGACGCCGATCAGGCAGGCCAGAAAGGAGACGGCGCAGAACAGCAGTAGGTAGCCGCTCGGATCCGGCTGCAGCGTCACGAACAGGCTGACGCCGGTGATCGCCACCAGCCAGGCCTTGGGGTTGAGCAACTGCAGCAGTGCACCCTGGATCAGGCGAGGGGCCTGCTCCAGGCTCTCGTCGGTCCGAACGGTGGGTTCTGCCGTGGCGATCTTCCAGGCCAGATAAAGCAGTAGAGCGGCCCCCGCGAACCTGAGTCCGTCGAGAATAAGCGGATAGCGCCGGATCAGTTCACCCATGCCGGCACCGCTGAGAAACACCACCAGGGTATAGCCGAGCGTGGCGCCGAACACGTGAGGCATGGCACGCAACGTGCCGTAGCGGGCTCCGGTGCCGGCGGCGACCAGATTAACGGGGCCGGGGGTGATCGCCCCGATCAGGGCGAAGATCATCATGGGGATCAGGACCGTCAGCATCTCTCTATCCTCTTGGCGGCTGGAGGAGTGAGACTAACGCGCTGTCGGCGACAGGTATTGAATGTAATTGCGCGTGACATGCAAGGCAGCCACGACGACCGATGGCCGACCGTGGCGAGACAGTCCTTGTCAACGCTCGAGCAGGCTGTTCAGCTTGCAGTTTTCGTCGGCGGCTTGGTCGAAGCCAGGCGAGATGCCCGCAGCGAGCAGCTTGCGTGCGGCCATATGATCGGCGGGCCTGTTCACCGTATGCACGGCGATCAGCATTTCGCCCTTGTACAGGAACAGCGTGAACTTGCCGCTCTCCGTCGTACCGCGCTGAACCACCCGGTCGTATCCTTCATGCAATCCCGCCATCTGCAGTTTGAATTCGTACTGGTCGGACCAGAACCAGGGCACCGAATCGTACGCTGCCTGTTCTCCGCAGATGTTGGCCGCGATCACCCTGGCCTGGTCGACGGCGTTCTGCACCGACTCGATGCGGATCCGTTTGTCGGCCATCGGATGTGCGAAGGCGACCGCATCGCCGGCGGCGTAGATTCCGGGATCGCTGGTGCGGCATCGGGCGTCGACGACGATACCGTCATCGCATTCCAGCCCTGCCTGTTCGGCAAGCCCGGTATCCGGCGTCACGCCGATTCCGGCGACCAACATATCGCAGCTCAGACTGCGGCCGGCGGTGGTAAGTATGTCGAATCCGCCGTCGGCCCGACGAGACACCGTCTCGACCCCGGTAGCGAGACGGATGTCGGTGCCATGCGCTGCATGCTGTTCCAGCATGAATCGGGACAGCGCCGGGGTAACGTTCTGCTGCATGATCCGGGGGCCACGCACCAGCACCCTGACGCGCTTGCCGAGCTTGCGTGCCGTGGCGGCGAATTCGAGGCCGATAAAGCCTCCGCCGACGATGACGATATCCCGTACGGCGGCGAGCTGTGCACGGATACGATCGATATCGCTCAGTGTCTTGATGTAGCAGATCCGATCGGCGATATCCTCGGGAACCCGCAGCGGACGAATTTGGGCGCCCGGTGTCAGCACCAACCGGTCATAGGCCAGGTGGTCTCCGTTGGACAGCTCCAGTGACCGGTTTTCCCGATCGATGCGGGTGGCGCGTACCCCGAGGTACAGATCCACCGATTGCTCGCGGTAATAGTCCGCCGTGCGAAACAACAGGGTGTCCGGATCGGCGCCTTCCAACAGATACCCCTTGGACAGCGGAGGGCGCTGGTAGGGCAGGCGAGGATCACCGTCGATCAGCGCGATAGGGCCTTCGTGGCCGCCCTTGCGCAGGCTGTCGATGCATTGGAAACCGGCATGGCCGCCGCCGACGATGACAACTCTTGCCAGGTTACCGGCCATTCTACTGCTCCTCGGGCAGATGCACGACGATACCGTCCAGTTCCGCCGCCATACGGATCTGGCAACTCAGGCGACTGTTGGCCAGGCGTTCGCCGATCGTGCCTTCGAGCAACTCGTTCTCGTTCTCGGTCATCTCCGGCAGGTGGCCGAGGTAGGCCTCGTCCACATAGCAGTGGCAGGTGGCGCAGGCGCAGGAACCGCTGCACTCGCCCTCGATGCCTTCGATACCGTTCATGACGGCGCCCTGCATCAGGGTCATACCGTTGGCGATCTCCAGTTCGCTGCGGTTGCCTTGAAAGTCCACATAGATCACTTTTGGCATCTTCCGATACTCCATGTTTTGTTATGAGATGCGCCCCCGGTGTTGCGGGGCGCACAGTCGGGTTCGTTCAGGCCGCGACCCACAGATGCAGCGGGCTGCGGAAGGTGGAGGAGGGCATCCACTGGATCTCCTGCTCGATGCTGTGGATCGTCGGGTAGATCGCCAGGATCTCCTCCACCGCGACCTTGCAGGCCAGGCGCGCGATGGCGGTGCCCAGGCAGGCGTGGACGCCGCCGCCGAAGCCGAGGTGCCCCTTCGGCCTGCGTTCGAGGTCGTAGATATCCGGATCGGGGAACTGGCGCTCGTCGCGGTTGCCCGAGCCATATGCCAGGCAGACAAAGTCGCCGGGCTTCAGCGTCTGGCCGTGCAGGGCGATCTCCTTCTGAATACAGCGCTTGAAGCGCTGGGCCGAGGTGTTGAATCTCAGGCTCTCCTCTATCGCGTCGGGGATCCTGGACGGATCGGCCACCAGTGCGTCGCGCACGTCGGTGAAGTCGGTCAGGTTCTTCATCAGCATGCTCATGAAGCCGGACAGCGACTCGATACCGGCCATGATCAGTGTGGTGACGGTGAGCTGAATCTCGCGATCCTCGAGCTTCTCGCCGTCGATCTCGGCCAGGATGAACTGGCTCAACAGATCCTCTCCCGGATCCTGCTTGCGGATCGCTACTAGGGTATCGGCGTAGTCGCGCATCCACTCGAACGCCGCCAGGTGCTCCGGCGACTTGGTGCGGGTGAGCGGGTCGGACTGCACCATCAACACCGCCTTTTCGCGCACGGTGTCCAGGTTTTCCGGCGGTAGGTTGAACAGGTAGGCGATCAGGTCGACGGTGTAGTTGGCCGAGAAATCCTCCACGAAATCGAACGGCTGCTTATCCTTCACCGCTTCCAGGCGGGCACGTGCCGCGGCGTGGGCCGGCTCGATAATGTGATCGAGGGCGCGTTTCATCACCGCTTTCTGGATCAGCGCGCGCATGCGGTCATGTCGGGGAGGATCGGAGGTGCCCAGGGTGGCGCCGGCACGGCCCGGCATCTCCGACATCAGGTTGCCTTTCGCCGAGGAGAAGGTCTCCCAGTCGTTCAGCGCCATGACGATATCCTGATAGCGCGAGAGCACCCACATATTGGCCTCTTCGCTCCAGAAACAGGGGTATTCATCCCGCAGGACCTTGTACGCCGGGAAGGGATTGGCGTCGATCTCCGGGGAGAAGGGGTCGAATCTGAACATTGCTCAACCTCGCGTGTTATCGTTGTTATTCAAAACGAGGTTTCATTTTATGAGCAGCAGACTCGTTCCAGAATGCATTTGCTCGCCAGTTGCTTGTACAAATCGAACAGATCATGTGTTTTTTGTATGGTCTTTTGGGAGCGTCCGGCTGCGATGCTTGCAGAAGGCTCAAGAGGCAGACACAGTCGATCCGGCCGTCGGCCGTCGGCCGTCGGCCAGGGAACATGGGGGCGCGTCTCGAAGTGGATCTGCACGATCCGCCGGTCGGGCAGGTTTATTGTCGATAAGCAAGAGGGACGGCTATTTTTAATCCATTGACTACTTGCTTTATATACAGCGATATAAGAAATATAAGCGTGCTATAAGTTTTTGCGTAGCGTGTTTCGGGATTTCGTTTTGGTTCACTCGGTGTACAAAGATTACACTATGTGTATATCAGTGGATTCGCCCCTTTGCGATATTAGTAAAGCTTTACTTATAAATGATAATAAAGAGGGGCATACGAGTATGACGATCAGGAATAAATTGGCACTTGCGGTGATGGTGGCCGGTGTCTCTTCTCAGGTTTCCGCCGTCGAGCTGGGTGAGTTCAATGGAACCACCTTCAGTGTAGGTGGTTATGTCAAGGCCGAAGGCGTTTTCACCATGCCGGACGATGGCGAAGATTCGTTCGAGGGCAGCGCCCGCCAGTCGCGCATCAACTTCTCCGCGGCGAAAACGATCGAAGGCCACAAGGTTCGCGGCTTTCTGGAAGGTGACTTCTGGGACAACAACACCTCCACCGACAGCACCTACGCCTGGCGCATGCGTCACGCGACACTCAGCGTCGATAACGTGACCGTGGGGCAGACCTGGAATGGCCAATTCTTCGCCAACGCGCCCTTCGATGTGGAGACGCTTAACTTTTGGGGACTGGGCATCGGCACGGTTGCCGGCAACGGTGCGGTGATTCGTCCTGACCTCGTGCTGCATTACACCAAGGGAGGTCTTCGCCTGACATTGCAGGATCCGGTCTATAGCGATGCCGACTTCCCCGACCTGGTCGCTGCGTATACCCACCGTACAGAGAGCGGACATGCCTTCAACGTTGCGGTCACCGGGCGTGAGGTGGACACCACGCCGACCGTCAGCTCCGACGGCGAGTCGGAGTTCGGTGCGGCACTGTCCGTCGCGGGCAAGTTCAAGTTCGGCAACACCAGCCTCGCGCTGAGTGCGTTCACCGGCGAAGGCGCGGGCGTATACGCCGGCTGGGGCTTCCTGGGGGCCACAGGAGCATCCGGAGTGACCGAAGTGAACGCTTCGGGCGACCTGGTAACCCTGACCGGCTTCTCTGCCGGCCTCAGCCAGAAGTTCAGCGACAAGCTGCGCGGTAACCTGCGTTACGGCCAGGTGGAGTCCGATGAGGTAGCGGCTTCCATGGACGAGGACACACTCAAACAGACCACCGTAAACCTGATCTACACCTACCTGCCCAATCTGGATATCGGCATCGAGTGGCGCGACCAGAACGCGGCCAACCGTCCGCCGACCTCTGCAGGCAGCTCGCTGCGTCCGGCCGGTCAGCAGGTCGAGATCATGGCGATGTACAAGTTCTGATCCCGATTCGGATCGGAATCTTCGACAACCCGGGTCCCCTTCCCCGGGTTGTT
>Ga0214472_10000629_pt1 | contig 42977 bp, 44 predicted proteins | sample RVTome_6_FD_207662 | JGI IMG/M metagenome (GOLD analysis project Ga0214472, IMG submission 207662) | Soil microbial communities from uranium-contaminated site in the Upper Colorado River Basin, Wyoming, United States - RVT140D175 | ecosystem: Environmental > Terrestrial > Soil > Contaminated >...
AATACATGATCGGAAACTCCAGGGAGAAACCCCCAGTTTCGCAAAATCACGTTCAAGTCGGTGACACCCTTAAGCATACTGTTTCCTGTTCTCGATCAATTTGTTATTTAACCGTCTGAGCGAAATTACCGGACACTACTGGTTTTATATATATAAAGGTAACGGGAATATAGCAAAATGATGGAGAATTTAACGCTTACTGCATTGATGGTTTTTCTATTAACTTATTCTTTTAGTAAAGAACGTAAATGCAGCCGGGGTTTCTACCAACCAATTCTTGCATGGTGTGGATAGCTCATTCCCTTTTATTGATCCGATTATCATAACGACAGAACAGATGAAAAATTCGAAAATACAAGATGAATTAGTTGTACCAATCCCCGTACGTAAGTTATTGACACAACTAAAACACCAATTACGAGATGCTATGATTGATACTATAAATACAGATTATAATGACAAACCAGAGATATTAGTACAGCACGTTATTGGACAATTCCAATTGCAAGGAATTTCTATTGATCAATGTGAAGGTCCTCCAAGCAATAATCTTCTTGGATCAAAGCCCTCAATGGGGAATTGTGAATATGGTGTCATTGAGGATATTTCACTTAAACAAATAAATGGTCATAAAAATCTTCTTGCGATGACAACAACATTGGGAATACCGTGTGGCGCTGATAGTTCACTTTATCTTCTACAGAAGAAGAAGTCCGGATGGGAACTCATTTTTGTCTCGGAATCGAACGAGTATGAAGATATTTCAGGAGCATACGGGGATTTTGGCTATAGCATCTCACCCATAAGCCAGCCTTAGTCAATAGTGCAAACAAATCTGTTGCCACCTGTGGTGACGTACTTTACGTAAAATAAAACGTGTTACTGGTTATACGCGCCCGCATTCTCAGTCAAGTGGTTTGGATATGATCCGCACCAGTCACCCATCAGGTTCAAGATCAGCCGTGTTTGGCTTCTCCCTGGTCACAAGGACCCCAGAAAATGATCGGTACCAAACCGTGCCCAGATGTTAAGCTTCAGATACCATGGATTCCCCATCCAGTCGGGATGGCTCACCAACCCTTGAGTAGTTCACGGTTTGGGCGTATCAGACAACACGTTTTATTAAAAGGATGAGAAGGTGGCTCGAATCAGACCCATGGTTTGATACCAACCCCGAAGCGTGCTCACCTTCCCAGCCTTGCTCATCGAAACAATAGCTCGGGCTTAAACGGTACCTGGTCACGCATAATATAATAACAGGCCTTTGCTAATTTATTAGCCGTGGCTTTAACCGTCACGGCGCGATTACGTTGTGCCAGTTTACGTTGAAAAAAACGTTTACCCGATTCACATACCCGAACCATATGATTGGCTGCTTCTACGTAGGCCCAGCCCAGATATTTGTTGCCGTTTTTTCGATTACCTTCACCTTTCTTTTTGCCATTACTGATGTTACTGCTGGCCACAGCACGACAATAGGACGCATAATGATTCGCGCTGGCAAAACGACAAATCTCACCCGTTTCCAGCATGATCGTCAGACCCAATATGTCGCCGATACCCGGCACCTTTTTTAAACCGATAAAGGCCGGTAATAGCTTTATCTGTTTCAACACCGCTTTCTCGATCATGACAATCTGTTGTTGTATGGCCTGAATCATATTCAGACTGGCTTTCATTTCCAGTTGACGATGAACATCCGCCAATCCTGGTAAATAAATGGATTCGGCATGAGCGCCCTGAATAACAGAGGTGGTAGCATTGCGTCCGGTGATCCGCGTATGTAAACTCTTGGCACTCAATGTATGGGCGGTACGGTGACGCACCAGTAAACTGCGTTTGCGCAATAAATCCCTCACGGCACGTTGTGCTTTGGGATAAATGACACCCGTCGGTAAAATACCCAATCGTAATAAATGGGCCAGGTGAAATGCATCATGTTGATCATCTGTGTATTTCAACCCGTCATATTGTTTCACCGCCGCCGTGTTGACTAAATGTACTTGGTAACCAGCATCCATCAAGCCGTCAACGAGCCAGTACCAATTATAGGTGGATTCAATGGCAATACCGGTGATGTCATCCTGATAGGGCGCCATCAGCGCCAGACTGAATTCCAGTTTGTTGGGTAAACGTTTCTCCAATACTTTTGTATCGTGTTCATCTAACAGTGTTAATACATGGTTATTTGAATGTAGATCGATTCCGCAGTACAGTGTCATGTCAGCCTCCTTTGATATCCAATTCATTCCACCGGCCAGTGTACCTCACTGGCCGGTGGAGGCTGGCTTTATGATTATCAGATCACAGTTTTTACTAATATTGATCATTTAATAAATCAGTCTTTATTGTTTCGATACTGCGACAGCAGCAAGATGGCGGAGAGTGTTGTCAGCCCGGCGGCAGTCAAAAAGGCAGGCGTCATGCCGAACCATTGCCATATTGCACCGAACAAGAGTGCGCCAGGCAGGGCAAGCACGCCGGTGAGCATATGATAAATACCAAACGCGGTGGCCTTTTGTGCGCGGGGCGCGTAATCACCAATTAATGCCCGCTCTGCACCTTCGGTGGATGATAGTGCAGCGGCATAGGCGAGGAATAAAAACCAGATCATTGCAAGGCTGTCATTATTGATTGCCATTAGAATCAGGATGACAATACGGGCGCTCCAGCCGGTGATCATGACAGGTAATCTTCCGACACGATCAGACAAGCTACCCATCGGTATTGCAATCGCACTCTTTACTGCATGGGCCGCTGCCCATAGCAATGGAATCCAGACGATCGCCAGTCCATTGGCCTGGGCCCATAGCACAAGAAAGACTTCAGGGGCCGCGGCAAATGCCAGCCCGCCCGCACTCAGTATTAATCCACGCAGGCGCTGATCAAGGGCGCTCCAGGCCAGGCGTTGTGCCGGTTGGGTTGCGGCGGAAGGTGTTGTTGCAGGAACGCCGAATATCAGAAGTAAAATTACCAGTGCGCCCGGGACGATCGATATTAAAAAGACATTGCGCAGTTCGACTTCGGATTGCAACAGTGCAAACGCCAGCAATGGGCCTATCATCGCGCCCGCATGATCCATGGCACGGTGAAAACCGAAGGCACGGCCACGCACATTTTCATCCACAGCGCTGGCGATCATGGCGTCACGCGGGGCAGTGCGCAGACCTTTACCGATGCGGTCGGAGAAACGCAGTATCAATACCCAGGACCAGGTGAAGGCCAGACCTATCAAGGGCCGTGTCAGGTTGGAAACCGTGTAGCCACTGACTACCAGTCGTTTGGAACTCCAGCCACGATCGGCGAGCCAACCGGAAACCAGCTTGAGCAGGCTGGATGTGGCCTCTGCAATGCCTTCGATCAGGCCGACGATGATTGGTCCGGCGCCCAGTGTGGCGGTCAAGAAGATCGGGAGCAGGGGCGCGATCATCTCGCTGGCGGCATCGTTCAAAAGAGAGACAATGCCGAGGATGATGACGGTTCTGGGTAAGATGGTCATGGTTGTGAGTTTTATTTAAAGAAGCTATGGATAATCCGTTATTCCGGGTAAAGCCTTTCGGCTTTGCTCAGGATAAGCTCTGTGAAGGGCTGGAATCCAGTATTATTCAAGATGGATCCCCGCCTTCGCGGGGATGACAGTGAGAGAGGTTGTCGCCTGTGCGGGGATGGCGGTGTGAGAGGGGATTATCGCCTGCGCGGGGATGATGACGGAAAGAGTGGGGACAGATTTCTCGCCACGGCTCGAAATGACAATAGTTTAAGAGCCTCGTTAGTTCAGATATGAATTTCTATATTATCTGCTGGCCCGTTGATTGTTTTGTTCCAGATCCAGGCTGCGCAAGTACTCGTCATAAGAGCCGTTATAATCGATAACGCCTTGCGGTGTCAGTTCAATAATGCGTGTTGCCAGTGACGAGACAAACTCGCGGTCGTGGCTGACGAAAATCAGTGTGCCGTTGTAGTGTTCCAGCGCCAGATTGAGCGCCTCGATGGATTCCATATCGAGGTGATTGGTGGGCTCGTCCATGATGATGATATTGGAATGCTGCAACATCATCTTGCCGAACAGCATACGTCCTTGCTCACCACCGGAAATTACCTTGACGGATTTATTGTGCTCGTCGCGGGAAAATAATAAACGCCCCAGGGTGGCAAGGATCACCTGTTCATCGTCACCTTTTTTCGCCCATTGGCTCATCCAGTCAAACAGGTTCATGTCGGTGGCAAAGTCTGAGGCATGGTCCTGGGCGAAGTAACCTATGCTGGCATTTTCCGACCACTTGACGAGTCCATTGTCCGGTTTCAGATTGCCTACCAGGCAACGCAGCAGCGTGGTCTTGCCGATACCATTGGCGCCAATCACTGCAATGCGTTCACCCACGGATACGGACAGGCCGAGTTCGTTGAATAAGGGCGCCGCATCATAGGCCTTGCTCAGGTCTGTTACTTCCAGCGCTAAACGATAGAGTTTTTTGTCTTGTTGAAAACGAATGAATGGACTCACCCGGCTTGACGGTTTGATGTCTTCCAGTTGAATCTTGTCGATCTGTTTGGCGCGTGAAGTCGCCTGTTTGGCCTTGGAGGCATTGGCGGAAAAACGGCTGACGAAGGTTTGCAATTCTGCGATCTGGGCCTTTTTCCTGGCGTTATCATTCTGCATGCGTTCCCTGGCCTGGGTTGAGGCCGTCATAGTTACCCGAATAAATACGCAGATCACCGTAATCAAGGTCGGCCATGTGCGTGCAAATGCTGTTAAGAAAATGGCGGTCGTGTGAAATAATAATCATCGTGCTTTTACGCTGGTTGAGTATGTCTTCCAGCCAGCGAATCGAGTTGATGTCGAGGTTGTTGGTAGGCTCATCGAGCAACAGGATATCCGGATCGGCAAACAGGGCCTGGGCCAGCAATACGCGCAGTTTCCAGCCAGGCGCTACCGCGCTCATCGGGCCGCTATGTTGTGCCAGCGGAATGTCGAGGGCCAGCAGTAATTCATCGGCGCGGGACTCGGCGGTATAACCATCCATCTCGGCAAACTCTATTTCCAGTTCGGCGACCTTCATGCCGTCTTCCTCGCTCATTTCGGGAAGGGAGTAGATACGATCGCGTTCCTGTTTTACTTTCCACAATTTCTCATGCCCCATGATGACGGTGTCCAGCACCCGGAAGTTCTCGAAGGCAAATTGGTCCTGGCGCAGTTTGCCGACGCGCTCATTGGCATCGATGGAAAAATTTCCCGATGTCGGTTCCAGTTCACCCCCCAGTATTTTCATGAAGGTGGATTTGCCGCTGCCGTTGGCGCCGATAAGTCCATAACGGTTGCCGCCGCCGAATTTGACCGAGATGTTTTCAAACAGGGGCTTTGCCCCGAATTGCATGGTGATGTTAGCTGTCGTAATCAAGATTCAATTCCTAAAAAGATTGTGGTGGGGAACGAAACCGAACAATTCTTGGTCATTCCCGCGCAGGCGGGAATCCAGTAATTCAACTGGTCTTCAAGATGGATTCCCGCCTGCGCGGGAATGACGGGTTTCATATTGTGTTCCATAAGTTTCAAACAGAATGGTGAACTACACTAACGTGCGGCTGGTGAGCCGTGACGTGAGCGATTCCGGGATTGATCTTGGGACCGATGCCGGGATTGGCTTTGCGGCCGCCCCTGGGTCTGCTGCTGCGTTCTATTTTGGGACTGATTCCGGGTTCTGCCTTGGGTTTGTTGTTGTGTTCGATTTCCGGAACGATTTTCTGGCCGACCCTCGAATTGATGCCGGGACTTATCTTGGGACTCATTCCGGGATCTATCTTGAGAAGGGTTCTGTGACCTGCCTTGCGACCTGCTCTGGTCGTTCGAACGGCCCTTGAAATGTGGACGCTTGCCGTTCCGGGCAGATGCCGCTTTATTACCGGCGGGTTTTCTTGCGCCCTGTTGCTGTCTGCCACGTCCCCTGTTAATGGGTTGCGGTTTGATGGAGAGATCGGGTTCAAATCCGCCGATCACCACCTTGGGGATGTCTCTGTTTATGAGACGTTCGATATCTTTAAGCAGGCCCAGCTCATCGACGCACACCAGTGACATGGCTTCGCCTTCATTGCCGGCGCGACCCGTGCGCCCGATACGGTGGACGTAGTCTTCAGGTACGTGAGGCAATTCAAAGTTCACCACGTGTGGCAACTGGTTGATGTCGAGTCCGCGTGCGGCGATATCCGTTGCCACCAGTACACGCACCTTGCCGGATTTGAAATCCGCCAGTGCCCGGGTGCGCGCGCCCTGGGTCTTGTTGCCATGAATCGCGGTAGTTGTGAGACCGTCGTCATTCAGTTGTTCAGCAAGACGATTGGCGCCATGCTTGGTGCGGGTGAATACCAGCACCTGTTTCCAGTTCTTCGAGCCAATCAGGTAGGAAAGCAGTTGACGTTTTTGACCGTTGTTTACCGGATGAACTATCTGCGTGACAAGTTCCGGGGCAGTATTGCGTCGTGAAACTTCAATCAGGGCAGGTGACTTGAGCAGGTCACTAGCCAGTCGCTTGATTTCATCCGGGAAGGTGGCTGAGAATAATAATGTCTGTTTCTGCCTGGGTAACAGTGCCAGCACCTTGCGGATGTCGTGAATAAAACCCATGTCGAGCATGCGGTCGGCTTCGTCGAGCACCAGGATATCTACCTTTGACAGGTTGACGGTGTTCTGGCTGACATGGTCCAGCAATCTGCCCGGGGTTGCGACCAGTATATCCACGCCATGGCGGAGCCGGTCTTTTTGCGGGTTGATACTTACGCCGCCATAAATCACGGTTGAGCGCAGCGGCAGGTATTTACCATAGCTCAGTACGCTTGCGGCAACCTGTGCGGCCAGTTCCCGGGTGGGTGTAAGCACCAGCGTGCGGATCGGGCGACGGCCTTTTTCCGGAATGGCAGATGCCATCAATCTTTGTAATAGCGGCAGGGTAAAGCCGGCGGTTTTGCCCGTACCCGTCTGTGCGCCACCCATGATGTCGCGGCCTTCGAGAATAAGCGGGATTGCCTGACGCTGTATCGGAGTGGGCTCGCTATAGCCTTTTTCGGATACAGCACGGAGTAATTCGGACCTGAGGCCGAGGGATTCAAATGACATTTAAGATGTTCTCCAGGGATCGGCCCACCGAGGCTTTATGGCCAGGGTCGGTCTAGGCGGAAACTTATTGTTTGTTTCGAGGTGATCGGGAAGGATTACCGCGTTGAAAGTGGTGCAGACCGAAGTGCACCCTAATTTGAAGGCGCAGTATAGCAGAAGTCTTGGTATTTAGAGAGCAGTATTCTTTGATGTTATAAATGAGCGAGTCACTATTGGCATAAGAAACAATCCCACCCTCACCCCAACGGCTGCGCCCCCCTCGCTACGCTCTCCCCGCCCAGGGGCGGGAGAGCGAGAAATTGTGTAAGCCGAACATAGGCAAATCCGGCTAGGGTGAGGGGTGCATTATGTAAGTATCGATGTAATTATTGCGCCCTGAATATGGTTGGCTATGCAATATTGAAGAATATCGTTCCTGAAGTTACCACACCCTGCAAATCATCCCTTTTAAATAACTCCCTTCGGGAAAATTCAGCGCCGTCGGATGATCGGCGGCCTGGGTGAGCCGGCGGATCATCTGGGCGTTGCGCCCGGCATCCAGCGCCGCGTCGGCGACGATCTTTTGAAACAGGCCTGCTTCCATTAACCCCGAACAAGAGAAGGTGAACAGGATTCCGCCCGGTTTGAGCAGTTTGCAGGCCAGCAGGTTGATGTCTTTATAACCGCGGCTGGCGCGTTTAAGTTGGTCTTTTGATTCGGCGAACTTCGGTGGATCGAGGATGATCAGATCAAACTGCCGGTTCTCATCGCGGTACTGCCGCAATATTTGAAAGACATCGCCCGCGATATTCTCGATATGGTTTGCATCGATCTGGTTGAGATCTGCGTTGCGCTGTGCAAGTTCGAGTAGCGCTGCCGATGATTCGATGTTGGTGACTTTCTTTGCCCCGCCCTTGAGTGCCCAGATGCCAAAACCGCCGGTATAGGAAAAGCAATTCAACACCTCGGTGCCTTGGGCGAATTCGGCGACAGCGGCGCGGTTTTCACGCTGATCCAGATAAAACCCGGTCTTGTGACCGTGTTTGATGTCCACATGGAAACGGCAATCGCCTTCCTTGATTTCGATGGTGTCGGGTGGTGCTTCGCCCGTCAATACACCGGATACAGGCTGCAGGCCTTCTTTTTGTCTGACATCGACATCCGATCGTTCATAGATACCTTTTGCTGGCAGCATTTGTGCAAGCTGTTCGGCGATGACCTGTTTCCAGTATTCCGCGCCTGTGCTGAGAAACTGGCAGACCAGGTAGTCACCATAACGATCGACGACTATTCCGGGCAGGCCATCGGACTCGGCATTCACTATGCGATAGGCGGTGGTGTATTCATCGAGCCGCGGACGTTTACGTGCTTCGATGGCGCGCTCTAATCGCGCATGGAAGAATTGTGTATTGATTTTTTCCTGCGCATCGAATGACCACATGCGTACCCGGATCTGGGATTCGGACGACCAGGCGCCGTAGCCCAGTAGTTCTTTCTTTTCAGTGATGACATCGACAGTCTCGCCAGCCTGGGTCTTGCCGGAGACCGACGCAATGGCGCCGGAAAACACCCACGGATGTTTGCGCAGCAGGGATTTTTCCCGCCCGGGTTTGAGGATGATTTGGGTCATTGGTTAATGGAGCCAAAAAATGTTCTTATATATAGTATGCGTGAAGCGCGGAGATTTATGGCTACTGTACTCTTATATTGGGAATAAATTCAATATGCCACGGCATACGTATACGTAGTGCCTGCATGAGTAATATGCACAGTACGACACCGATGACCATGCGCGATGTCACGCCAAACAAAAATCCGGGGCCCTCGGTGCTCCACTTGATGGCCAGCGGTGTGGTTGACCAGATGATGATGACGCCTATAAAGGCAGTCGGTACGGACACTTCATATTCCTCATAAAATAAACATAAAAAAAAGCCGCAGATCGTTGGATCTGCGGCTTTAAGAACATAGTTAGTATATGGGAGGTACTAACACTCAATCGGATCTAAACAGGCGCACAGCCCCATTCACCGGCAGCATTACTGCCCACAGGCGACACATCATTGGATTAGCTTGTTTGCATGTTTTGATCTTCATGGTAGGGATAATGTCTTGCGTTGCCGCCGATGTCAAGAGCATGAGATGTATTTATGCGATCATCAGAAAATAATTTCTGAAAATTTAATCAAGTCTACCTTTTGAATTTCAGTAGCGGTGCAGGGGAGCACAATCTCAATACCTTAAGTATAGGAAAAGATGTATCATCTTTTCCATATGCCGACGCCTTCTGAAAACAGCGCATTCCAAAGTCTCGGGCCGGATGATCTTCTGGATGCCATCGAGAGCGTCGGCTATCAATGCGACGGGCGGTTTCTGGCGCTGAACAGTTATGAGAATCGTGTCTATCAGATTGGTATTGAGGATGATAAGCCTGTAGTCGCCAAATTTTACCGACCGAATCGCTGGACAGATGAGGCGATCCTCGAGGAACACAAATTCACGCTGGATCTGGCGGAAGAAGAGATACCGGTTATCCCGCCGCTGGTCAGCGATAACGGCGAGACGCTGCATCATCATGGACCCTTTCGCTTTGCATTGTATCCGCGGCGCGGCGGCCGTCCGCCCGAACTGGATGATCCGGATCACCTTGAGCAACTCGGCAGGTTTATCGGGCGTATTCATGCCATCGGGCAGGTGCATGTCTATCGACATCGCCCGACCTTGGAGATAGGGCACTTTGGTGTCGAGTCTTATCAATTCCTGTTGGAAAAGGGTTTTATTCCTTGCGGATTAACCACGGCCTATCGCAGTCTTGCCGAAGATCTTATTGTACGTATTAAAGCCTGTTATATGCGGGCGGGTAATATAAAGAATATACGCCTTCACGGTGATTGCCATCCCGGTAATATTTTATGGACAGACAGTGGTCCGCTGATCGTGGACTTCGATGATGCGCGCATGGGGCCTGCGGTTCAGGATTTGTGGATGTTCATGTCCGGCGACCGTGCCTATATGACGAAACGGCTGGCCGATCTGCTGGATGGCTATACGGAGTTTTGTGATTTTGAACCGCGAGAACTGCATTTGATCGAGGCGTTGCGCACACTGCGCATGATGCATTACGCGGCATGGATTGCGCGGCGCTGGGATGATCCGGCATTTCCGTTGGCGTTTCCCTGGTTTAACAGCCCCCGTTATTGGGATGAGCATGTTTTGACGTTGCGCGAACAGGCGGCGCTGATGGATGAGTTACCCTTAGTGTGGGATTAACCCGCATATTTCACAAAGGCGGACGATACGCAGGAAAACCATATGGGGCATAACATTGGTAATGTTTCCGGCAACACGCCGTGGACACATATTTGCAGAACCGTATACAGTCTCCATGTTGTATACGGTTGCCGAAATCATTTCCGGATCGTGTCCAAGAAAGAACGGGTAAGCAGTAGGTTTTATTTATCTTATTAACGTGGCATTATGTTGCCGGTAATATAGCAGTGTATCACTCAGCTGTGCCGGCGATTGTCCATCAAAGTACATCCGTGCCCAGATTTCCGCGCTTATCAGGCGGTATAAAAACCTTGGATATCTTTGTATCATTTCCAAAATTTCATCCTGATCTTGTGCGCGCCATTTGAGCAGGTGCGCGATCTTGCCATTGCGCAGAAATCCCGCCATACCCTGCCATAGAGAACTGGGCGCCCAGAAGCCGATCTTCGGTAACCGCACTACCTCTTTGGGCAAGCGCCGTAATCAATCGTTTTCTTTCCCCGCGTAAATATTTTGTATGCAAAGGCAGATGGAGACCGAAGTCGATCAACGTATTATCAAGAAACGGAAACCGCGCTTCGATCGAGCACCACATCGCCATCCGGTCATTGGTGTTAAGAGCCTCTGCAAGATGGGTGTAAATATCTTCATAGGATCTTGCCAAAAAGGCCCGTTCTTCATATTCGGGCAAAATCTCAAGGAGGCGGAACAAGGCGGCACTGCGTATATGCCTCTTTGCGCCATCGACAGCACAAATTGCCGGCCCCATCATTCCGCTTGCATCATGTTGATGCAGGTGTGTAAATGGCCGTCTTGCGAGTGATTCGATATCGAGCGGTGATAACAATGGATTAAGCTTGCCCAATAGTCTGAAGAATGCGTTATCGCGGATCCATTTTGCATGCAGGCGCCGTTTGCGCCACATTTTATAGACATCTTCAAACCAGGTGTATCCTCCGAACAGTTCATCTGCCCCGTGTCCTGTCAGTACAGCCTTGAAGCCATCATGTTGCATGGCTTCAGCAACCGCCATTGCTGCAGTATTTTGGGCGAAATAGCTGGGTTCATCATTTGCCAGAATTGCCTGTGGCCACAGACGGTAATAGGTATCGAGTGTGACAGGCACCTGTCGTAGTGTGATATCGAGATGTTTACAGACACTCTTTGCGCGTCGAACTTCCTCGCCATGCATGCCTTCAATATCGGCGACATAAGCAACAATATCCTGTTTGTGGTCTTTTGCAATTGCAGTTACCAGGCTCGAATCCAGTCCGCCGCTGCATAATGTCGCCAACGGCGCGTCACTGATTAAATGTTTTTGTATGCTGGCATCGAAGTGTTTTTCAAATTGTTGGAATGATGTTGTGAAGTCCGTGTCCTTGCTATCAAGTATTCGTTGCGGTTGAACATCCCGAAGTACATCAAAGTAAGTAATATCTTGTTCATCTCCCTTTTCATTTATCTTGAGCAGGGTGCCTGGCAGGATGGATTCGATATTTTCAAAGAATGTCCACGACCCATCGAGCCGTTCATAGATGATCTGCGTGATGACGGCATGCATATCCGGCCTTGTTTGGACGTCCGGATGAGCGAGCAGGGCCTTGATCTCGGAGCCGAATACAATGCCGTTATTGGTGCGGGCGATATGAAGCGGCTTGATGCCGAAACGGTCGCGTCCAAGCCACAGGGTCTTATCGCGCAGGTCATAGTAGGCAAACGCAAACATGCCGTTAAATTGCTTGACTGCCTGCTCCGGATTCCAGTGATGTAACGCATAGAGCACAACTTCAGTATCAGAATGACTTCTGAACCTGAAACCTGCATTTTCAAGTTGTTTTCTTAGTTCGAGGAAGTTATATACTTCGCCGTTGTAAATGATAATGCCTTGCCGGTCTTCAGTGACGTATGGTTGATGTCCACGTTCACTGAGATCAAGAATACTTAAACGAACATGACCAAGCCCCAATGGACCATGTAGCCATGTACCCCGGTCATCCGGTCCGCGATGCTTGATACTGCCAAGCATGGCATCGAGTATGGTTTTATCCGCCGCTTGTCCGCGATTCAGGAACCCTGCAACACCGCACATAATGATTGGTCAATTTTGTAGTTTGTAAGGGTTTTTGTTCCAAAGATTATTGATTTTACGATAAATGTAGTAATGATGTCTTGTTGCAGTACAGTATAAGGTGCTGTGTCTTATTATTTGAAGGAGATAAATAATGGCCTACGATGAAGGGCTTGTACAGCGTATGCGGGAGATGATCGAAGATCAACCGATGCTGGATGAAAAAAAGATGTTTGGCGGTGCCGCCTTCATGATCAATGGCAATGTCGCCTGCGGCGTGGTGAATGATGAATTGATCGTGCGGGTTGGTCCGGATTTATACGAAAAGTCTCTAAAGCAGGACCATGTCAAGGTCTTCGATTTTACCGGCCGGCCGATGCAGGGGTGGATTATGGTGCAACCCGGCGGTTATGAAACCGATAAGGCGCTTAGGGATTGGGTGGAAAAGGGCATTAAGTTTGCGTTGACGTTGCCACCAAAATAGTTAAAAAACCGCTGATGTGTCGAGATTATTTTTCGATCTCCCAAGAGATTGAAAAATGTGGAAAAGCAAAAACCGCGCTTTTCGCCTCTGGATACTTGATAGGCGAATTACTCGGAGTTTCCTTAAGTGGGGTTACATTGATTTAATAAATTTTAATAATGCCTTGCGTTTCTTTTTAGGCATCTTTGCAATAAGGTCACTCAATAATTGATTTTCGTCAGTAGAGTATTCTCCCCCCTCCTCACTGACTTGTGGCATAAAAACGGGGTCTTCTTCTACGCTCTTTCTTAATCTCATGACGAGTTCGGCATTCATGCTCCGGTGATTTAGCTGTGCTGACTTTTCCAGTAATTGCCTGAGGTCCTCAGGCATGCGTAGCCCGAACGGGTTGATGTCTCTGCTCATAAACACACAGTGTAACTAATATCAGCTTGACAGAAATCAGCACACGGTGTATCTATATGGCTTCACTGTGTTATTATATGCATGCTATCGATAACATCCTCAATGGCTATAAATATATAATAATCAGTATGTTATTTGATATTGCATGTAGTCGGTAATAAATAGAATAGTACCGAACATTTAACCATCTAAATTCGATCATGAACTATTTCCAGATTATATGACAGCTTGTTATTCGCATAATCCGGAACTGTTATTTGTTCGTCCTCACACGAGACATCAGGACGCTTGGGTCAATTATTCACTTGCAAAATACGATCGGTATGTTATTTGTAGCAGCTGCCAGTTGATTGGTTGTTGGGTGGAAGGTGGTAAGTTGTCCTGGTTTCCCGCTGGTTCCGATGAGGCCAGGGTAATCCAGGAAGTTGCGGGACTTTGGAATACCCTGATGCAAGGACTTTGATGTACAGCTTGACGATAGTATTTTCTATCTGACTTTTAGTTTCTCGTTTCAATCCGCCTTCGATTTCGCTATCTATTCTCGTTAAGGTTTATTAATGGCTATACATCGCTGTGAGTGGGCGGGCTCCGATTCTTTGTATCTTGATTATCATGACAGGGAGTGGGGCGTGCCCAGCTATGATGACCGGCATTTATTCGAGATGTTGATCCTGGAAGGTGCGCAGGCCGGATTAAGCTGGATTACGATCTTGAAAAAGCGTGAAAATTACCGCGGGCTTTTCGATGGCTTCGATCCGGAAAAAATCGCCCGCTATGACCAACGGAAAGTCAACGCACTGATGCGGAATCCGGGGATTGTGCGCAATCGCCTCAAGGTCAAGGCGGCTGTTATCAACGCCAGGGCATATCTCGAATTACAGGAAGAGATAAAAAGTTTTTCCGCTTATCTGTGGCAATTTGTGGATGATAAACCGATTATTAATAAATGGAAAAATATAAGAGAGGTGCCTGCAAAGACCGGCGAATCGGATGAAATGAGCAAGGAATTGAAAAAACGTGGTTTCAAGTTCGCCGGTTCAACGATTTGTTATGCCTTTATGCAGGCCGTTGGAATGGTGAATGACCATACCACGCGCTGCTTTCGCCATAAGGAAATCCGGGCGGGCAAGTAATGATGCTAGAATAACGCGTTTGCAATACGTTATTAATCCGGGATATTACCCTATGGAAATCTTTATAAATGGCGAATCCCGCCAGGTGGCGGAATCGCTGCGTATATCAGAACTGATTGAAATGCTTGATCTTGTTAATAGACGCATTGCCGTCGAGGTCAATCTTGAGATCGTGCCGCGAAGCAGTTATGCCATACATCAATTACAGGCCGGGGACAAAATCGAGATTGTCCATGCCATTGGCGGTGGATAAAGGCCGCTAACATCGGGTAATCTACTTTATATAGTCAGGGCAAATTAAATAGGTATTCCAATGGCAGCAACTCAAACCACCCTCAAAGCAAAGTCAGCATCAAAAGATGATAATACCCTCGTCATCGGTGGCGTGACATATTACTCACGGCTGTTGGTCGGGACAGGTAAATACCGTGATCTTGACGAAACACGTTTGGCTACCGAGGCGAGTGGCGCCGAGATCGTAACAGTTGCGTTGCGCCGTTCGAACATCGGCCAGAATCCCGGTGAGCCGAATCTGCTCGATGCCATACCGCCGGACCAATATACCATTCTGCCGAATACGGCCGGATGTTATACGGTCCAGGATGCAGTGCGAACCTGCCGTTTGGCGCGTGAATTACTGGACGGTCATGACCTGGTCAAACTGGAAGTGCTGGGCGATGAAAAGACTTTATATCCCGACATGGTGCAAACCTATCAGGCGGCGGAGATTTTGATCAAGGATGGTTTCAAGGTGATGGTCTACACCAATGATGATCCTATCGCCGCTAAGCGCCTTGAAGATATGGGCTGTGTTGCTGTCATGCCGTTGGCCGCGCCGATTGGTTCCGGGCTTGGCATTCGCAATCCGTATAACATTCGCGCGATTGTTGAAAATGCCAGTGTACCGATTCTTGTCGACGCCGGCGTTGGCACGGCATCCGACGCCGCGATTGCGATGGAACTGGGATGTGACGGCGTACTGATGAATACCGCGATTGCCGGTGCGCAAAATCCGGTGTTAATGGCCTCGGCGATGAAGAAGGCCGTAGAGGCGGGGCGGGAAGCGTATCTGGCGGGGAGGATTCCGAGGAAGAAGTATGCGAGTGCATCGTCGCCTATAGAAGGGACGTTCTTTTAAAATAAATTGGTCTGACACTTTTTATGAGGGTTAAAAATGTACTGAATATGCTCGATAAAAGCTCTCTCATGGATCGGCCGTCGGCGTATAGGCCCATCCGCAGCTTTGTACGCCGTGAAGGGCGCATGACCAAGGGTCAGAAAAATGCATTGGAAAGGTTTTGGCCGCAATACGGTCTTGATTTTCAGGAGGGTTATGCCGATCTCGACGATGTGTTCGGCCGGCATGCGCCGCGTATTTTAGAGATTGGTATGGGGATGGGTGATGCCTTGGTAGAGATGGCGGCGGCGCATGTGGAAAATGATTATCTCGGTATCGAAGTGTATCGTCCCGGGATCGGGAGTCTGCTGAAAAAGCTCGACGCACGAAGTGTGACCAACGTGCGGGTCATTTGCGAAGATGCCGTGCCGGTTCTAAAACAGATGATCCCGGATGCATCCCTGGATGCGGTCTATATTTTCTTTCCTGATCCGTGGCCGAAGAAGCGTCATCACAAGCGGCGGCTGATACAAAAGCCATTTGCACAATTACTTGCGAAAAAACTGCAATCAAATGGCGTATTACATCTGGCGACCGACTGGGAAGACTATGCGCATCATATGTTGGCGGTCATGAATGTTTCACCGGAATTTATCGACACGGCGGGTCAGAATAAATTCACGGAACGCCCCGGCCATCGCCCGCTGACCAGGTTTGAACAACGGGGCCGGCGCCTGGGGCATCGGGTTTGGGACTTGATTTTTAGAAAAGCGGTTCAGGATTCGGGGATATCCAACAATCCCAATACACCCTCCAGTCCGCAATAATTCAATACGGCATCGGCCTCTGCCTGCACGGTGGGCTTGGCGTGATAGGCGATGCTGAGTCCCGCCAGTTTCATCATTTTCAAATCATTCGCGCCGTCACCCATCGCGACGACTTGTTGCGTACTTATGCCAAGTTCTTTGCACAGTTGTAATAAAAATCCGGCCTTTGCCTCAGCACCGACGATCGTGCCGTGGACCTTTCCGGTCAATTTGTTATTGCGAATCTCCAGGGTATTCGAGAGGGTGTAGTCCAGTTGATAGCGTTTCTTGAGCCGGGCGGTGAAATAGGTGAAGCCGCCCGAGACCAATGCAATCTTTATATCCCTTGATTTCAATCCGGCGATCATGGCTTCACCGCCGGAATTGAGTTTCAGGCGTTCGTTATAGACATGTTCCAGAGCGTCCGCCGGTAAGCCCTCGAGCAGACCGATGCGTTTGGTCAGCGATGTTTCAAAATTTATTTCACCACGCATTGCCGACTCGGTAATCGCGGCAATCTGTGGTTTTATGCCCATAAAGTCTGCAATCTCATCGACGCATTCGATGTTGATGAAGGTTGAATCCATATCAGTGATGAGTAACCGTATCTGACGGGCATCAAATTCATCCGGTAATACATTTATATCAAAATTATTTTTACCGCGCAGTTGAGTCAGTTGGCCGTTTGATACCGCACTGTCAACCTTGATCTTGTAATAATGATGGCGGGATTCCAGTGCGCCGTTGAGATTACCGGCCATGTTGGCTGCAATATCATCGTTCAGCTCTGTGCCTTGCAGAATAATTGTCGGCATGTTCTATATTATTAATGTCTGGATATCAAATGCTGTCTATTATTACTCATCATCGCGCCGGACATGAAGGCCAATGAGGTTGCCTTCCGGGCCGAGCTCAATGTTAAACACAATCGGCCGGCAACATACATAACAATCTTCGATATACTGTTGATCACCTGCCGACCAGTCGATGGTGGTGGTAAAGCTTTCGCCGCAATACGGGCATTCTATCCGTTGTTCTTCAAGCAGCATGCTCATTTTTTACAAACAGCGTCAATAATTCATTTAAAAACCGTTGACCATGTTCGGTGGGCCGGATTATCTTGATATCACGTTCAATGAATCCCTTTTGCTCGGCCTGTTGCAAGGATTCCTCTATGACGGTGATTGGTAGACCGGCATGCTGAAAAAACAGGGCTGCAGGAAAGCCATTTGTCAGCCGTAATGCATTCATCATAAATTCGAGGCCGGCTTCACTCTGTGTTAACTTGTTTATACCGCCAATTCTTTGTGGTGTAGCCGCTTTTTCAAGATAGACCGCTGGGTGTTTTATTTTCCATGCGCGTGCAATGTCTTGCTGCCGGGCATCTGTGATTTTGGAATGCGCGCCTGCGCCAATGCCGAGATAATCGCCGAAGGTCCAGTAATTAAGATTGTGAATACATTGATATTCTTCACGGGCATAGGCGGATACTTCATAATGTACATACCCGTGGTCAGACAACAGGCGCTGACACTGCAATTGCATTTCCCAGATAATATCTTCATCCGGCAATTCAGGTGGCTGACGATGAAACAAGGTATTTGGTTCGATTGTCAGTTGATAGTGTGAGATATGTGTTGGAGCAAGTGTGATTGCCTGTTCGATATCGGCAATGGCCAGATCGATGGATTGCCCCGGCAGTCCGAACATCAAATCAAGATTGAAATTATCAAAGCCCGCCTTGGTTGCCATGGCCGCAGCAGTCAGCGCTTCTTCCGTGCCATGAATCCGGCCCAGTTTTTCCAGCAATCCGGGGTCAAAGCTTTGAATACCGATTGACAGGCGATTGATGCCTACGGCCTTGAATTCCTGAAATTTTGTTTGTTCAACGGTACCGGGGTTCGCTTCAAGGGTGATTTCCAGTCCGGGATGCATTGGCAGACGGGCGCGTATTTCGGATAACAGGCGGTCGATGTGTTGCGGAGCGAACAGGCTCGGCGTACCACCGCCGATGAATATACTTTCGATAGACCGGCCCCATACCAATGGCAGGTCTTGCTCAAGGTCAGCGATTAGTGCATCGATATAGGCTGCCTCCGGGACCGGGTTTCTGGATGCGTGAGAGTTAAAGTCACAGTACGGGCACTTGCGGACACACCATGGCAGATGAACATAAAGGGACAGAGGCGGTAAGGACGTAAAGGTGAACATCTTGTCAGCTAATGGCCATTAGTAATTTAGTAAGCATTTGTTCAATAATGACTATATCAAATTACAGAGTATTGTGTTGCCCGTTTAACGAAGGGGTATTCAACAGTCATGTAAAATAGCTTTAGGACAACTCGAATACTTCATCCCTGACATTATTCAGCGACGAAAAGCAAAACTAAAGCATAAGTGGCCGTACGAATCTAGAGATTCAACAGTCACTAAAAAACGTGGTTGTTGTTTTGCTACATTTTTCAATTTCTTGCGAGATCAAAAAAATGGCGATAGCACGCTGCGCTTGCGCTCTTCCCGGTATCGCAGAGAACCTCTGGATTAATCAGAGCTTCCTTGGAAAGTTTACAGCCGGCAGTAAATTGACAAATAAAGCGTAACATAAAGCATAACAGTAACCTAGCAGGTGCATTCCAAGCGGCGTATTGTGTTCTGTAATTTCATATGACACAATATGCGGCGTCATTCTGGGTAATGGCTATCAAAGAATGTGCGAGAAATAACCTCTTCAATATGCGCAGGATTGCGAGGGAGTTATTTATGAAAAAGCAAATCTTGTCAAAGGCGATTATCATCGCGTCTTTTGGCTTCTACGTTTCAGTGTCTTGGGGTGCGGGTGCACCCGTCTCATACGGTCAATGGACGGCTTCAGGCGGAACCATCACTGATTCGGCATGCAGTGGTGGTGTTACATGTGATCTTATTGCGGAAGATAATGGTTTCCGCTATGAGTTCGTCGAGACCCCGGACGGGACCTTCAGCAGACTGATCCTGACGGATACCTTTGCTACGGGCGATATGTCCACCCTGTCATTTGCCAGTGAAAATTTTGCCCCCTTCTTGCAAAGAACCGGAACAAGCGGTGCTTTTGAATTTCCGGGCAGTGGACTTATCTCCCAGGGGCTTGCCGCACAACAAGTTGTGCGTGACACCGCCGCGCTGGAGTCCAGTATCGAACTACAGCGGGGTTTTGCCCGTGACATCAAGACAACGGGGCTCACCGGCGGTGAAGCGCAAGCCGCCGAAGCATGGGGGACAAAATTGTTGCAGACCAATTCGGATGCGGGCATAACCTCGGGCTTCAGCGCCCTTGTCTATAACGAAGTCACCAGTTTCCCGGCAGCCAGTCCTGACAGTGACGAGGTGCGTGGCAAGGCTGTGGATGTATGGCAGACGGTAACCGATACGGATACAGGTGAAAAGCAGGAATTCGATTTCAGGACACGCGAAGGTTACAAAGGATGGCACTGGTTTTTATGTTGCACCGATCCCCTCACCAAAGGCGGCAGTGTGACGCTTGATGGCACAACGGTTTCCTGGATTGCCGGCGGTGCTGTGAGTGCCGTATGGATCGGTTCGAATATTACTGATTTGTTTGGTTATGAAGCTGTTACCGGTTCCACCAGCGCGAGTGAGACATCGTTAGGTGATACAGGCCCGTTTGATTGGCAGGCGCTCAGCAGTGATGACATGAATTGGCCATTAAACCCGTGGTTTGCGCCGCCGGATGGTTCACGTGCGGTACCACCGTCTTTTTAACAGAGAGATCCTGCAGATAAAAAAAGCCCGTCTTATGACGGGCTTTTTGTTTTTCAATAACAAACAAACTATTTCACGTTCGATGCGATAAGTTTTCCGTCCACTTCGGCGTAGCCCACGATGACTTGATTGTTATTGATGCCTGCCAGTTCAAGCATGATTTTATTGTCGGCGTTGAAGGTGATCGGTTTATTCGTTTCGACGTCCTGAATCGTGAACGTCTGTGCTTTGCTGTCAATGGATGTGATTGTTCCTACATGGGTGTTCGGTCCCATCGAGCTGCATGCAAATGATGTGCTTGCGCCAAGCAGCAACAAGGTGGTCAAAGATACAGTGATCAGAGAAGGATATTTCATGTTATATATGCTCCTATTGCTGGCATGAATTCAATAATACAGCCGGGTTTTGTCATAAATCTACTTTACTTTACAAACAACTCCGAATAATTCATCCCCGACATTATTCAGAGCTTCCTCGCAATGGGTTACAGGCCCGTAATGCCGCAATAAGCTTGCGCAAGGCTTGCGCCCTGTGGCTTATCAGATTTTTTACTTCCGCAGGCAATTCCGCTGATGAGCAATAGTGCGTAGGCACGTAAAAAATTGGATCATAACCAAAGCCGTTTGTTCCCCGCGGCGCGAATAAGATACTGCCTTCCCAGGTGCCCTGGCAAATGACCGGAGTAGGATCAAATTCATGGGCCATATAGACCATGACGCACTGGAAGCGGGCGCTGCGCCGGTATTCGGGTACGCCGCCGAGATCGGTGAGCAGTTTTTGAACATTATCTTCATCAGTTGCGTTTATACCCGCATAGCGGGATGAGTAAATGCCGGGGGCGCCATTTAATGCATCGACCTCAAGGCCCGAATCGTCGGCAATGGAGGGTAGACCGCAATAATGTGCTGCATTCCGCGCCTTTAGTATGGCGTTTTCCACAAATGTCAGGCCGCTTTCATCGATATCGGGGGTGGTGAATTCAGATTGGGGAATAATACCTGTATCGAGGCCGTATAAAAGTTCGCTGATCTCACGAACCTTGCCGGGGTTACTGCTCGCCAGGACGATTTGCCTCGCTGAATGGAGATTAGCGGAGTTTGCTCGTTCTTGTCCTGTAGGCATATCAAGGATTCCCGATGTTATTTTGTTAATGCACGTTGTTGCTTTTCAATCAGTTGAGCAATACCGTCTTTGGCCAGTCCCAGCATTGCCATCAATTCATCCATATGAAAGGCATGGCCTTCTGCGGTCCCCTGGATTTCGATAAAGGCGCTGGCATCATTCATGACCACATTCATATCGGTTTCCGCGTCTGAGTCTTCGGCGTAGTCAAGATCAAGTACCGGGGCGCCTTGATAAATACCCACCGAGACCGAGGCAACATGTCCGTGAATCGGGTTGGTGTTAATGCTGCGCTGTGCCCGGAGGTGCGTTATGGCTTCAACAAGGGCCACATAGCCGCCTGTGATCGAGGCGGTACGTGTCCCGCCGTCGGCCTGGATGACATCGCAATCGATAGTAATGGTGCGTTCTCCCAAGGCCTTAAGGTCGACCGCCGCACGCAGCGACCGCCCGATAAGCCGCTGGATTTCCATGGTCCTGCCGCCAGGCCGCCCTTTATGTGCTTCGCGGGCCATGCGTTGCCCGGTTGAACGCGGCAGCATCCCGTATTCGGCTGTTACCCAGCCTTGCCCGGTACCCTTCAGGAACCCCGGGACCTTATCGTCTATACTGGCATTGCATAATACGCGGGTATCGCCAAATTCTACCAATACGGAGCCTTCGGCATGTTTGGTATAACCACGCGTTAATTGTATAGTCCTGAGTTCATCGGGGGCTCGACCGCTGGGGCGCATTATTAATCCTTTCATCTGGAGTGAAAAATATGGAATTATACCCTGGCCACATACATATAGTGGAAGTTTTAGAGCGGATGGAGTAGTAACGAGGTTTGGACATCATCTAGGGACTCTCTGGATAAACCTGAGGTTCCCTAAACCAGGCATTTACAGGATAAATTTTGAGTACAACCATATGACTAGAAGCATGACGGCCTTTACACGGCAAGAGATCAAGACAGGTTGGGGCGCCCTGAGTTGGGAGATGCGCAGCGTAAATCATCGTTTTCTGGAGGTTTATGTACGCTTGCCTGAGGACATGCGGGTACTGGAAACGGCAGTGCGTGAGAAAATAACTACCCGTTTAAACCGTGGCAAGGTGGATTGCATGCTGCGTTTCCAGCCGGTTGCCGATGCCGAACATACCAATCTGTCACTGAATAAAGAACTGATAAGGTTATTGATAAAGGCCAATAAAGAGGTGGAAGGCATGCTGGAACAGCCGGCGGTAATCCGCAGTTTTGACATCCTGCGCTGGCCGGGCGTGTTGCAAGTTGTCGAAACGGATTTGGATCAGTTACAGAAAGAGGCGCTTGGATTGCTGGATATCTGTCTGGACGAGTTATGCGTCAATCGTCAGCGTGAAGGCGGAAAAATGAATGAAATAATATTGCAACGCTGTACCGCCATCCGGGAGCAGGCGGTGCACGTCCGGCAAAAACTGCCGGAAATCTTCGAAAATCAAAGGCGGAAGTTATTAGACCGGCTTCAGGAATTGACCTCTGAAATGGATATGTCGCGTCTCGAACAGGAGATGATCTATCTCGCCCAGAAAATGGACGTGGCAGAAGAACTTGACCGGCTTGACGTCCATGTTGAAGAGGTGGAACGGGTGTTACAGCAGGATGAACCTGTCGGACGGCGCCTGGATTTCCTGATGCAGGAACTGAACCGGGAAGCCAATACTCTGGGATCAAAATCGGTGGATTCACAGACCACACGCGCATCCGTGGAGATGAAGGTGTTGATTGAGCAGATGCGGGAACAGATTCAGAATATTGAATAGGGCTCAAAATTGCTGTGTTTGGCGAGACGTCGTTAAAAATGAACTCAAAATGCGGGGCAGCGAAGCGGCAGACTGACGTGTAAACTCCGCTTTCTCGTTCATTTTTGCCTGATCTCGCCTGCGCTCGCGTGTTTGAGAATGGTGCTGACAAACACTACCGATTTAGTTATATGTTGAATAATAAACAGGATGCGATGAGTGGTATGAAAGGGAATAAAGGCAGGCTCTTTATTATCTCCGCGCCATCCGGGGCCGGTAAAACCAGTCTGGTCAAGGCGCTTCTCGCATCCAACTCGCGTATTGTGGTCTCCATTTCGTATACCACCCGGCCCATGCGTCCCGGTGAAAAAAATGGCGTGGACTATCATTTCGTCGATCATCATGCTTTCAAGGAATTGATAAAAGCAGGGGATTTTCTCGAATACGCGCGGGTATTCGATCATTATTACGGGACTTCGCGCTCGCGGGTCATGGAGCAACTGAGTAAGGGACTCGATGTAATTCTTGAAATCGATTGGCAAGGTGCGCAACAGGTGCGCCGGGCCATGGCGCAAAATGTGAGTATCTTTATTTTGCCCCCGTCACGTGCGGTCTTGGAGCAACGCCTTCGTTCCCGCAAGCAGGACAGTAATGAAGTCATTGAGCGGCGTTTGTGCGATGCGGTGACCGAAATATCACATTATGATGAATTTGATTATATCGTGGTCAATGATGATTTTGATGTAGCCCTGGCGGAGCTGGAGGCTATAATAAAATCGCCGCATAAAGGAAAAAAAAGCCTTTCAGACGATGATAAAAAGGTATTGGCCTCGTTACTGGAATCGTGACCGGCGGGGTGCAGGACAAGATAAAGATACCATAATCAAGGGATTTAGAGCCGGACACGTTTTTTGTCATGGAGATATCACTGTTCTGGATATATCGCTTCTGGCGCTGAAAGCGTAGTATAATTACCATCTTAACTTAAGTAGCTGGAGAACCGCATGGCCCGTATAACTGTTGAAGATTGTCTTGAAAATGTGAGCAACCGTTTTGAATTGGTACTGCTGTCAAGTAAGCGTGCCCGTCAGCTTGCCAACGGCAAGGAACCTACCGTACCTTGGGAAAACGATAAACCAACCGTGGTTGCATTGCGTGAGATCGCGGCCGGTAATATTACCGAATCCATTATGAATGAGGTAAGTGCGCGGGAACATGCCGAGGAATCAAGGGTAGATGAAGCTGAAATTCCGGCACAGGAATAAGGCAGATTTTATTCAATGAGTAATCCTTTTGAATATTACAGACCCCGCATATAACACTTCCTATCATTCATCCGATTTAAAAGAACCGGAATTCTCTATCAACGACCTGTGCGAGATGCTTAAGAGCTATCTCGACCGTAATCAAATTGCCGAGATAGAGCGCGCCTATTCCTTCGGCGCAGAGGCCCATGAGGGCCAGCGCCGCCTGTCAGGCGAATCCTATATCAATCATCCGCTGGCGGTCGCAAAAATTCTTGCCGAAATGCGCATGGACACCGAAAGTATCATTGCTGCATTGCTGCACGATGTAATTGAAGATACCCCGACTGTAAAGGAACACATTGCTGCACAGTTCGGGACGGAAGTTGCCGAGCTTGTGGATGGCGTGAGCAAGCTGACGCAGATCAAATTTGAAAATCGTGTTGAAGCGCAGGCGGAAAATTTCCGCAAGATGCTGTTGGCGATGGTTCAGGATATCCGGGTTATGATTATCAAGCTTGCCGATCGTTTGCATAACATGCGTACCCTGCGCGCAGTGCCGCCCTATAAGCGGCGGCGGATCGCGCGGGAGACTCTGGAAATATACGCGCCTATTGCCAACCGCCTGGGCATGAACGTGGTGCGTACCGAATTGCAAGAACTTGGTTTTGCGGAGTCATATCCTATGCGGTACCGCATTTTGAATGAATCCGTTAAAAAGGTCAGGGGTAATCGCAAAGAGGTATTAAGTAAAATCAGGACCGCAATAGAGCAACGATTACAACAAGAAGGACTTCCGGGAAAGATTCAAGGCAGGGAAAAGCATCTTTATAGTATCTACCAAAAGATGCGTGGCAAAAGATTATCGTTTTCAGAAGTGTTCGATGTCTATGCCTTTCGTATTATAGTCGATACGGTCGACACCTGTTACCGGGCGTTGGGCGCGATACATAATCTATATAAACCCGTGCCGGGTAAATTCAAGGATTATATTGCCATTCCCAAAACCAACGGCTATCAATCGTTACATACTATTCTTTTCGGTCCTTTTGGCGTGCCGATCGAAGTGCAGATACGTACCGAAGACATGAATAAGGTCGCCGAGGCAGGTGTTGCGGCACACTGGTTATATAAATTGGGAGACAGTGAGAGCTCAAAAAGCAATGCCCAGCATCGCGTACGGGAATGGATGCGTGGCCTGCTCGAAATGCAAAAAAGCGCCGGTGATTCGCTGGAGTTTCTCGAAAACGTCAAGATCGACCTGTTCCCGGAGGTGGTGTATGTGTTTACGCCGAAGGGTAAAATTCTGGAATTGCCGCGTGGTGCCACGGCTGTTGATTTTGCCTACGCCGTGCACACCGATGTGGGAAATTCCTGTGTCGCGGCCAAAATCGATCGCCGCCTGTCGCCGTTAAGTACGCCGTTATTGAATGGCCAGTCCATAGAGATTATCACTTCTTCGAATGCGCGTCCTAATCCTGCATGGTTGAACTTTGTGGTAACAGGTAAGGCGCGTGCAACGATCCGCCATTATCTGAAAAATCTCAGGGGGGAGGAGTCGCTGGTGCTGGGCAAGCGTATGCTCGACCAGGCCATGATTGTCTATTCACTTGCGATGAGTGATTTAACACCTGAATGTATCGCGGGAACGCTGGAGGAATTTAAATGTTCCTCGTTGGATCGTTTATATGAAGATATTGGTTCGGGTAATCGCTTGGCGCCATTAGTGGCGAGACGCTTGGCAGAAAGTCCGGGAATCACGAAACAGTCCAAGCGCAAACAACATACGATTACCAGTGTTCTGACCCGCTATATGCCGACGTGGTTGGGCGGTGAAAAATTATCGCCGCGTCCTTTGGCGATTAAGGGAACGGAGGGAATGGTGGTAACCTATGCAAAATGTTGCCATCCGATACCTGGAGACGCCATTCAGGGGTTTGTCTCTGCCGGCCGCGGCATCGTCATTCACACGGAATCATGTAAAAATGTTGCAGAATTCCGTAACCGGCCGGAAAAATGGATCGAAGTACAATGGGAGCCGGATGTTAAAGGCGAATTCTATGTCGAGATCCGTGTCGATGTGCTTAACCGGCGTGGCGTTCTCGCCACAATTGCAGCCGCCATTGCGGAAATGGATGCGAATATCAACAATGTGAATATCGAGGCACGGGACGGTAAATACAGTTCGATCAATTTTGTAATTGGCGTTCATGACCGTGTTCACCTTGCCAAGGTGATGCGCCAGATACGTTTATTGGATATGGTGTCACGCATCGGCAGGGTCAAAGGTTAGCAGTCTCTGAAAATTGGCGATGCGTCTCCGTATCGCGGAAACTCTTGTTTTGATCAGAGGTTCCCAAAAGATTCGCTATAGAGTGAATTATGACCAAGAACAATAGGGAGGTTTAATGGCGCGGAAAATTATCAATACTGATCTGGCCCCTCGTGCAATCGGCACCTATTCGCAGGCCGTAAAAGTGGGCGATGTGGTGTATCTTTCCGGGCAAATACCCTTGCATCCTGAGACGATGGATATGGCCGGCAGTGATGTAGCGGTTCAGATTGAGCGCGTCTTCGAAAATCTTAAGGCCGTAGCTCAAGCTGCGGGTGGTGATATGTCGGATATTGTAAAGCTGAATATCTATCTTACCGATTTGACCGCTTTTCCTCTGGTCAATGAAATTATGGCGCGTTATTTCAGTGCTCCGTACCCGGCGCGTGCGGCAGTACAAGTGGCCGCATTGCCGAAAAATGCAATGGTTGAAATGGATGCAATCATGCACCTTAGTGCATAAGGTGGCTAATTCGTTGCTATCCCGGTCGATATGAGCAAATCGGCGATGAGTGCGGATCCGATATATGCCGTTAAATAATATCCGGAATCTCTCTTCCCGGCGCCGCACTCCTGTGCAAACCGGCATCCCCGCAAAATATCAGGGGGTTTCGTTGCAGTCTCCTGTCCGTTGTTTGAACGGGGTCGGTGACCGCGTAGCCGATCGGTTGACCAGGCTGGGAATTATCACAATTAAAGATCTGTTATTTCACCTTCCGGCACGATATCAGGATCGTACGCATATTCTGCCTATTGGTTCGTTACGGGCCGGTGATGAAGCGGTTATTCAAGGTAAAGTGTTGTTGACGGAAATTCGTTATGGCCGGCGCCGGATGTTGTTATCGCGGATCAGTGATGGTTCCGGCTCCCTGACGTTGAGATTTTTTCATTTCACTGCAAAGCAAAAAGAGAATCTTGAAAGAGGAATATGGATCCGTTGTTTTGGCGAGGTGCGCAAAGGCGGCACAACATTCGAAATGATTCATCCAGAATATCGGCGTATTGACAAGGAAGCCACGCTTGAGGTTGAAGAGTATTTAACTCCGGTCTACCCGGCTACGGAAGGGGTACGTCAGCCGACCTTGCGCATGCTGATACAAAAAGCTCTTGATGTTTTAAAGTATGAGTTAGCCGGCAATCAGGCCGATACGGATGTTGCAGCGGAAAATCCGGATATTTTGCATGAATGGTTGCCGCAGGAGGTGTTGACTTCACTGGATGTGCCATTACTGGAGGATGCGATCCAATTCGCTCATCACCCGCCGCCCGATACCCCCATATCATCGTTGCAGGACGGCACGCACCCGATGATAAGACGCCTGGCCTTCGAGGAACTGCTGGTGCATCAACTCAGTTTCAAGCAACTGCGTGAGAAGACCCAACGCCAGGCGGCGCCGCCGCTTGCGGGGCAGGGCAAATTAATGAGAAGTTTTCTCGCGCAATTACCCTTTGCATTGACGCGCGCGCAGCGCAGGGTGATTGATGAAATCATCAATGATATTGGCAAAAAACATCCCATGCAGCGGCTTGTGCAAGGCGATGTGGGTTCGGGTAAAACGGTCGTTGCGGCGGCAACAATATTGCACGCGGTTGAAGCGGGCTATCAGGCTGTGGTGATGGCGCCGACGGAGTTGTTGGCTGAACAGCATCACCGTAATTTTCTGGACTGGCTGAACCCTCTTGATATTGAAGTTGCATGGCTGTCCGGTAAGTCCAAGGGCAAGGCAAGGCGTGAGATTCTCGATCATCTTGCTTCCGGCCATGCTGCTGTTGTTATCGGTACGCATGCGCTATTTCAGGAAGATGTCGTGTTTGCAAAACTGGGTTATGTCGTTATCGATGAACAACACCGCTTTGGCGTTCATCAGCGCCTTGCGTTGCGTGAAAAAGGCAAGCACCAGGGGTGTTATCCGCACCAGCTGATTATGACGGCCACTCCTATTCCACGGACGTTGGCGATGACCGCCTATGCGGATTTGGATATTTCGGTGATTGATGAATTACCGCCCGGCAGACAGCCTGTTGTTACTGTGGTTGTGCCCGACAGTCGCCGTGATGAAGTACTGCAACGTGTACGGCAAGTGTGCGGGAAAGGGCAGCAAAGCTATTGGGTGTGCACCTTGATCGAGGAGTCTGAATCTTTACAGTGTCAGGCGGCCATCGATACCGCTGATCAGTTACGCCGGGATTTCCCGGAACTGAGAATAGGATTGATTCACGGGCGCATTAAAACGCAGGAGAAAGAGAATATAATGACCGCCTTCAAGGGCGGTGAACTCGACATGCTCGTTGCGACTACGGTAGTTGAAGTCGGCGTCGACGTGCCTGGCGCGCGTTTAATGATCATAGAAAATGCCGAGCGGCTTGGCTTGGCGCAACTGCATCAATTACGTGGCCGTATTGGCCGCGGCAGTGATAAAAGTACCTGTGTCTTGATGTATCACCCGCCTTTATCCGATCAGGGCAAGGCGCGTCTCGCCACATTACGCGATACCAGTGACGGCTTTAAAGTGGCGCGCAAAGACATGGAGTTGCGGGGTCCGGGGGAAATACTGGGTACCCGCCAAACCGGCATGTTGCAGTTTCGCGTGGCGGATTTGCTGCGTGATCAGGATCTGATACCCAGGGTGAGCCACACGGCCAATCTATTGTTAACCAAATATCCGGAACGGGCCAAGCTGATTGTCCGCCGCTGGCTGGGCGATGCCACTCACTATGGAAGCGTATAGGATGTTTTATGGCGCGCATTAGGGTAGGCTCACATCGCGGAGAGCCGGTATGGCAGCCGGCCTTGCGTAAACATCAGAAGATTATCCCAGCCGGGTTGATCTCATGGATATTCGATACGCCTTCGCTGACACAGCGCATACAACGGCTTTGTAATGGAAATTTCAAGGTACGGGTACTAAGCCAGGAGTGGCAACGCCCCATGTTCAATGAGCGTCTGATGCTGGGCATGCGGGATGGTGAATATGGTATGGTGCGTCAGGTGCAGCTGTTGTGCAATCGGCAGCCATGGGTATTTGCCCGTACGGTGATTCCGGTACGCACCTTGAGCGGTGCGCAGCGCCGTCTTGCGCATCTTGGCGATAAACCGCTGGGTGCGCTGCTGTTCGCAGATAAATCTGTTCGCCGCGGCCGGATGCAGGTGGCGCATATTACACCGGGACAGGCAATATATGATATCGCCACCAAAGACCTGCGAACAAGCCCGGCGGCGATATGGGGAAGACGTTCTGTCTTTTACCGTAACGCCAAACCCTTGTTGGTGAGCGAGATTTTTCTGCCCATGGCGGGTCATGAAGCATGCCGGGTTTAGAGTGTGTTGTCTGGTTCTTTATCTCATTAAAAATAAAATGAAGTGTTGAAATGACTATTTTGAATGTATCCTTATATAAGAAAGCTGCGGGAACATGAACTGGAAATCGTTTTCAACGGCACGCCGTGAATATGTCTCTATAGGCTCGCACGCAGCGTCCATGCTGCATACGGCTGTTAAAAACGATTTCCAGTTCACGTGTGGCCGACGTCAATGAGACAATAGTGAACCCGGCTATCTATCATGCATCACGCTTAATATAGAAAATATGATGCTCAATGCACCGAAGTTTCCATCACGGTTATTTCAATATTTTTTGTTGATGAGGCTTGACCGGCCGATCGGCATTTTTTTGCTGTTATGGCCCGCGTTGTGGGCGTTATGGATTGCCGGCGAAGGCAAGCCTGATCTGCATGTGCTGCTGGTGTTTGTGCTGGGGGTATTCCTGATGCGTTCGGCAGGCTGTGTGATTAATGATTACGCAGACCGGCATTATGATCCACATGTGTGGCGTACCCGCAACAGACCGATTGCAGCCGGACACATATCCACCAAAGAGGCAATAGGGTTATTTATTGTGTTGTGCCTGATCGCTTTTTTGCTGGTGCTGACACTGAATTTGCTGACGATCATGCTTGCATTTGCCGGGGTATTGCTCGCCGCAATCTATCCGTTTATGAAACGTTATACCTATTTGCCGCAGATATTTCTGGGCATGGCCTTTGGTTGGTCGGTTCCGATGGCCTTCGCCGCGCAAACCGGAGCAATTCCCAATGTGGCCTGGCTGTTGTTTATTGTCACTGTATTATGGGCAACGGCCTATGACACCATGTATGCCATGGTCGATCGGCCTGATGATATGCGTATTGGCATAAAGTCGACTGCTATTTTGTTTGGTGACGCCGACCGGGCGATTATTGCCATGATCCAGATGATGACGCTTGCCGTATTATTTATTATTGGCAGACAATTGATGATGGGAGTCTATTATTATCTGGGCTTGACTGTTGCGGCATCACTTGCGGTATATCAACAATTCTTGATAAAAGACCGGGCAGCGCTACGCTGCTTTAAGGCATTCCTCAATAATAATTGGTTCGGCGCGGCCGTTTTTTTTGGCATAGTGCTGCATTATGCAACACTATAGTCATGCACAAAGCGCATTTGCATAGACTCTGGAATAGATGATGCTGAACGCGTCCATTGCGATCATTGGTGGATTTTTATTGTTGGTATGGAGTGCCGACCGGTTTGTGCTGGGCGCCTCTGCGATGGCCCGTAATTTGGGCGTTGCACCCCTTATCATCGGTTTAACCATCGTTGGCTTTGGAACCTCGGCGCCGGAGCTGATGGTGTCGGCCATCGCCGCCTGGAACGGGAACCCGGCTTTGGCGATAGGAAATGCAATTGGCTCGAATATTACGAATATAGCCATGGTGCTGAGTGTTTCGGCCCTGGTTGCTCCCATCGTGGTGAAGTCGGAGGTGCTGAGACGCGAATTGCCGTTAATGTTGTTGGTCATGTTATTTGCCTTGGCGCTGATGCTCGATAGTGATTTGAGCAGGGGTGATGGCCTGATGTTGATGTTGGGAATGTGCATGATGATTTACTGGGTGACAATGCTCGGTCTTCGTACCCGTAAGTCCGATCCGATCCTTGATGAATTTGATGTCGAGATACCGGAGAAGATGCCGATGCCAAAGGCTATAGCTTGGTTGACCGCCGGCATGATTATGCTGTTTGTGAGTTCCAGGATGCTGGTATGGGGAGCAGTGTCTATTGCACAGCATTTCGGCATCAGCGATCTTGTAATCGGTTTGACGATTATTGCAATTGGCACCAGTCTGCCGGAACTGGCGGCAGCCGTCATGAGCGCATATAAAGACGAACATGATTTGGCTATTGGTAACATCATCGGCTCGAATATGTTCAATCTGCTGGGGGTATTGGCAATGCCCGGCCTGATCTCCCCCGGCGTTGTCCCGGCGGAAATATTATCGCGTGATTATCCGGTAATGATTGGAGTATCTATCGCCTTTTTTATGATGGCCTATGGTTTCCGCAGGCATGGACGTATCAACCGGCTCGAGGCCGCAGTAATGCTGATCGGCTATATTTTGTATTTATTCTATCTCTACCAAACGGCGTCGTGATTATGATCAACAGGTTTATGCAGAATGATTTGAGGTAATATGGCTATAAAATAAACGTGGTATATTACCGTTCATGTTGAGACAATAAATTATCTTGAGAAAAGTAAATTTTACAGGGTTTTAAATCTATGGGTTCTGCTCCAGGACAACGTGATTCGGCGACCGGTGAGGCGCAAAAAATCAGGCAATTGGGGATGGCGGTCATTGATACGGAAGCGAAGTCCGTTGCGTCATTGGCCGCGCGCATTGATTCGAATTTTGTCAAGGCCTGCCAGTGCATGCTGGCCTGCGATGGCCGTATCGTCGTTATTGGCATGGGGAAGTCAGGCCATATCGGCAGCAAGATCGCGGCGACTCTTGCCAGTACCGGTACCCCGGCCTTCTTTGTTCATCCGGGCGAGGCCAGCCATGGCGATCTTGGCATGATTACCAAAAAAGATGTTGTCCTGGCCATTTCCAATTCAGGCGAAACGGATGAGATTCTGACCATTTTGCCGTTGATAAAACGGTTGGGAGTTCCTCTTATTACGCTTACCGGTAATGCATCTTCCACGCTTGCGCAGGCCGCGGATGCAAATATTGATGTCAGTGTCGAACAGGAGGCATGTCCGCTTGGCCTGGCGCCGACGTCTTCAACGACGGCAACACTGGTAATGGGAGATGCCCTGGCGATTTCCTTATTGGAAACGAGGGGATTTACCGCCGAAGATTTTGCGCGTTCGCATCCCGGTGGCCGTTTGGGCAGGCGCCTGTTGTTGTTGATAAAAGATATTATGCATACCGGCGCGGATATACCCAGTGTCCATGAGTCGGTGCGGCTTAGTGAAGCACTGGTAGAGATGACTAAAAAAGGTCTGGGTATGACGGCGGTCGTGGATGACAATAAGCGTCTGGCAGGTATTTTTACTGATGGCGATTTGCGGCGCGCCCTTGATCGTAAGGTCGATGTGCATCAGGAATCTATCTCGAAGGTGATGACGCGTAATTGTAAGACCATCTCCCCTGATATGCTTGCGGCAGAGGCCTTGCAGCTTATGGATACACACAAGATAAACGCCCTGTTGGTGGTAGACAAGGATAAGACCTTGGCGGGTGCTCTGAATATGCATGATTTGCTTAGAGCAGGCGTTGTCTGAATATTGGTAAAAAACGGACCACGGCAACAAGCACTGATGCAAGATATTCTGGATAGAGCGGCACATATCAAGCTTGTCATCTTTGATGTCGATGGTGTGCTTACAGACGGGGGCATTCATATAGCCGGCGACGGCTCTGAGCACAAGATATTTAATTCCCGCGATGGCCATGGCATGAAGATGCTGCAAAATACCGGTGTTGAAATCGCGATTATCAGCGGACGTGTATCCCAAGCCGTTTTGCATCGTATGGCAAGTTTGGGCATTGAACACGTGTACCAGGGGTGTCAGGAAAAATTGCCGGTATTTCAGGGGTTGATTAAAAAATTGAACCTTGATCCCAACCAGGTTGCTTATGCAGGTGATGATGTGGTCGATTTACCTATTATGCGCGAGGTGGGCTTGGCAATTGCCGTGCAGGACGCCCATGAGTGGGTAATAAAACATGCGCACTGGCAAACCTCCCATGGCGGCGGCCGGGGTGCGGCCCGTGATGTTTGTGAATTGATAATGGAGGCGCAGGGCACGATTGGTGATCAGATGAATAAATATCTTGGTAAGGCATAATCAGGTTGTTTTTTATAGAAATGCCGTTGTTTAGAATCCATTTTATAAAGGAACCTCTGATTTATTCAGGGTTTCCTTGACATGAGTTCGTGCGCATTATCCATCATTAATACAAAGATGCTCTCATGCAATTAGGTTCTAACTCAAGGGTATTGATATTATTTGCATTGGCAGTCGCGGCATTTCTCAGCTGGTGGTTGTCGAGCAATACAGGGCCTTCCTTTATTCCCCGTGCGGAAAAAGAGCGGCATGACCCCGATTATTACCTGATCAACTTTGAGCTGACAACGATGGACGATAACGGTATTCCAAGGCATAAGCTTTCGGCGGATAATATGTTTCACTATCCGGACGATGATACGGCAAGCCTGGAAAAACCCTACATGGTAATTTATCACAATGGCGTGGATTCATGGGATATCCGCGCCGAGCGCGGGTTGGTGTCGGAGAAAGGAAAGTCCATATTGTTGGAGGGTGAGGTATTTATCAAGCAAATCGATAAACTTTCTGACCGCGGCCTGGAAATCATTACCAGTGATCTTAGGGTGAGACCGGAAGATGAATTTGCCAGTACGGAGCAGCCTATAATCATCAAAGATCATTATGGCGTAACCGAGGCCGTTGGCATGCAGGCGAATTTGAAAGAACGCCGCTTACAGCTGATGTCGCAGGTAAAAGGTAATTATCAATCTCTTTATGATTAGAATACTGCTGCGAAATCTGAAAATGGCAATACGTCCCTGTATCACGGCGGCCTCTGTCTTGATCAGAGGCTCCTTGTTATTATTGTTGCAATTGCCATCGCCTGTCCTGGCCTTGTCCAGTGACAGAGAGCAACCAATTTATATCGAATCGGACAGGCTTGATATCGATGAAGTGAGTGGGATCAGTACCTATCAGGGTAATGTTCATTATATTCAGGGCAGTATTATCATGGATGCGGATATCATGGTTGTCCACAGCCGTGATGGGCAATTGCATAAGTTTGAGGCTTTTGGCGATCCGGCACATTACCAGCAAAAGCTCGATGATAAGGATGGCGATTTGGACGCCAAGGCAAAGGCTATGGAGTATGTTGCCAGTACTGAAAAACTAATACTCAGGGATAACGTTCACGTGGTCAAGGGTAAGAATGTATTTACCGGTAATATTATTGAATATAGTACCAAGGATGAAATCGTCAGTGCCCGTAAAGCCGAGACCGGGGAGGAACGCGTTAAGGTGATTATTCAGCCACGCAAACAAGCGGATAATCCGGATGCGGAATAGGCGATTAATATTATTTTTATATGCATGATCTGGCTGTAAGGCGCATCTCCAAGCGTTACCGCTTAAGAAATGTCGTCAACGGCGTGTCGTTGAACGTCCGTAGCGGTGAAGTGGTTGGCTTATTGGGACCGAACGGCGCGGGCAAGACGACCTGTTTTTATATGATCGTCGGGTTGATCCCGTGCGACAAAGGCACGATATCTCTGGATGGTAAAGATATTGCCGCATATCCGATGCATGCCAGGGCGCGGCTGGGTATAGGTTATCTGCCGCAAGAGGCTTCGATATTCCGCAAATTGACGGTAGCCGAGAATATTCTTGCCATATTGCAGACCCAGAAGTCACCGGATCGCCACCAGCGCGAACAGGATCTCGAAGATCTGTTACACGAGCTGCACATCAGCCATTTGCGCGATAATATAGGCATGAGTCTGTCCGGCGGGGAGCGCAGGCGCGTAGAAATTGCCAGAAGCCTGGCAACCAAGCCGCGATTTATCCTGCTGGATGAGCCGTTTGCCGGTGTCGATCCCATTTCCGTTATTGATATTCAAAGAATAATCAATTACCTAACGGAAAAGGGCATCGGAGTATTAATAACCGACCATAATGTCAGGGAAACCCTGGGTATTTGTCAGCGTGCGTATATTATGAGTAATGGTGAAACCATCGCGGAAGGGACGCCACAAGAGATTCTGGGAAACGAGCAGGTCAGGGAGGTCTATCTTGGGCATCAATTTCATTTGTAGAAGAGTATTATCAGGTTGCCTGCAGGCGGATTCAGGAGTCTGGCCATGAGTGCCGATGTATGAATATCAGCATGTTATGGTTTTGTAAATTGCGCTAAAATTATAAAATGATGGAATGTTTTGAATAGCTCCGATAATAACTAGAGTATGAAGCAGACAATTCAACTTCGCCTGGGTCAGAACCTGACCATGACGCCTCAGCTACAGCAGGCGATCCGCCTGTTACAACTCTCAACCGTTGATCTGCAAACGGAAATACAGCAAGCACTGGATACAAACCCGATGCTGGAGCAGGCCGAGGAAGACAACAGTGATGGTCTTGCGGCAGAGGGTGAATGGGAAGGAGATGCAGAGCATGCTGTAAATGGCGCGCACGATACTCAAAAAGAAACTGACACGACGTTCAATAATGATTTAAACCATGTAGATCTGGGACAGTTGAGTCAGGATGAGAACCTCAGTCCGGATACCGTTTTACAGGCTAATATTCCGGATGAACTCCCGGTGGATAGCGTATGGGAGGATACTTACGATATACCGATAATATCGGGTGCCAGTAGCCATTCTGAAATCCGGGGTAATGAAGGGCATGACAGCTCCTCTGAAACCTTGCGCGAACACCTGTTATGGCAAATGCGTCTGTCCAAGTTTTCCGACAAGGATATGGAAATCGCGACCACGATCATCGATGCGATTAACGAGCATGGTTATTTGATATCAACATTTGAAGAGATCATGGAAAGCATTGGTGAGGAATATGAGGCAGACATCGAAGAAATAGAGGCTGTTTTACACCGTGTACAAAACTTTGATCCGGTGGGTGTCGGGGCCCGTGATTTACGTGAATGCCTGTTGATTCAGTTACAGCAGCTTGAGATAGAACCACCATGGCTGGAAGGCGCTAAAAAACTGGTGGCGGAACATCTGCAATTGCTGGCAAACCGGGATTATACGCAATTAATGCGGCGCATGAAATATACCCAGGATGAATTACGCCAAGTGATTAATCTGGTCCAATCATTAAACCCAAGGCCGGGCAGCCTGATTGCCAGCAAGCAGGCTGAGTATATTGTGCCGGATGTTTTTGTCAAAAAAGAGAAAGATGCGTGGAAAGTAGAGCTCAATTCGGAGGCGATCCCCCGTATCAGAATTAATACGGATTATGCCCGACTGGTAAAACGCGCCGACAATAGTACCGATAATACCTATTTAAGAAACCATCTCCAGGAAGCACGCTGGTTTATCAAGAGCTTGAAAAGCCGCAATGAAACCTTGCTAAAGGTTGCCTCATGTATTGTCGAGCGGCAACGGGATTTCCTCGAGTATGGTGAAGAAGCGATGAAGGCTCTGGTATTACACGATGTTGCTGAAACGGTAAGTATGCATGAATCAACGATATCACGTGTTACGACGCAAAAATACATGCATACTCCACGCGGCATATTTGAGTTGAAATATTTCTTTTCGAGTCATGTCGGGACTGAAGACGGGGGGGAATGTTCAGCAACGGCAATTCGTGCACTGCTTAAAAAATTAGTTGCTGCAGAGGATCCCAGCAAGCCTCTTAGCGACAGCAAGCTTGCGCAGATATTGGCAGGGCAGGGAATAAAAGTTGCGCGTAGAACGATAGCAAAATACCGCGAATCAATCACCATACCTTCATCTAATGAACGTAAACGTTTGGCTTAGTACGCTATCTTACAAAGGGGCTCCATAATATGCAGATAAATTTAGGTGGCCACCATGTCGACATCACGCCTGCCCTGCGCGGCTATGTAATCACGAAATTTGAGAAGCTTGAGCGTCATTTTGATAATGTCAGTAATGTCCATGTTGTTTTAAGTGTTGAGAAAATGGTTCAGAAGGCAGAGGCCACTATCCATGTTAGTGGAGGCAATTTATTTGCCGATGCCAAAGCTGAAAACATGTATGCTGCAATTGATGCCTTGATTGATAAGCTGGACAGGCAAATTATCAAGCATAAGGAAAAGCAGACGAATTATCACCGTAACAGCGGAAGATCTAAATAATTCAAGTACATCATGAGTCATGAAAAAAAGTAAGGTCTATAAAAGAATATGATTAAAATAACAGAGCTGTTTGCAGAAGAACGTATACTGTTATCACGCGATATCGCAAGTAAGAAACGCGTACTCGAGCTGTTGAGTGAATGCGTTGCCGTTAATCTTCCTGACTTGACCGCGACCGAGGTATTTGATTGCCTTGTAAACCGGGAACGATTGGGAAGTACGGGCCTCGGCCATGGTGTTGCCATTCCTCATGGGCGCCTGAAAAGTGTTTCAAGACCAATCGGCGCCTTATTGAAATTGCAGGAAGGCGTCGATTATGATGCTGTTGATGGTCAGCCGGTGGATTTATTCTGCGCATTATTAGTACCGGCACAATCTACAGATGAGCATTTGCAGATTTTGGCCATGTTGGCGGAGATGTTTAGCGATCATAACTTATGCACACAATTACGCGCGGCAAATTCAGGTAAGGAAATACACACTCTTCTAATGAATTGGCAGCCTATTAGCATACGGCAGGCCGTCACGCGCGCTCAAAGTTAGCAAAATGCCTGGCCCATTATCGACCGGGGCTTTTTTCAACGCTTACCATCATAAGCTTGCTCTGCAATGGCTGGCAGGGCGGGCAGGTGAACATCGTCCTATTCGAATATCCGATCCCCAGTCAAATATAACAATTCCGACGGGTGCTTTAATCGGGCATCTGAATTTGGTTCATCCGAACCGGATACAGGTATTGGGTGGCACGGAACTGAATTACTTGGGCAATTTGGGTAAAAATTCCTATCATGATGCAATCGCCCAGTTGTTTGACAATAAGCCCGCATTCGTGGTTATTGCAGATGATAAGGAGTCAACCGAAGATCTCAAGCAGGCCGCGGAAGACAGTGGCACGCCTCTTTTTTCTTCATCTTTGCCTGGTCATAAGTTAATCAGTTATATGCAATATTATTTATCGAATATGCTGGCGGAACGCCAGATTGTTCATGGTGTATTTATGGAAGTGCTGGGTATCGGTGTATTGATAACGGGCAAGAGTGGAGTGGGAAAAAGCGAGCTTGCACTGGAGCTTATTACGCGAGGACACCGGCTGATTGCCGATGACGCACCGGAGTTTTCACGTATTTCCCCTGACACGCTTAATGGTGTCTGTCCATCTGCATTGAGTGGCTTTTTGGAAGTGCGGGGACTGGGGATATTGAATATACGTTCCATGTTCGGCGACAGTGCTATAAAACAGAATAGACATCTGCGGTTAATAGTGCATCTGCTGCACATGGACGATAAGGAGTTATGTGAAATAGACCGGCTTCAGGGCAGTAGACAGAGTACTACTATTTTAGAGATAGAAATTCCGCGTATAATCTTGCCGGTTGCACCCGGACGCAATCTTGCGGTTTTACTTGAAGGCGCGGTGCGCAGCCATATCCTGCATATCAAAGGATATGACGCAGCTCAGGACTTTATTGCACTCCAGCAACGCTTGATATCGGAAGGTGACTGATGAAAATGCTTATTATAAGCGGACTTTCCGGATCCGGTAAGAGTATTGCTTTACAGGCGCTGGAGGACATGAATTATTATTGTGTCGATAATTTGCCCCTTGGCCTGTTGCCGAACTTTGCCGCGCAAATGATTAAAACGGCGGGTCAACGAAGTTCCGAAAATATTGCGGTAAGTATTGATGCGCGTAATGTCACCCATGATTTGCAATATTTTGAGAAAATACTCGATGAATTAAAAAAAATGAGTATTACATGTGAAGTTATTTTTATTGAGGCTGATGATTCTACATTACTGATCCGTTTCAGTGAAACACGGCGCAAACATCCTTTAACCAATCCGAAATTGCCGCTTATAGAGGCAATCACTGCCGAAAGAAAGCTGTTGAGCACAATTTCCAGCAATGCGGATTTACATATTGATACGACTAGAACCAATGTCCATCAATTACGCGATATTATTCGCGAAAGAGTTGCTAAAAAAGGGATTATCCCATTATCGATGCAGTTTGTGTCGTTTGGTTATAAACGCGGGATACCTGCGGATGTGGATTTTGTATTTGATGCGCGCTGTCTTCCCAATCCCCACTGGGACCCGCGTTTAAGATCATTAACAGGCAAGCACCCTGATGTTGTTTCTTTCCTTGAACAGCAACCTGTCGTTATGCGTATGTATGATGATATAAAGACATTTCTGGAACGTTGGATCCCCGGCTTTGAGGCGGAAAATCGCAGTTACATGACGATTGCGGTGGGTTGTACCGGCGGACAACATCGTTCCGTCTATCTTGTCGAAGCATTGGCAGCCTGTTTTAAGAAGACCCATGAAAATGTTTTAACCAGACACCGGGAATTGTCATGACAGTTGGTTTGATGATAATTACCCATAATCAGATAGGTAGCGCCTTACTGGATACGGCGATCAATATGCTCGATAGCTGTCCCATGCCGTTAGAGATAATTCCGGTAACTACAGGGTGTAATCCTGAACAGTTGTTGCAACAGGCTAAAGACAAACTCGAAATATTAAGTCAGGGTGACGGGGTTATTGTTCTGACGGATATGTATGGTTCAACACCCAGCAATATTGCAACCCGGCTTTGCAATAAGAATAATGAGGTAGCGGTGATCGCGGGTATTAACCTGCCGATGTTGGTTCGCCTGTTGAATTATCCTAATCTTAATTTGGAGCAATTGGTTGAGAAGGCATTGAGCGGTGGTCAGGATGGAATCTTGCTGTGTTACGATGGGACTGGTGGATAGAATTGGTATCAAAGCAAGTTTCAATTATCAATAAATTGGGGCTGCATGCCCGCGCTGCGGCAAAATTTGTCACGTTGGCATCTGAGTTTGCAAGTAACATTCATGTGGCGCGTGGCAGTAAAAAAGTCAACGGTAAAAGTATCATGGGCGTCATGATGCTCGCGGCAGGCGAAGGTACCAGTATTGAAATCGTGGCGGAGGGACCTGATGAACAGGATGCTGTTTCGAGGCTTGAAGAACTGATAAATCAGCGTTTCGGAGAGGAAGCCTAAATCAGGAATGCCCGGGATACATAGGTTATACGGGGTCGCCGGCTGAGGATGTCTGCCGGTGTTGTTTGTCTGTCACTATTATTTAAGGTGTTGAGACATTATGGGATTGGTGCTGAACGGGATCAGTGTTTCAAGAGGGATTGCCATTGGCCGGGCATATCTTCTGCAGCATGACGATCTTGAAATCAGGGAATATACCATTTCTGAGCACCTTATTGCAGATGAAATCAGCCGTTTCAGAACCGCCTTGGAAAAAGCAAAAGAACAATTAAAGGCGGTTCGTGACAAAATTCCCGCAAATACTCCCACGGAAATTACCGCGTTTATCGATGCACATATGCTGATGTTGGAGGATGCCGCACTTTCCGAGGCGCCGACTAATATCATTAAGACCCGGCGCTGTAATGCGGAATGGGCGATGAAACTACAGCGCGATGCTTTAGTCAGTGTTTTCGATGCCATGGATGATCCCTACTTGCGTACACGCAAAGATGACGTTGATCACGTTGTAAAACGTATCCAATCCTATCTGATCAATCAGTCTGAACATGCTCATGACACTCCGGAGCAGTGGTTGAAGGACAGTATTGTCATCGCCGATGATCTTTCACCGACTGATATGATGTTGATGCAACACCAGGGGGTAGCCGCTTTTGTAACGGAATTCGGCGGACCTAATTCTCACACTGCAATCCTTGCCCGGAGTCTCGGCATTCCGGCGGTGGTCGGCATACATCATATCCGCGGCTATCTGCGGCAAAATGAAACCCTGGTGCTCGATGGCCAGTGCGGTATTGTGTTGGCAGATCCGGGACCGCAGGAACTCGAGTATTTCCGCCAGCGCCGGCGCGCGGAGAAGATGCGCCTTGCCGGACTCAAGAAATTAAAAGAGCAACCGGCAATCACCAGCGACGGCCAAAAAGTGTTATTGCTTGCCAACGTTGAACTGCCCGAAGATATTTCAGTCATCAAGCGCGTTGCTGCTGCCGGTATAGGCCTGTACCGGACAGAGATGCTGTTTATGAATCGTGATGTATTGCCTGATGAAGAAGAGCAGTTCCGCGCTTATTTAAAGATAGTTCGGGCCATGAAAGGAGCGCCGGTTACGATACGTACCCTGGATCTGGGTGTTGACAAGCAATTGAATGGCAGGCGTCAGACCGGCACCATGGCAACTAACCCGGCATTGGGTTTGCGGGCGATCCGTTGGTGCCTGAAGGATCCTGCGCTCTTCAGCTCGCAGATACGCGCAATTCTCAGGGTTTCAAGCCATGGCCCGGTGCGCATGATGATTCCCATGTTGTCAACCATACAGGAGTTGATTCAGGTATTACGCCTGGTAGAGGATGAAAAAAGGTTATTGCGTCAACGGGGAATCAGATTTAACAATAAGATACCGATTGGGGGTATGGTGGAGATTCCGGCTGCTGCAATAGTGGCTAAGGCGTTTGCGCAGTATCTTGATTTTCTCTCTATTGGCACCAATGACCTGATTCAATATACCTTGGCGGTTGATCGCCTGGATGAGGAGGTCAATTATCTCTATGATCCACTGCATCCCGCCATTCTGCAGTTGATTAATATGACGATGATGGCCGGGAAGAGGGCTGGTATACCCGTTGCGATGTGTGGCGAAATGGCCGGTGATGTGCGTTATACCCGCCTGTTATTGGGGATGGGTCTGAGGGAGTTCAGTATGCTGCCTACTTCCTTATTGGAGATAAAACGTATTATCAAAACCAGCGATGCAGGTGCTTTGTTCAGACAAACAAGGAAGGTCCTGAAGATGTCACATCCGGTTGAGATTGCGGAGTTTGTAGAAAAAATAAACGCTGCCGATTAAAAACTCTGTTGATAATATCATGAATAAGGGTGTATAACGCCCTTTTTTGTTGTTTAAATTCCCTTGTTTTGTTTAGGATGTGGTGATCAGGGCGCTTTAAATATACCATGGTATTTTTTCCGTATGCCTTGAGGGCCTCCGGATAAATCAGAATATTGCTAGGGAACCTCTGATTAAGTCCTGACATCTGCGATAATACACGAATTCAAAACACAGGAATGAAGCTGATGAGACAACAAACATTTGCCGCAGGGGATTTTGAACGCTACCGCAAAGCGACCCGCCGGGA
>Ga0214472_10000631_pt1 | contig 42878 bp, 48 predicted proteins | sample RVTome_6_FD_207662 | JGI IMG/M metagenome (GOLD analysis project Ga0214472, IMG submission 207662) | Soil microbial communities from uranium-contaminated site in the Upper Colorado River Basin, Wyoming, United States - RVT140D175 | ecosystem: Environmental > Terrestrial > Soil > Contaminated >...
ATAAAAAGTGTTACTGGAATGATGCGGTGTTTGAGAACGGTGATCAGGTTACGCTTGGTGATGAGCTTTATGAATGCAGCTTCGGAAGCTGGATTAAAATCGGCGACTAGTCCGCTTTGTTTATCCTGCAGGGCCCGCCCGGTAACTGTAGGTATTCCCCTGCCTGATGATGTCTCCGGTATGCAACCGGTATTTTCCGGTTTGTGCATCTTGAAAATAGAATTTCAAAGTCTGTTGCACGGTTGTAAATGCCAGCTGCTCCCACGGTGTATCTGACTCAGTATATAGCCCCACAGCCAGGCTCTCCGCACCGGGAGAAAAATCGAGATCAAGCAATTTTGACCGGAACATCATATACACCTGGTTCACATGCGGCAGATTGAATACAGCATATAAATCCAGTATTTCGACCCGCGCATTGGCCTCTTCGAGTGTCTCACGCATGGCCGCCTCCGGACTGGTTTCTGCCAATTCCATATATCCGGCCGGCAAGGTCCAGCAACCCATCCGCGGCTCGATCGCGCGTTTGCATAACAACACCTTACCTTCATGCTCCGGTATACACCCGGCCACTACCTTGGGATTCTGGTAGTACACCGTCCGACAGGATGAGCAGACATGCCGGAGACGATTATCATCCGGCGGTATTATCAAGGTAATGGTTGCGCCACACTGGCTGCAGAATTTCATGTTAGTGCTAATGATAGCTGCGTTGAGATTGTTTTCCTGTTTTATGCTTCATAACTCGGTGCTACCGTCATTAAAGTAAAAAATATTCGGTTCACGCGTGTGACTGCAAATAAACCTAATCAATTCTTTTATCATCCTGTTCTGACCAGGGCGGATTTACAATTGCAATAAATTGTAATTCTGTTGTGCCGGTGTTCTTAAGCCATTGGATGGCTTTACACGGGATGAGGATCACATCACCCGGCTGCACTTTTTGTTGTACTTTATCCACATGCATCAGTCCTTCTCCCCGGAGTATGTAATACACCTCGGTCTGTGCCAGTTTGTGTTTGTAAGTCTGATTCCCTGGTTCTACCCTGGCGATGGCTATGGAGTAAGGCAGGTCCGCCGGATCGTTCTTTGGATGTAACAGTTCCCGCAACCGGCAGCCGTCGTTGGCCGTGATTTCTTCACAATCGCTTAAATTTTTTATGAACACCGGGTACTCCTATGTAAAATGTAATCATGACCAAGTATACCGGCAATCCGGATTACACACATGACAGCGGTCCCCGTCTCGGAGTGCTGTTGACCAATCTCGGCACACCCGATGCGCCGACGACTTCCGCAGTGCGGCGTTACCTTGCAGAGTTTCTCTCTGATCCACGGGTGATCGAAGTCCCCGGACTGATCTGGTGGTTTATTTTGCATGGATTCATCCTGCGTACCCGTCCGCGGCACTCTGCCAAAATTTACAAAAGTATCTGGACCAATGAAGGCTCACCGCTGTTGTCTTTCTCCAGCAAACTGGCAGTTGCTGTTCAAAAAGAACTCAACCAACGCCTGCCTGGGCCGGTGCAGGTTGAACTGGCCATGCGTTATGGAAACCCATCTATCCGGGCGGGACTGGAAAAATTACGTCAGGCCAATGCTCAACGATTGCTGATTCTTCCGCTCTATCCTCAATACTCGGCAACTACCACTGCCTCTACGTTTGATGCGGTTGCTGAGGTTCTGAAAACCTGGCGCTGGCTGCCGGAACTGCGCATGGTCAACCATTACCATGATGACCCAAATTATATCAATGCGCTGGCAGACAGCATCAGGAAACACTGGCAACAACGTGGTCGTGGAGAAAAATTGCTGTTTTCCTTTCACGGCATACCAAAACATTATTTTGATGCAGGTGATCCATATCATTGCGAATGCCATAAAACTGCACGTCTGGTCGCTGAAGTCCTCGGCCTGGCAGAAAGTGAGTGGCAGGTGACATTCCAGTCCCGGTTCGGACCACGTGAATGGCTGCAACCTTATACTGGTGTCACTCTGCAAGAACTGGCCCGGCAAGGTATTAAAAACGTTAACGTGATCTGCCCCGGTTTTCCTGCAGATTGCCTAGAAACACTGGAAGAGATCAATATGCAGTATCGGGCCCTGTTTATGACTTGTGGTGGTGAAGAATTTAATTATATCCCTGCGTTGAATGACCGTACCCCGCATTTCGACGTACTTGCAAACCTGATTATCCAGCACTGCCAGGGATGGCCTGAAGTTTCTGGAGACTGGAACGATGACAGGCTAAATAACGAAATAAAACTTAGGGAGCAGCGGATGCAAAAATTACGTGATAAAAAAAATTAGGCGCCTGAATTATTCTGACTTGTATTTTATTTTTCAGACAGCCTGAGTCACATTATTCCCCATATAGCGTAATCAAGATCCGCCGGTTGAAACCTGTGTGTCGGTGTTCGTAGAGATAGATTCCCTGCCATGTCCCGAGCATAAAACGGCCTTGGCTGACCGGGACCGTCAGACTGCTTTCCGTCAATATGCTCCGTATGTGGGCAGGCATATCATCAGCGCCCTCGGTGTCATGCCGGAATGCAGGATCACCATCTTTAACAAGGCGGCTCATGAACGTTTCCAGGTCGGCACGGACAGCAGGATCTGCGTTTTCACACAGGATCAGTGAAGCGCTGGTATGCTGGATAAAAATATTGCAGATGCCGGCAATGATGCCCGACTGTTTGAGTTGCCGTTCAAGCAACGGGGTGATGTCTGTCGTTCCCCTGCCTGTCGTGTTGATAGTGACTGTCTCCTGGTAGATCATGACATGATTCTTTTTATTTGTAGATCAATCGAGTTTTAACTTGTCAGTAATCAAGGCAAAAAATTCATCCTGATTGCGGAACAGCCAGCCAAGATGCTCGCCACAAGCTGCACATCCAGCAACCCGCCAGCGATGCCCCGCAAACCAGGTGTGTTCAAGGGAAGCCGGGCCTGCGACCAGACAACCCGGTGCCTCACGGAAACAGCCGAATGTGAAAACATAGCCGGAAGGATTGCTACAAGTATGCTGGTGGAACTGATTGACAGTGATCCTTGCGTTCTCTGATGTTATAACATGACCACACGCCTTGCAGCGTATCGTCCTCGCCGTTTCAGTTTTACTTTTCTTTTTTGTATCCCTGACAATATTTTCGGACGGCCTGTAAGAGACTTCAAAAAATTGCAGGGTGAGTGTAAACATAAAAATCAGATTTACTTATATTAATAAAGCATCCTGAGCCCGATAACCGCCAGCACAACCGCAAAGATACGTTTGAGAATATCAACCGGCAATACATGCGTGAGTCTGGCGCCAAGTGGCGCAGCACACACACTGGCGATACTGATCATCACTGCTGCCGGCCAGTAGACATATCCGCTAGTGCCATCCGGCAAACGGGGATGATCCCATCCGGTGATGATCATTGTGATTGTGCCCGCGACAGCAATAGGCAAGCCACAGGCAGAAGAAGTTGCCACAGCCTTACGTATATTGACATTGCACCATAACAAAAATGGTACCGTCAGAGTGCCGCCGCCTATACCGAGCAGGCTTGAAATTGTCCCTATCACACCACCACTGGCTATCATCCCGGCAGTGCCCGGCAGTGATCTATGTGCAGATGGCTTGATTCCAAAACCGATTTGCAATGCAACCAGTAATTCAAACAGGCCAAAAGCTGTACGCAAGCTGTCACTGCGCAGTTGATCCGCAATCATGGCGCCGGCAACGGCGCCGATAATAATGCCGGGCCCTAACAAACGAACCACAAACCATGTTACTGCCCCGTGCCGGTGATGGGCCCAGGTCGCTGATATGGAAGTAAATACAATAGTGGTCAACGAAGTGGCGACTGCCATATGCATCAGTATGTCACCCTGTATCCCCTGATAGATAAACAGGAATAACAGGGCGGGAACAATCACAATACCGCCACCCAGACCCAGCAGGCCGCCTGTCATACCGGCAACCACACCCAGCAGCAGGTAAGAAACAAGCGTGGTCAGAGTTAGACTTATCATGGTTAAGACAGCCTGTTAAAAATGAATCGTTTGAGTATATACACTATATTACACAGATAGATTAAATTGGTTGCGTATCAGTATATAAAACAGGACAATTTCAGTAACAGGCAGGAATTATAGTAATACTGTACTGGATGATTAATATTATTTTTGCAGGGGTTTCCGCTGGAATGTTACGACGTCTTTCATCCGTTGCTCTGATTGGCATTTTAATCCTGTTTTTGCCCGCTATTGCTTCCGCTGTATCGGTAGAAATACAACGCAAACAATATCAGGATGCAAAAAAGGCCCTGAAAAAGGGGGACTTGGCTGGTTTTGACAAAATTAGCGATACGCTCAAGGATTATCCCTTATATCCCTATTTGCGCTATAACTACCTGCAACCCAGATTATCCAGAACAAACAACAGCGAAGTCAGTGAATTCCTGACACAATACAGTGATTTTCCGCTGTCAAATTCCCTGCGCACACAATGGCTGAAACAACTGGCCCGAACAGCGCAATGGCAAACCTATTATGAGAATTACACTGCACAGAATGAGCAGGTATTGCAGTGTAATCATCTCATATCACGCATGAAGACGAATAACCATATATTGCTGCTGGAAGATATCCGCACGATGTGGCTCGCCGGTTCGTCCCTGCCGCCGGATTGTGATCCGGCATTCAAGTTGCTCTATCAAAGTGATCTGTTTACCAATGACCTCGTCTGGCAACGCATACAGCTTGCCATGCAAAATAACAATACCAGCCTGGCTGCTTATCTGAGTAAATATCTGAACAGTGACTATAAACAATGGGCCAATAACTGGATCGCCGTACATAATAATCCGGATAAATTTACCAATAATCCGAAATTTGAGGACACACCCATCGCCCGGGAGATATTAATTCATGGTATTTACCGGCTGACCGGACAAAATATCAACAAGGCGATTGAGCGCTGGGACAATTTACAAACACAATATAATTTCATCCCGGGTGAACGGGCAGAAATTGATCGTGTCATCGCAGTGCGAGCAGCCAGGACCAGACATTCCCGCGCAGATGAATTACTCGACAGAGTCGATACATTTAATGTCAATGATGATGTATTTCACTGGCGTTTGGTGACTTCACTGGAAAACCATGATTGGGAAAAACTGCGTAAATGGACAGATGGTGTGCCATCCCATGAAGATCTCAAGTACCGTTGGTTTTACTGGCATGCACGTGCACTTGAACAGACCGGTGAGAATGAAAAGGCAAAGCGGATCTATGCCTCGATCGCAAGTAAACGTGATTATTACGGATTCCTCGCTTCCGACCGTCTGGGCGTAGACTACAGCATGGAACATAAACCGCTGCCCGACGTACCTGATGAGAAGGAAAAAATTAAAAATCTATCGGGCATACAACGCGCTGATGAATTACGCACGTTAGGGGAAAGACAACAAGCACGACGCGAATGGACCCATGCACTGTCATTGATGACCAGTTATCAGAAAGAAATTGCCGCAAGACTGGCAGCGGACTGGGGCTGGCATGAAGTAGCCATTGTCAGCCTGGGTTCTGCACATTCCTACGATGATCTGGAAGTACGTTTCCCCATCCCTTATCAAACTTTAATCGATGAGAACGCCAATAAACGCAAGCTTGATCGCGGCTGGGTATATGCACTGGTCAGGGCAGAAAGTGCTTTTATAGAAGATATCAAATCTCCGGCCGGGGCCATCGGTCTGATGCAGGTCATGCCTGCGACCGGCAGGGAAACTGCCAAGCGGATGGGCCTTAAAAATTTCCAGGTATCACAACTGCTGGAAGCGGGTAAAAATGTACCCATCGGCAGTACATACCTGAAACAGATGCTGGACAAGTTCAATGGCAGTATGATACTGGCGACTGCCGCCTACAATGCAGGGCCGCAACGGGTGAATGCGTGGTTACCAAAAAACGGTTGCATGGACCCGGATGTGTGGGTTGAGAGAATACCTTTCAATGAAACACGTACCTATGTAAGGCGGATTATGTTTTTTGCCAGTATTTATGACTGGCGTCTACGCAAGGAAGTTATGCCACTGCATCAACGTATGACGATCATTACTCCATCATCTGCCACGCTGGTTGCCAATTTGAGTTGTGAGGGCACGGCTGTGTCACAGAATTAATACCATGCTGATCAATAAAATAGTAATTGTGGGGGGCACTGGCTTTGTAGGCAAGACACTTGCCAATCGCCTGAACCAGGAAGGTACAGAACTGCGCATTCTTACACGTAACCGTGAACGCCATAAGGATAATTTGATCCTGCTGCCCACCGTTGAACTCATTCAAGCGGATGTCCATGATATGGACCAGTTGAAAAAGTTTTTTTCCGGCTGTGATGCCGTTATCAACCTGGTTGGCATCCTTAATGAGCAAGGACGGGACGGCAGCGGTTTTCGCCATGCTCACGTGGAATTGACCCGGAAAATAATCGAGGCTTGCCAGCATGCCCATATTAAACGCCTCCTGCACATGAGTGCCCTGAATGCAGACGCGAAACTGGGGACCAGCCATTACCTTAAAACCAAAGGTGAGGCCGAAGACCTGGCACATCAGGCGGAAATGCAGGGCATCAAGGTTACAAGTTTCAGACCATCTGTGATCTTTGGCCGTGATGACAGTTTTTTTAACCGCTTTGCAAAACTATTAAAGTTCACACCATTGTTTTTTCCACTGGCCTGCGCACGTACACGTTTTGCACCGGTCTTCGTTGGCAACGTGGCCGAGGCCTTTGTGCGGACATTGAAGGATCCGGTAAGCTATGGCCGTCGTTATGATCTTTGTGGCCCCAAAAGCTATGCCCTGGAGGAACTGGTCAGGTATACCGCTGAATGTACCGGGATCAATCGCCGGATTATTCCACTGAATGAAATACTTTCACGGATACAGGCCGCCGTATTTGATTTTGTTCCCGGCAAACCTTTCTCTACTGATAATTTCCTTTCGGCCAGGGTAGATAGTGTTTGCAAGCAAAATGGTCTGCATGAACTCGGCATTGTTCCGGCCGCGATTGAAACCGTGGTGCCCCAGTACCTGGCCAACCGATCGCAACGTACACGCTATTACCAGTTCCGCAGTCATATTCATCGCAATCATACTGCCTGACCTGACAAGCAACCCGGGCATATCCCTTGTGCAGGCCCCTGATCACAGGCAAGCTTGAAGAATGTTGAAACAAAATTTCTCATTATGAAGATCTACCAGGTAGGCGGTGCTGTCCGCGATAAAATACTCCAGCGTCCCGTCAAGGACCGGGACTGGGTTGTTGTTGGCAGCACTCCGGAAGAAATGATCGCGCTGGGTTACAAGCCGGTGGGCAAGGATTTTCCTGTATTTCTGCATCCGGAGACCCATGAGGAATACGCACTGGCCCGCAGTGAACGTAAATCAGGCAAGGGTTACAAGGGCTTTGTATTTCATACAGCGCCTGATCTCACGCTTGAAGATGATCTGGCACGTCGTGATCTTACTATCAATGCCATAGCGGAAGATGAAAACGGGAACCTGATCGATCCATTTGGTGGTGTAAATGATCTTGAGCTTGGTTTGCTGCGGCACGTTTCACCAGCATTTGTGGAAGACCCCCTGCGGGTTTTACGGGTGGCCCGGTTTGCTGCCCGTTTTGGCTTCAAGATCGCCGATGAAACCATGCAATTCATGCAACAGATCAGTGCCTCAGGTGAAATGGATACCCTGGTGCCTGAGCGGGTATGGACAGAAACAGAACTCGCACTCACCGAGAAGTACCCGGCGCGTTATATCCTGGTATTGCGCGCCTGTCATGCACTTAAAATTTTGTTCCCGGAGATCGATCGCCTGTTCGGTGTACCGCAACCGAAAAAACATCACCCGGAAATCGACACTGGCCTGCACACCGTCATGGTTTTAAACCAGTCGGCGCGGTTGACCGATGATCCACAAATACGTTTTGCCGCATTGATGCATGATCTGGGGAAAGGTACAACTCCTGAGCGGGACTGGCCGGCACATCACGGACACGAAGCACGTGGGGCAAAACTGATTGAAAAACTCTGCACACGCTACAAAATACCCAACGCGTATCGTGAACTTGCAGTAATAGTTGCGCGTTATCACCTTGATAGTCACCGCATTTTGGAAATGAAGAAGGAGACCATTTTGAAAAAACTGGAAGCACTGGATGCCATACGGAGGCCGGAACGTTTTGAAAAATTTCTAACGGCCTGTGAAGCCGATGCCAGGGGTCGCGCCGGGTTTGAAGACCGTGATTATTCGCAGGCAGATTATTTTCGACAGGCACTTAAACTCGCAAATAGTGTCAACACTTCAGTACTGGCAGAACAGGGCCTGACTGGCGAAAACATGGGGCGATCAATCAAACAACAGCGACTGTCAGCACTTGAAAGTTTGTGGGACAATTCTGAATAACATGATTTGCATAATTAAATAACACTGGTTACTACCAAGAGGCAATATGGACCTGAAAATATTTATTACAGTTTTCATCACAGTTTTTATCGCAGAGATTGGTGACAAAACCCAACTTGCAACATTGCTTTTTGCAGCAGACAAACAAGTCAGCAAGCTAACGGTATTTGCCGGGGCGTCTCTCGCTCTCATTGTTGCGGCCGGCATCGGCGTGCTTGCCGGCGGACTTATTTCAAACTACGTCAGTGAAAAATTTCTGAATTACCTTGCCGGCACCGGATTTATTGCTATCGGTATATGGACTATCATCAGGGCATAATTTGTCATAACAGGGTAGGAAATTTAATGTCCAAAACCAGATTAACCCTGTCCCTGATTATTTTCTGTTCCCTTATTTCGGGTTGTGCAACTCAAACGGTTGTGACGGGCGAAAGCATTGATATTGGTACTGCATATATTTCAGAATCAGACAAAACGCAATACTGGTGGTATGCCCGATTCAGGCTGGTATGGACACCTGATACTGAACCAGATTTTCCAGTCGATCTTCTGCTGGCTGACGCAATTGTTAAGCCTGTGCTGCACACATACCGGCAAAATATCAAGTACTGGCGATTTCACCGGCGTGCGGCCCGGGACAATGCAGGGCATCAATTCAGTTTCATATTTTTTACAGACAAGGATACGGCGGGGAATATTTATAGATCAATATTGAATGATCAGATTGCAAACCAACTGAAACGGGAGAACATCATCCAGGAAATTATTCTGGACGACCTGAATAGCAATCTGCTTACAGATATCAAGGACACCAGCGACAAAAACTGGTCACTGGCGATACAGAAGGCCTGGCCCGCCTACATCATGGGCGTCAGCAACATGTGGTTGCAACTTATTGAACAGGAGATAGGTGTCTATAACCGGACTGACGATACAAATGCATTATTGAACGCTTACAGAATGGCAAGTCAGCAGATTACCCAACTCTGGCAGACAGAGGCCCAGCATGCATTTTTACATCATCTGAATGCCATCTTTGGATATGAACCGGTAATTATAAATAAGGCTATACAATTTTAACCATAAAAAAACACAATCAGGAATATCCCCAGCAGGACACGATATATCACATAAGGCAACATGCCAGTGCGCTCGATGAGAGTGATAAAAAAACCGATTGCAAGCCACGCACTGATACCTGAAGTCACAGCTATCATCAAAAAAGCTGACAAATCAATATGTGTCACTTCTTCGAAATAGATATAGAACTCGTGGCAACCGGCAAGCAGAATAGTGGGTACAGCTAGATAAAACGAGAATCTGGCCGAAGTGTACCGGTCAAAACCCAGCATGAGTCCAGCGGTCATGGTAATCCCGGAGCGGGAAACACCAGGCACCAGAGCCAGTATTTGTGCAACACCGATAATTATCGCGTCCTTCAGCTGCAGACCTTGTTCTGTACGCACACATCCGCCCTTGACGTCTGCCAACCACAGCAGCAAACCAAAGACGATCGAGGCTGATGCAATTATTAATGGATTACGGAAAGTAGCCGCTACTGTGTCATAAGAAAGCAGGCCCGCAACAGCGACGGGTATAGTCGCCAGCAAAATATACCAGAACAACTGCGCATCCTGTGTTACAGAACCACCCTGTAATGAATTCAGCCAGGCCACTGTAAACCGGGAAAGGTCCTTGCGGAAATAAACCAGCACCGCCAGTAGACTTCCTGTGTGTGCAGCTATGTCATACGCCAGCCCCTGATCCTGCCAGCCTGCGATTTCAGGCAACAGGATAAGGTGCGCGGAACTTGAGATGGGCAGAAATTCCGTCAATCCCTGGACAAGGCCGAGGATAAAGAGATGAAAATAATCCAAACTGTTAACCGTTTTTTGTTTGATTTAGATTGGCAAAAAAACTGCAGTGGCCATTTGCTGAATAACTTTCTTGATGCCCCGGTTGGTTTTGCCTGAAATGATAATCGCCATTGTATCCTGGGTCGCTATCAGTTTACCAAACAACCTTTCATAACTTAGATTGACTGGTTCTCCGGGCAATGAATTACTGTAGAGAAAAAGCTCACCTTTCGAATCCAGGTTATTCTCCAGTTTCCAGACGGCGATTTCGATGTTGCGGGCGCTATTATACAACTTTTGCGGATCCACGGTATCCAGCATATAAAAATCAGCTTTATTACCATAAGATGACATCACCATAGATGTCAATCCAACGATAAAGGCAAATACACGATCACCCTCAAACTTTTCATCGAAAACAAGATAAATAGCGTCAATACTTTTCCTGTTATTTAATTCTTCATACTTCCAGTTATGAACCTGTTTAAATACCCGGGTTATATTCTGATCAATGTCCTGATATTTTGACTTGCTGAGTTCACGGGGATTGCGCTTATAGAGCTTCACCATCAACTCGCGCAGATATCCACGCATTTCCCGCACATTGATATCAAGCACATCATCGATATCTGATTTTGCCAGAGATTTTATATTAAAACTGCTTTTTTTGGGGCTCTCATCCCTGGCAGATTGGTGGCTGCAGGCAGTACCGGATAGTGCAACTATCAGGATAAGCATGAATTCCGGTAACCTGTAGAACGTCCACATATGAACTAGAGACGTGACCTCTGATCAAAGGACTGAAATCCTGCCAGCGGAACATTGAAATCTCTTGCCAGTGCAATCACCTTGAATCTTTCCCCCATCTCACCGGGCATTATCAATATTCGGGCCTGCCTGCCTGATTCAGCCTGATCACTCGCCCTTGTCAAATGGCTTTGGTTTAGAAGTTCATCAAGGCCATTGTCCAGAAGAAAATGGGCCTGTGTAGTATAACCCCTGACCTTGAATCCTGCTTCCACAGCAGCTTCCGCCACCAGTGTGAAATCTACAGATGCGGTGATGTCCTGCAGACCAGGATATAAAAATGGATCATCATGGACATGATGCCGGTAATGACAAAGCAAGGTGCCGCCGGTTCTTTGTGGGTGATAATATTCACGCCTTGTATAACCATAATCGATAAATAACATCACCCCACATGTGAGTATATCTGCCAGCGAATTCAGCCAGGGCCTGATTTGGAGACTGATTTCTGTCACATACCCTTCGGAAAGATCCTGAGTAATATCACCTGGTAATTTATTTATCTGTGTAATTATTTGTTTTTCCGGAGAACGATAAAACCAACTGAATTCATCATCGGTTATACCGGCACACAATTCGTTGAAACTGCCATTTTTCATGATCAGTCTGTGTACCGGCATGGCATCCAGCACTTCATTCCCGAGGATGAGCCCGGCGAATGGCTGTTCCGGCAAGTGATCCAGCCAGAACACCCGGTTGGCAAGATGCGGGATTTTTTTCACTACCAGCTGCTGTTGTCTCTGTTTCAGATCTGCACTTAATTCGAGCATGAAATATTTTTCCGGTAAACAATTTTTTTGTTCGAGAGCCTGTAGCAAATCACAGGCCATCACACCGGAACCCGGTCCAAGCTCGAGGATAGAGGGTTGTTTTAATTCCCTGAGTATCTGCTGGCATTGTCCGGCCAGACAACGTGTAAAAAGAGAAGAGATTTCCGGCGCTGTCACAAAGTCCCCTGCTTCACCAAACTTTCTGGCGCCGCCGCTGTAATAACCCAAGCCCTGTTCATACAGGGCCAATTCCATAAACCGGGCAAAACTGATCATGCCATTATTCAGTTGTATCGTCTCCGTGATCCTGTTACATAATCTTTTGCTGTGCTCTAATGCTTCCTTACCTGGTAGAGGCAGATCGGCAACTGGAACTGATTTAATAATAGGCATTGAACATTTATAATCCCTTACCTACTCCATGAGCAAGAGGCCAGCGCAGAAAACAGCAATCGTCACCGGCGGGGCAATACGCATAGGTGCTGCAATTACCCGCGAATTGCATGATATGGGCATGGATGTGGTAATTCATTTTAATTCCTCGACGACGGCCGCCAATACGCTTGCACAGGAGTTAAATGCTGCACGGCCGGACTCTGCGCATTTACTGCAATCTGATTTGCGTGAACCTGCAGCTTGCCGCACCCTGATTGTACAGGCGTATCTCATCAACAAACGCATTGATGTATTAATCAATAATGCCTCCGTGTTTTATTCAACACCATTACAGGATTTTACGACTAGTGACTGGGATGAACTGATGAATGTGAACCTTATGGCGCCGCTTTTCCTCGCACAGGCGGCGGCGCCATACCTTGAACAGAACAGGGGCTGTATTATCAACCTTGCCGATATCTATGCTGATCAGCCACTGAAAAATCATATCATCTATAACATCAGCAAGGCCGGGTTGGTCATGCTGACAAAATCACTGGCGCTAGAATTGGGTCCTGTTGTCCGGATTAATGCCATTTCACCCGGGGCAATTTTCTGGCATGACAACATGAATGAAAGTGAAAAGAACGGGATTCTTGCAAAAACTGTGTTGAAACAACTTGGCCGGGCACAAGATATATCCAAGGCTGTACGCTATCTGATCGATCACGCGGACTATACTACCGGACAGGTACTCGTCATAGATGGTGGCAGAACATTGTATTTATAAAACTGAATACGTCTACTTAAAGGCAGGGAAAGCGGATTCAGTCAACCAGCGTTTGGTTTCTTCGTTATACCACCAGTACTGGGTCTCCTTGATATTACGCAACACCCCGTATTCCTTGTCGTAATAATCAATTTCAATCGGGATTGTAGCTTCCGTACCTTCCTCATTAACGACTGGATCGACAGGCCTGAAAGCAGTCACATTATAGTGTTCGAGATTTGTTTTATCGACCAGTGGCTGTTCTCCAGCCCGGTTCATATGGTAAGAGATGGCCTGATGGTAATGCCCCCAACGTAATGCAACTCCATATTGCGTCAATGCAGTATTGAGTTTATCCATCTGGTTTTTTAAATTGGCCCCGGCACAGCCAGTTAGCGCAATCAGTGTAAACAACAGCAGGATGTTTCTCAAATTCATTATTGATATCTCCCGGAGATTTGATCTACTTTAACAGGTTCATGCTTTTGCTCAAACATGACCGGTTAATGACAGGCTGGCTGGCCAGATCTGCTGCTCATTTTTATCAAAATTGCTCCATAGCTTGGAATAACTTTCCCCAAGTTCCGGATGCCTTTCCAGTCCTGCAATCTCAGCCATTGGGCACAAGACAAATGCATAACGGAGTATGTCATCACGTGGCAAATCATATTTATCATCATGGCGCACCAGGTTGCCAAACAATAACAAGTCAATATCCAGTGTCCTGGGCAGAAAGCGTTCTTCGTTGCGTTTACGGCCAAAAGAATATTCAATGGCGCGCAGTTCCTCTGCCAGCTCGTTTAATGAATAGCCTGTCTCAAATCCGGCAACCAGATTATAGAAATTGTCTCCTTCAAATCCAAAGGCCGGACTTTCATAGATACGGGATAAAACCACATCACCAAATTTGGTTTTTAGTGCGGCGATGCCTCCCTTGATGCTGGCATCACGATCAATATTACTGCCTATGCCGACATAGACACGCGTCATCTATTTCTTCTTGCCACGCTCAATGATCACGCCCACATCACGCACGCCACGTACCGCACCCTGTTTGTTAAGGGTGAGCCGCAACCAGGGTACGTTGAACTCATCCTGGAGAATTTCAGCAATACGTTCAGCCAGCGTTTCCACCAGTTGATATTCACTGTCTTCAACAAATGAGATGATACGTTTTGCCACTGCCTTGTAATTCAGGGTGTTTTCTATATCGTCAGTCTTTGCAGCCTTTGCGATATCTGTCCCCATTTCTATATCGAGAATGACGGTCTGCCGGGTGCGCCGTTCCCAGTCATAGATGCCTATGATGGTATCAATACGCAAATCTTTAAGATAAATGATGTCCATGCCTGAATATACCCGCTGTTTGAATTCTGTTCATCACTAAATCTGATACCCCCTTGACCTGTCAAGCAGCAGGGATTCCAATACACGCATGTTGCTGAATATCTCGTTGGTCATCTTCGCCTATCTCTGTGGCTCCGTGTCTTCTGCCGTGGTCGTCTGCAAACTCATGCGTCTGGACGATCCGCGTGTACATGGTTCCAAAAATCCCGGGGCAACCAATGTCCTGCGCCTGCATGGAAAAAAGGCAGCTATACTTACGCTCACCGGAGATATGCTCAAGGGATTATTCCCCGTCCTTGTCGCCCACACATTCAATACCCCAGGGTTAATCATAGCGCTCACGGCACTCGCCGCCTTCTGTGGACATCTGTTCCCGGTATTTTTTGGTTTTCGTGGCGGCAAAGGTGTATCAACTCTGACAGGTGTATTGTTCGGTATGTATTGGGTATTGGGATTGGCGTTTGTTTTAACCTGGCTGGCGGTTGCCGGTTTATTCCGGTATTCCTCACTGGCCGGGCTACTGGCCGCTGCCTCAGCACCGTTTTATGCGTTAGTGTTATCTCCTTCACCGCCGTATGTTGCCGCTATCAGCTGCATGGCCGCCATCCTGTTCTGGCGGCACCGAAGTAATATCAGAAACCTGATCGCTGGCAAGGAAGACAAGATCGGGACCGGAAAAGTCTAACCCGGTATCAACTCCGTCATTGGCCAGCGTGGCCGCGCAAAAAATGACAATGGTTCAGTTTCACCAACCTGTAACTTCAAACACCCGGCATAGGCGATCATGGCGCCATTATCCGTACAGAATTCCAGCCGCGGGAAATAAACCCGTCCACCCATTTGTCTTGCCAGCTTGTGTAAACCTTCTCTTAACTGGCTGTTGGCGCTGACACCCCCTGCTGCAATCAGGGTGTTGATGCCCGTTGCTTCCATCGCCCGGCGGCATTTGATGACCAGGGTATCGACTACCGCATCGATAAAGGCGCGGGCAATGTCGGCCCGTGTCTGCGGATCGTCATTTTCCCGGTGGATAGTATTGGCCGCGCAGGTCTTCAACCCGCTGAAACTGAAATCAAGACCCGGCCGGTCAGTCATGGGCCGGGGAAACTCAAAACGGCCCGGCTTGCCCTTGTTCGCCAATGCCGATAATGCCGGACCGCCCGGATACCCCAGGCCCAGCAGTTTGGCAGTTTTATCAAATGCCTCACCGGCAGCATCGTCCAGTGATTCACCCAGCATGACATAATCACCCGGCTGGTTGACCTGCACGAGTTGCGTATGCCCGCCGGACACCAGCAAGGCGATAAAAGGGTAGTCAGGGTGTTCAGCTTCCAGCATGGGAGCAAGTAGATGTGCCTCCATATGATGCACGGCGACGGACGGGATGCCCCAGCCATAGGCCAGGCTGCGGCCTACAGCAACACCCACCAGCAGGGCGCCTATCAAGCCGGGACCGGCCGTATAGGCAATACCGTTAATATCGCTGGGAGACAAGCCAGCCGCTTGTAAAACCGATTTGATCAAAGGTATGACACGCCGGATATGGTCCCGGGAGGCAAGTTCGGGAACTACACCGCCATAGACCTCGTGCATGTCGACCTGACTGTGCAGGGCGTGGGCGAGCAGGCCATGATCCGTGTCATAGACTGCAATCCCGGTCTCATCACATGAGGTTTCTATACCAAGTACGCGCATTATTAACCGCTATCATCCAGTAAAATAAGGTTTAATCATTGCATTTCTTTTCCCAGCCACTAGAATTACCCGTTTTTCGCTATCAAGATAAAGCCATTTATAGGAACTGGAGCTATATGCCATCAGTAAAAGTCAGAGACAACGAACCATTCGATATCGCCCTGCGCCGTTTTAAACGCGCCTGCGAAAAATCGGGAATCCTCGCTGAAGTCCACAAACGCGAATTCTACGAGAAACCAACCCAGGTTAGAAAGCGCAAAGCTGCGGCTGCCGTCAAACGGCACCAGAAAAAATCATTCAAGACTGTTGGCCGCCGCGCAGCACGCCGCTACTGATACACCCCATCTTCGTGCCACATGGCAGAGATTAAACAACGCCTGAATGATGACGTAAAAACCGCCATGCGTAACCGGGACAGGGAGCGCCTTGGTACATTGCGTATGATCCTTGCAGCAATCAAGCAGAGAGAGGTCGATGAACGCATAACGCTGGATGATACCCAGATACTGATGGTACTGGACAAGATGGCGAAACAACACCGGGATTCCATCGCCCAGTTCGAGCAGGCTGACCGTAGTGACCTCGTTGAAAAGGAAAACAGGGAGTTGGCCATAGTTCAGTCCTATCTTCCGGCCCAGTTAAGTGATGTAGAAATCCAGGCAATACTGAAACAGGCCATCCAGGAATCCGGGGCTGTTTCCATGCAGGACATGGGTAAGGTCATGGCGATACTCAAACCCAAACTGCAAGGCCGGGCAGACATGGGCAAAATCTCGGGTCTGGTCAAAGCACAGTTGGCTGGATAATCAACAGGTTAATCAGTAACCATCCTTACAATCTTTTAACCATCTTCTATCAGCAAATTTTTCAAAATTATTGCTGCGTGCTCAGTGTACAGGCAATGATTATACTTGACTGATCATGGCCGGCCGGATCCCCCAGACTTTCATCGACGATTTACTGAACCGAATTGACATAATTGATGTCATTGACGGCTATGTCCCCCTGCGCAAGGCCGGGCGTAATCATCAGGCCAGATGCCCGTTTCACGATGAAAAAACCCCGTCATTTACCGTCAGCCAGGAAAAACAGTTTTACCACTGCTTCGGTTGTGGTGCCAATGGTACAGCCATTTCCTTTCTGATGGACTATGCCGGGCTGGAGTTTGTAGAGGCTGTAGAAAAACTGGCCTCCCGTGCCAGCATGGAAGTCCCCCGTGAAGGCGGTACCAGCCCCAGAGAGAGTGAATCCACCGAGCTGTATGAATTAATGGAGATCATTGTGCGCCATTATGGCAAACAACTGCGCGAACATCCGGAAGCACAACATGCGGTTGATTATTTAAAAGGCCGTGGAATTTCGGGCCAACTGGCAGCTGATTATGAACTCGGGTTTGCCCCGTCAGGGTGGGACAGTTTGATTAACGCCCTGGGGGGTTCCGATGAAGCTTTATTAAGACTGGCCAGAACCGGGATGATTATCAAACGGGATAATGGTGGTTACTATGACCGTTTCCGCGATCGCATTATTTTCCCCATCCGTGATCAACGCGGCCGTGCCATTGGTGTCGGCGGGCGGGTCCTGGGTGATGGGTCACCGAAATACCTGAATTCGCCGGAAACTGCTATTTTCCACAAAGGCCGCGAGCTTTATGGGCTCTATCAAGCCAAACGCAAGCTGAAAGATCTGGCAAAGGTATTTGTTGTCGAAGGCTATATGGATGTGCTGGCACTTGCCCAGTTCGGAATTCAAAATACCGTCGCCACCCTGGGTACTGCGGTGACGCCGGATCACCTGGATCGTTTATACAAAGTCTGTCCACAACTGGTGTTTTGCTTTGATGGTGATGCGGCTGGACAGAAAGCCGCATGGCGCGCCATGGAGATTGCCCTGCCACTGCTACGTGATGGCCGCCAGGTATATTTCATGTTCATGCCGGAAGGTGAAGATCCGGATACCTATATACGCCAGCACGGGCCGGATTCATTTGCCGATACGGCCAACCATGTCCCGTTGTCAGATTACCTTTTGAATTCGCTCAAACAGAATACTGACCTGAACAGCCGGGAGGGACTGGCCATGCTGGCGGAAAAGGCGCTACCTTACCTGGCAAAATTACCCGCCGGCGCACTCCGGGAATTGTTACTTAAAGATCTGGCCATACAGTGCAAATTACCGGCGGATTCACTCAGGCAATTTATTCAGGATAAACCACCGGTAGCCCCGAAAAGGGACGCCCACAAGATCAACCGGGTGCTGCCTAAACAGTCGCCTACATCCGATGTAAGCAGGGCTATACGGCTTTTACTCCATGAACCGGCGCTAGGCCGTGATCAGGCTATCCCGGAGCAGCTAAGCGGTGTTGAGGATAAAGGTGTGGATTTTCTGTGTGAGCTACTGGACCACATCCGGCTACACCCGGACACGACATGCGCCGGTATCCTGGAGCATTGGCGGGGAACCCGCTATGAGCAAAGGTTACGGGAACTGGCGGCCATGGAAGACCCCTTGTTGACCGATGAAATTACCAGCGAAGAAAAAGACATTAAACGGCAGTTTATGGACTATATTTCAAAGATTGAACAGGGCTTTACCCGGAGAAAACGTGAGATCTTGTCTAAAAACATCAACAACATGGATGATTTCCGCCGTTTATACGGCAGGGAACAGGACAGCCAAAAAGACTAATCGAACTGGCAGCGCACAAAAAGCTGTGCTAAACTTGAATGTTTACGTTAATAACTATTCTTCTTGATTATCAACAGCTTAATCATAGCAAATCCTGAGCCAACTCACACATAAAATATGGAAAATACAGAAATAATTGAACAAGAAGACGATAAGTCGCAATTGAAAGTGCTTATCGCCAAAGGTAAGGAACAGGGTTTCCTGACCTATCATGAAGTCAATGATCACCTGCCAGATGACATTGTCGACCCCGAGCAGATCGAGGACATCATCAATATGATCAATGATATGGGCATCACCGTTTATGAGTCACCGCCCGATCTTGATGTCATCATGACTGACAGCACTGAAGGACCTGATGAAGAGGCCGCTGCCGAAGCTGCTGCTGCACTTGCGAGTGTCGAAAACGAGTTTGGCCGTACCACCGATCCAGTCCGCATGTACATGCGTGAAATGGGGACAGTAGACCTGCTTACCCGCGAAGGTGAAATCAAGATAGCAAAACGCATTGAAGAAGGCATTAACCAGATGCTGGAGGCGCTCGCCTGCTATCCTGGCACTATTGAAAGCCTGCTTGTCAGCTATCACTCCATCGCGAAGGAAGAACTCAAGTTGAGCGATATCATCATTGGCTTTAATGATACCGAGGAATATCCGGACAGCGGTCATCCGCCTGTGAAAATTGAAGCTGAAGCTGAACCTGCAACGGATGCTGATGAGAAAGAAGAGGATGAAGATAGTGACGATGATGATACGGATGATGAACCGGAAGCCATGCTGGATCCTGAAGAAGTGCGGGCGCACGTTGAGTCAATCGAAAAGATCTACAACAAGCTGACCCGCTCCATAAAACGTAATGGCCGTCACCACAAAAAATCGCAGGAACTGCTGAATGAATTATGCCAGACATTCCTCAGCCTGAGATTGACACCAAAGTTTATTGAAATACTGACTAACAATGTCCGCCATCTGATTGAAATTATCCGTGGTGCAGAACGCGGCATCATGAATATCTGCGTTAAACGGTGCAAAATGCCGCGCAAGGAATTTATTACTTCATTTCCCGGTAATGAGACCAATACCCAGTGGACCAAGTCCCTGGCCAAATCACGCAGCAAGCCCTATGCAAAAAATATCAGGGAATTGCAGGATGAAATCATTGTAATTCAGGAAAAGCTGGGGCAATTGTTCAATGAAGAACTGACCATTACTGATATAAAGGAAATCAACCGCCGTGTGTCTATTGGTGAAGCCAAGGCCCGCCGTGCTAAAAAAGAAATGGTCGAGGCCAACCTGCGACTGGTGATTTCTATCGCCAAGAAATATACCAACCGCGGTTTGCTGTTCCTTGATCTGATTCAGGAAGGTAACATAGGCCTGATGAAAGCAGTTGATAAATTTGAATACCGTCGCGGTTACAAGTTTTCTACTTATGCTACCTGGTGGATACGTCAGGCAATCACGCGTTCAATAGCGGACCAGGCCAGGACCATCCGTATTCCGGTGCATATGATTGAAACAATCAATAAACTGAATCGCATATCAAGGCAGATCCTTCAGGAGAAAGGTCGTGAGCCAACCCCCGAAGAACTGGCCGAAAAAATGGAGATGCCGGAAGAAAAGATCCGCAAGGTATTGAAAATTGCCAAAGAGCCAATTTCGATGGAAACACCGATCGGAGATGATGAAGACTCACATCTGGGTGACTTCATTGAGGATCTGAATATTCTTGCCCCCAGTGATTCAGCCGGGTTTGAAGGCTTACGCAGAACTACACGTGAAGCACTGGAAGGTTTGACTCCACGCGAGGCGAAAGTATTACGCATGCGTTTCGGTATCAACATGAATACCGACCACACGCTGGAAGAGGTTGGCAAACAGTTCGATGTAACACGTGAGCGTATCCGCCAGATCGAAGCAAAGGCGCTCAGGAAACTGCGTCATCCTTCACGTTCGGAACAACTCAAAACCTTCCTGGACTAGTCCAGGAAGATTTTGAAATTAGTAGTCATTTTTTAATCTCTGTTTCCTTTGTTGTTACTTATTCCTTGTTACTTTACACTTCCTGCTGATTTACCCGGGCCTGTAGCTCAGGTGAGCAGAAATAATGAAAAAGACATTTAACATGTCTTTTGGATGCAATACGTCCTGTATTGCACCCTGCGGGCAGCAAAGCTGCCAAAATCTGTTCCAGACAGATTTTTCCCTGCGACCATTTCGCCGGGAGCGAAATGGGAAAAACGAAGTTTTCCCGAAGGGCGAACACCATGGATGGTGTGAGTCAACGCCAGGATGTTCGTGGCCGTGCCATTAGCGAGATCAGGATGATCGAGCTTAGGGCAAAAGCTATTATGTTAAGAATTGCTGGAATTAAAACAAAGGGCCTGTAGCTCAGTTGGTTAGAGCAGTGGACTCATAATCCATGGGTCGTAGGTTCAAGTCCTACCGGGCCCACCAAATATAATATTTTTCCAATATGAGCTTAAACCGTCCATGGTGCATTAGTCCGGCCACAACTTCCGTGTTGTGGCGCTCGCCGGAGAAAAGATACGTTAAGTATCTTTTCCTTACTCCGGCTCGCCCTACCGGGCCCACCAATTATTAAGACCTTTTTCGATATGTGTTTAAACTACCCGTGACACATCTTCCGGCTTTTATCCATGGCTAAACGTGTAATAAAAATTTTTAAACTGTTATTAACAGCTTTTCTCATCATTAATCTGATGGGGCCATTATTTATGCTGTTCAGTGGAAATATAACGCTGAACAATAACTGGCAAACAGCTAATCGTGAAAGTACTGGTATTGCCCCCAAACCAGACGAAACTACCGAAGCCGTTGTACAGGTTTATGCTGCCCGTGCGTTCAATTGGCGGGGTATTTTTGCGGTACATACCTGGATCGCCACAAAAGAAAAGAATGCAAAAGAATATACCATTCACCACGTTCTGGGCTGGAATGCCAGGCGTGGATTACCGGTGGTTGTTTCCAAAACAGACAGCCCGGACCGGGCCTGGTATGGGTACACACCTGAAATCATCCTGGATATTCGTGGGGACACTGCGGAAAGAATGATCCCCAGAATTGCAGAGGCAGCAACCAGCTATCCATATCAGAAAAAGTATGTGCTCTGGCCCGGGCCCAACAGTAATACCTTTATCGCTCACATCGGCCGACATGTACCAGAACTGAAACTGGACCTGCCACCCAGTGCTATCGGCAAGGACTACCTGATGAATGGCAGTATAATCAGCACACCACCGAGTGGCGCGGGTATTCAAGTATCCGTCTTTGGTCTGTTTGGTATACTGGCCAGTCACGTGGAAGGTCTGGAAATTAATTTTCTTGGCCTGGTTTCCGGTATCAACCCCTTTGAACCGGCGGTCAAACTACCCGGGATAGGAAAGATTAAATTTAACTGAATTAACATTGATATATACTCATTACACCAGGGTTCCTGACTATTACTCATTATGAAAAATAAAAAATTGCATGACGACCTTGAAAGATTACGCAGTGAGATCAGTCACGTGGCAACAAGTGATATTGAATCCAGGGAAAAACTGAACCGGATTATCAGCGACCTGGAGGCGAAACTGGAAAAGCCGGATGAAAATGATGACGGGTTAGTTAAAGATATAAAAGAAGCAATTCAGCATTTCGAAACGGAACACCCGCGTGCCACCAATATACTGAATGACATTATGGTAACACTAAGCAATATGGGAATTTGATGGTTTTCTTGAAAATCATCCGCCAACACCGGCGATTAACCCTATACCGAGGATGACCCCGATCACAACACCGAATGGCAGTTCATCAAGTTTTTTCTGGATAGGCCCTTTTTCCTCGGGTGCTTCCGTGGTTTCTGCCGGGGCAGTTTCTGCAGTAATTGCTTCTTCAGTGGCTTGAGTTTCAGTCACAGGTTCAACCGGACTGTCTTCACCTTCGGCCGCCCTCGCAATCAGGTAAGCGGCATAATCAACACCATGGATCTTGATTGATTGCACACCATCGTATCCCATCCTGAAATCCATTGCTGCAGGCCTGGATTCAAGGGCGCTGATCTGGACGACTTCACGTGGATCATGGTTGGTATTATCAAAACGCAAACCGAACTGGTGCTTGCTGTGCTGTTTATCTGCGCCCAGCGGGATGTGGTAATAAAGCATCACCTGTTGATCATTGACTGGCTCTATTGCTGATACATTTACCGATAAAAAAGCAAGAAACAAGACTGTCAGCACGGTACGCATGATGTGATTCCCCCCTTTAATATATGTGTATGATTTAAAGACTAGACGGGCGCAAAGTCAATGTAAATATAGAATTTTATTAAATCTCTTTGGTACGCGGATTTGTCTGGGTTCCGGGTTTGTTACCCAATGCCTCTTCCAGTTGCCGCATGAATTCCTCCATGCGCTGTTGCAGTTCCGGCAATTTCTGTTTTATGCTTTCTTCAATCTTCCCCAGTTCTCTTTGCACTTCGGGCAACGCCTTCTGCATTTCCCCCAATGACTGGTTTAATTTATCTGCAAATTGTATACCCAGCTCGTTCAGGTTTCCCAACAAACGCGCCACATCACTACTGCTTGATATTGGTGCAATCGTTGCAGTGTAATCCACTTTCCATTGATTGTTCTCCTGCAACAACACGGTTTTTATCGGCACTTTAAACGGATCAGTGCCCGAAATTTCCACAGTCGTATCTACCCAGGCCTGGTCCTGGTCTATCACTGTACGTCCCAACGTGTAACTGTTAATCCGGAGTAGATTCCCGGTTAAATCAGCCTCATTCAGGGACTCAGATACTATATATTTCCTGATGGACTGGTTGTCCCTACTCTTTACTGCCGTCCAGAACCCGTCAGTGACTTCAATGGGAGTCAGGCTGGATACACATCCAGTTAATAGAAATGCAGTGCATGCTGAAATAAGAATCCATATTCTGATTAAGTGTTTCATGTGTATTTACCGTTTAATATCCGTAATGTTATGACTCGATAGCTACTGATAAATTCCGACTCAATTAAACTTCTATCAGGTCAGACTACAATTTTATCCGCATCAGTCAGCTACCCGATTTCTTCCATGTAAAATGCTCATAGACTCCAGCCCAGTACATTCCAAAAGTGAATGCAAACAACAACTCCTCCAATGGTATATCAAACACTATTGCCCCTGATAATGCACCCAGGTTCCACACCAATTCTATATATCCCGGTGACAGCAATTCGAGCCCTTTAATGAACAACCAGTAGTAAAGAGTAAATATGATTCCGCCCGTCCAGGTTTTGTTCTTCAGGTCAGGCCGGCACAGGATCGTTGCGATAGTGCCTGTAATCATTGCGGCAATTGCCGGATAAATCGGATTCCATGGTAAAAAATAAAACAATGGAAAGGCTATAAATGGCGCAGCAACAGCAAGTTTATGATGACTGTGCAGGAGGGAACGACGGTAGGTTTCCGACACCGGCTCAAAACGGGCGCCTGTTATTACGTTGTATAACACAACACCCACTCCCCCGATACCAAAACAAAATATGAAACTTTCAATATCAAACCCCGTTGTTAATGCAAGATTAAACAGGCTCGGGGGCGACCAGTATTCCGGCACAAACAATGGCTCCGTCAAACCGAATGGCATGGTAAACAGACTGGTCCACAACATGCCCTTTCTGTGCACCGGATACAATGCGTATAACAGCACCCACGGAATCAGGAACATCAATGACCAGACAAACCAGACATATTGTTCAGTGATCATAATATTGACCTTTGCAACTTTTTATACTCAATCAAACCTGTCAATTATTTCAGCAGCTCGCCTATGGATGCAGAAAAAGATGGAATGACATCAATGGCATTGCTCGGATGGGAGATTGAGTTATTCAAGGTTTACCTTATCGCCCTGTCCCGGTATCTCGGCATTCCAGCCAAGCTGATCTTTAAGGTAACGCCTGAAGGCATCCTGGCTCTGGGGTTCACCATGCACAATGAAAGTACGTTTGGGTGGTTTTTTCAAACACGAAAGCCATGCAGTAATTTCTTTATAATCAGCATGGGCAGAAAGTCCATCTATGAAAACAGGTCTTGCCCGGACGGGTACATATTCACCATGGATTTTGATATTTTCTGCACCGGCCAGCATCGCGGCACCGCGCGTACCTGCCGCCTGGTAACCCACAAACACAACGGTATTACGACGATCTCCAAGATAATTTTTTAAATGATGGAGTATTCTTCCGCCGGTCAACATGCCGCTGGCAGAAATAATTATTTTCGGATTATGCCGGCCTGCGATTGCCTTTGACTCATCAACAGAACGTGTATATGTCACCAAATCACACATCGCCTGACAGGCCTTTTCCGATAATCGATGTTCCTTCTCATGACGACAAAATATTTCAGTCGAATCTATGGCCATGGGACTATCAAGAAATACCGGGAATTTTGGAATTTTGCCTTCATTAACCAGTTCCGTAACAAGGTGCAGGATGGTTTGTGCACGGCCAACGGCAAAACTCGGGATCAATATTACACCGCCATTTTTTGCTGTATTGACTATAGTCCGTGCCAGCATTTTTTTCAGATCAAGCCTTGCATGCAAACGGTCACCGTAGGTTGATTCAATCACCATATAATCTGTTTCATCAAGACGGGTTGGTGGATACATCACAGGATCAACAGGCCTGCCCACATCGCCGGAAAAGATAATTTTACTGCGACTATCGGTGATATGAATGCAGGCAGAACCCAGAATATGACCGGCCTGGGTAAAATGAACGTCAATTCCTTTAACCGGATTGAATGCCTTGTCATAAGGGATAGTTACAAATGCAGGTAGACAACGTTTTGCGTCTTTCAGTGTATACAGCGGCAAAGCGGGCGTGTGCTTGCTGAAACCGTATTTATTGGCAAACCTGGCTTCCTCCTCGTGCAGATGGCCCGAATCCGGCAACAGGATACTGCATAAGTCAAGTGTTGCCGGCGTGCAATACACTTTCCCTCTGAAACCATTTTTAAACAAAACCGGCAAATAACCACTGTGATCGATATGCGCATGAGTCAATATGACTGCATCAATACTGGCGGGCTTGACCGGAAATGGTGCCCAGTTGCGTTGTCGTAATTTTTTCAGCCCCTGGAACAGACCACAGTCGACTAAAATCCTTTTGCCCGCAGCTTCAAGCAGGAACCGTGATCCGGTCACCGTTTCGGCAGCGCCCCAAAAGGTCAATTTCATTTTTTCCGGCATTATATTTTTATTGTTTTCAACCTCATTGCATTACTGATTACGGATACCGAACTGAAACTCATAGCAGCAGCAGCGATCATGGGTGAAAGCAACAGCCCGAAGACCGGATAGAGTATGCCGGCAGCCACGGGCACACCCAGTGCGTTATAGATAAAGGCAAAGAAAAGATTCTGGCGGATATTTCGCATTGTTGCCCGGCTGAGCAGACGCGCACGTGCTATGCCACGTAAATCACCCTTCACCAGGGTCACCCCTGCGCTTTCCATGGCCACATCCGTCCCTGTACCCATGGCGATACCCACCTCAGCCTGGGCCAGTGCCGGCGCGTCATTGATACCGTCGCCGGCCATCGCGACTTTATGTCCCTCGGCTTGCAGGCGTTTAATCACTTCAACTTTTTGATCCGGTAACACCTCGGCAATGACCTGATCAATATTCAATTTACCTGCGACTGCCTGGGCGGTGGTTTTGCTGTCACCCGTCAACATAACTATCGTAATACCATCCTTATGCAACGCTGTTATGGCTTCCAGTGTGGATGACTTGATGGGGTCGGCGACACCCAATATGCCAGCTGGTTGGTTATCGATAGTCACAAACATGGCAGTCTGTCCGTCACGGCGTAATTCTTCTGCCTGCGCAGTTAATGATTGTGCTTCTATCTGGAGATCCTCGAGTAATTTCTGATTACCAATGGCCACCTGTCGGTTTTCCACATTGCCGGAAACACCCTTACCCGTGATCGAATTAAATTCGCTGACTGTAGCAAGTGAAATATTTCTGTCTTTTGCGCCGGTCACGATGGCAGTTGCCAGGGGATGTTCGCTGCCACGCTCCAGACTGGCACCGAGCTTCAGGATAGTTTCCTCGTCATAACCTTCTGCCGCGATGACAGTAACCAGTTTTGGTTTGCCTTCAGTGAGTGTGCCGGTTTTGTCGACCACCAGTGTGTCGATTTTCTCCAGCACTTCGAGCGCTTCGGCATTTTTAATCAGGACACCCAGCAAAACGCCACGACCAGTCCCAACCATGATGGACATGGGTGTAGCCAGGCCCAATGCGCAGGGACAGGCGATAATCAATACTGCCACCGCATTGATCACGGCATGCGCCAGGCGTGGTTCCGGGCCCCAAAGCCCCCATACAATCAGTGTGATGACTGCAATGACCACTACTGCCGGTACAAAATAGCCTGCGACGATATCGGCCATCTTCTGTATGGGTGCCCGGCTACGCTGCGCCTCGGCCACCATATGGACGATTTGTGATAAAAGCGTTTCACTGCCGACACGCTGTGCTTCCATTACCAGACTGCCGGTACCATTGACCGTTGCGCCGATCAGTTTGTCATCAGCCCGTTTTGTGACCGGTATCGGTTCACCCGTCACCATGGATTCATCCACCGCACTGCTTCCTTCAAGAACCATACCATCAACCGGGACTTTTTCACCGGGACGGATCCGTAATTTGTCACAGATTTTCACATGCTCAAGCGGAATATCTTCTTCATTGCCATCTTCACGGATGATGCGTGCCGTCTTCGGTGCCAGTCCCAACAGCATTTTGATTGCTGTGTTGGTCTGACTGCGGGCCCTGAGTTCCAATACTTGTCCCAGTAATACCAGAGCGGTAATGACTGCTGCAGCTTCAAAATAAACCGGAACCACGCCCATGTCATTTCGGACACTATCCGGAAATATCCCAGGTAACAGAACGGCAATAACACTGTAAACCCACGCGACACCGATACCGAGACCAATCAGGGTAAACATATTCAAATGTCGTGATACGACAGATGTCCAGCCCCGCGTAAAAAATGACCAGCCACCCCATAACACGACAGGTGTTGCCAAGATCATTTCTATCCATTGCCTGGCATGGGGTTGCACAATCATGGCAAAAACATCCGGCCAGAATTCAGCCCCCATGGCACTGATAAAAACGGGGATAGCCAGCAACGCGCTTACCCAGAAGCGCCGCGTCATATTATTGAGTTCTGCATTATCCTCCTCTGTTTCTACGGCACGGGGCTCCAGCACCATGCCACAAATAGGACAGTCTCCCGGTTCGTCACGAACAATTTCCGGATGCATCGGACAGGTGTATTCCCGCCGATTACTTATCTGTAATGCAGAATTATCATTTCGCTGGTGACTGTGATTGTGCGAATTCTTTTGCATGTGATACTTGCAGTTCATGATTTATTCCTCGCAGAGACAGTCATCTCTTTGTTAGCGCTTCCAGGATGGGACAATGATCTACCGGCCCATGTCCCGGACATTTTTCCACCAGCTTCTTCAGCGTACGTTGCATACGCTTTAACATCTTCACCTTGGCTTCGATATCAGCCAGTTTTACTTCAGCGATCTTTTTAATTTCACGACTGGTTGTCTCCGGGCTGATTTTCAGTGAGAGTAGTTCCTGAATTTCTGCCAGGGTAAAACCCAACGTTTTTGCCTGCTGTATGAAGACGAGCCGATCCACCACGTCAGCATCATACTGGCGATAACCGCTTTCCTTTCTCGGTGGTTCATCAATCAGACCCTTACGTTCATAAAACCGGATGGTTTCTATCCCGGTACCTGTTTTTTTTGCCACCTGCCCTATAGTCATGCCACTCATATCGCACCCCGGATAAACTGATTATATAAAGTATAAACTCTATACTTTACTACAGAGTCAAGGTATTTGGGGAACAAAATCATAACTGCCCACTGGAGATTTATCATACCGATCGGCGCAACAGCCGGTAAGCGGCGGGTATGACAAACAGAGACAGCAGTGGTGCGGTTATCATCCCGCCGACCATCGGGGCAGCAATGCGTGTCATGACCTCGCTGCCAGTGCCACTGCCCCAGAATATGGGCAACAGGCCGGCAACGATCACCGCCACTGTCATCGCCTTCGGACGTACCCGCAATACGGCGCCTTCGCGTATCGCATTAAGCAAATCCAAATCTGATGATTGGCCGGCAACACAACGTTGCTGCCAGGCCTGTTTGAGATAGATCAGCATCACCACACCGAACTCGGCCGCAACACCAGCGAGCGCAATGAAACCCACACCGGTAGCAATCGAGAGATTAAAGCCCAGCATATAAAGGAACCATATACCACCGGTCAACGCGAAAGGCAGTGTTGCCATGATCAAAAGCGCCTCGTCAAAGCGTTTGAAGGTAAGATAAAGCAATACAAAAATAATCAGTAAGGTCGCGGGGGCCACAAGTTTCAGGCGGGCGTTGGCACGTTCCAGATATTCATACTGGCCGGAATAAGCGATGCTCATACCGGGCACCAGATTTACATTCTCGTTGATGGCATTGCGCAGGTCGGTCACAACTGATGAGAGATCGCGACCACGTACATCAATGTATACCCAGCTTGAAAGTCTCGCGTTCTCACTCTTCAGCATGGGTGGCCCATCACTCACCCGGATCTCTGCTACGGTACCGAGCGTAATTTGCTGGCCTAATGGTGTAAATATTGGTAATGCTCGTATCTGATCAATTGACGAACGCAACTCGCGTGGATAGCGGACATTAATCGGGAAACGTGCCAGCCCCTCAACCGTCTCACCTATGTTTTCACCACCAATAGCACTTGAAACGATGCTCTGTATGTCATCAATATTTAAACCATAGCGAGCAGCAGCTATACGATCAATATTTACATCAATATAGCGCCCGCCGGTCAATCGTTCAGCAAGAGCTGAAGTAATGCCAGGCACCGTTTTAGCGGCACGCTCGACATCCAGAGCAACACGATCAATATCCGCCAGATCGGTCCCTGAGATCTTGATGCCGACCGGGCTCTTGATGCCGGTAGCAAGCATATCTATGCGGTTGCGAATTGGTGGTACCCAGATGTTAGAGAGCCCGGGCACCTTGACTGCACGATCGAGTTCCTCGACCAGTTTTTCCGGGGTCATTTCCGGTCGCCATTCGTTTCTTGGTTTGAATTGAATCGTGGTCTCGAACATTTCCAGCGGGGCCGGGTCGGTGGCAGTTTCGGCCCGGCCAGCTTTACCGAAAACACTCTTCACCTCGGGCACAGTCCGTATCATGCGGCCGGTGAGTTGTAATAATTCACTGGCCTTGGCCGCTGAAAGACCGGGCAAGGCTGAAGGCATGTACAGCAAATCACCTTCATCCAGCGGTGGCATAAATTCACCACCAAGCCGTGACATTGGCCAGTATGCTGTCATGAAGACCAGTACAGCCATCAGCAAAATCATCTTCGGAAAGCGCAAGGTCAAGTTCAACGCGGGCCGGTAGATCCAGATTAAAAACCGGTTAAGCGGGTTGCGCGACTCACCGGGGATGCGGCCGCGTATGGTCATACCCATTAACACAGGAATTAATGTTACTGAAAGCCCAGCGGCCGCGGCCATGGCGTAGGTCTTGGTGTAAGCCAGTGGTCCGAACAAACGTCCCTCCTGTGCTTCCAGTGTGAATACCGGTATGAAGGAGAGTGTGATAATAAGCAGTGAAAAGAAAAGTGCCGGACCCACTTCCAGTGCTGCCTGTGTGATCACCGCCCAACGATCCTCACCAACCAGATCACTGCCCGGATGTTCCGTTTGCCAGCGCTCGATTTTCTTATGTGCATTTTCGATCATGACAATTGCGGCATCGACCATTGCGCCGACAGCGATAGCAATACCACCCAACGACATAATATTGGCGTTAATACCCTGATGACGCATGACAATAAAAGCGATTAACACGCCCAGGGGCAACGAGATAATCGCCACAAGTGATGAGCGTATGTGCCAGAGAAACACGATACACACCAGTGCAACGACGATAAATTCCTCGATCAGTTTCTGTGTGAGATTATCCACGGCGCGATCGATAAGCTGCGATCGATCATAGGTGGGAACGATCTCTACGCCTTGAGGCAGGCTGGATTTCAATTCATCAAGACGAGTGCGGACGGCTTCAATTGTTTTACGTGCATTCTTGCCGCTGCGTAGAATCACTACACCACCCACGGTCTCACCCTCACCATCGAGTTCCGCGATGCCGCGACGCATCTCCGGCCCAATCTGCACATGCGCCACATCGATGAGACGTACCGGTATTCCGCTGCCTGTGACCTTGAGCGGAATATTGTTGAAATCTTCCATTGTTTTAAGATAACCGGAAGCACGCACCATGAATTCCGTCTCGGCCAGTTCCAGCACCGCACCGCCTGTCTCATTATTGGCTGCACGGATGGCATCAATGACTTCTCTGTGCGTAATACCCTGCGACGCAAGTCGAACGGGGTCGAGTACGATCTGGTATTGCTTCACCATGCCGCCAATGGTCGCGACCTCGGCAACATCCGGCAGGCTCTTCAGTTCAAAACGCAGGAACCAGTCCTGCAATGCACGCAATTGGGCCAGATCATGTTGTCCACTGCGATCAACCAGGGCGTATTGATAGATCCAGCCGACACCTGTTGCGTCGGGACCTAATACAGAGCGTGCGGAGGGCGGCAGTTGACTCTGCACCTGATTCAGATATTCCAGCACCCGTGAACGTGCCCAATAGAGATCCGTCCCGTCCTCGAACAGCACATACACAAATGAATCACCGAAATATGAATAGGCCCGTACAGTCTTCGCACCCGGCACAGACAACATAGTGGTTGCCAATGGGTAGGTCACCTGGTTTTCGATAATTTGCGGTGCCTGGCCTGGCCAGGTTGTGCGGATGATCACCTGCACATCGGAAAGATCGGGCAGAGCATCAATCGGCGTGGACTTGACAGCCCATAGTCCCCATGCGGTAACGATGACAGTAATGAGTAATACCAGAAAACGGTTGGTGACCGACCAACGGATTAACTGGCCGATCATTCTTCATCTCCCGTCATATCCATTTTTTCAAACGGACGAGGCAGTATCCCTCTGAGACTGGCCTCGGAATCAATAAGGAACTGACCGGAAGCGACAACCTTTTGCCCTTCTTCAAGCCCCCGCAATATGACAGTCATCCCATTGAGTTCGGGCCCCGGCTCCACCTCCACCGGGCGATAGCGGCCATTCCCTTCGGCAAGCATGACCAGGTTACGGCGGCCAGTGCGGATCACTGCTTCACTTGCTACCTGCAATACTGACCGTTCTTTTGCTTCGCGCAGTTTTACCTCGGCATACATGCCGGGCAGAAAACGGACTTCACGGTTATCAAGTTCAATGCGTACCAGCAGAGTACGACTGCCGGTATCAATTTCCGGCAACAATGCAATCACCTGTCCCGTAACTGTCTCGCCGGGATAAGCAGTGAATCTTGCTTCAGCCTGATCACCAATTCGAACATGGCCGCCTTGCACAACAGGTACCGCAACATCCAGCCAGACTGTCTCCAGTCCGTTGATGCGTGCGAGCGTCTGACCGGCAGTAATTGTCATGCCGTTACGCACATCCAGGCTCTGGATCACGCCCGAGATCGGAGTGGAGATGGTGATAACGGGTTGTGCTTTGCCACTGTCTTCAACACGTTTGATTAATACTGCGGACATGCCCAGAAGCTGCAGGCGTTCCCGTGCGGCATCGATCAGCGAAGATTCGCCGTTTTTCTTCAGTACCAGAAACTCGGTTTGTGCAGCTGCCCACTCCGGCACGAGGATGTCGGCAAGTGCAGCACCTGCTTTCACCACATCGCTTGGTGCACGCGCGTAAACGCGTTCCACAAATCCACCGGTACGTGACTGCACCAGTGCCACATTGCGTTCGTTATAAGTCAGCGTACCAGTGGCAGTAATTTCAGCAGCATACATACTGCGGACCACGGTTGTATAACGCACAGCGATATTCTGGGTCGTGCGAGGGTCGACTTTCACCGATGTGTTGTCATCATCCATATCTGCATATTTTGGTAATAACTGCATATCCATGAAGGGTGATTTGCCGGGTTGCTCAAACTGTTGTTGCGGAAACATCGGGTCATACCAGTAAAGCACCTTGCGTTCTTCCTGCATCGGACTGGCTGGCACCGTTGTACTCGTCATTTCCATATTGGCCATCTGCTCTTGGGGAAGGTAGTAATGAATGACGATATAACTCCCCGCCGCACCAAGCAGAGCAGCAATAACCATATAGACAGCCCATTTGAAACTGGTTGTATTCATGGCAGATCATCTCCATAAGTGAAATGCAGACGGGTTGCAGCCCGGGAACGTTGTCCTTCCAGGTCGATCACCCTGAGTCGTACATCAATCAATTCTCGCCGCGCCGTAATTACACTCATCAGGTCAGACTTGTTTACACGGTAAGCTGCCAGCGCCAGATCAACTTTCTCTTGTGCAAGTGGTAAAAATGTTCCCTGTTGCCGTTCCATCGCACGGCTGATTTGTTCATATTCCGCCAAATCGGATTCCAGCATTTCTGTGTGCTCACGGAATGTGGCCTCCCGTTCAGCATCAAGTTTAAGACGCTCGGCACGCCGGGCAGCGATCTGTGGATCCTGCCGTTGACCGGGGAAAATCGGGAGATCGAATGTGAATTGCAACGAAACCATATCTCCAAAGCTATCGTCACGATGCTGATATGCGAACTCCACTGACCAGTCCGGCTTTTTCATCGCTTCCGCTTCTTTAACCCCGGCATCAATCATCCGCCCCATGGGTTCGAAGATCGTGAGTTCAGGATGCTGGTGCAGGCGATGTTCCAATGTAACCCTTGCGATTGGCCATTCCGGCAGATCGCCTGCCAGCGGTTGTTCTGCGTCAGCGCCGATCCAACGCCGCAATTTGGCAATTGAAGTCGATTGATCCCGGATCAGTTCGTCGCGCCATTCGGCAAGCATGGCAAATTCTTCACGCGGCAGTACCGGATCGGTTGGCGTACCTGTACCTGCAATCTGTTGTGTATTGACAGCATCAGCCAGTAACTTGTTTTCGTATTCCAGTTCATCGAAAAAGGCGAGTTTTTGCTCTGCTACGTAACGAGTGATCCAGGCAAGGGCCGTTTCGCGCCTGACCCGCAGTCGTTCAATTGACTGAAGCGTGTGGGCACGGTCCACCGCAGCTTTTGCCGCACCCACACGCGCGCTGCGTTTCGCACTGTTAGGGACCTCCTGCATTATCCCGATCTTCTGCATGGTCATGGGTTCCTGACTGAAACTCAGACGGGAGGGACCGGAGATCGGGAAATTATCGAGAGCTGCGAACAGTTTCGGGTCGGGCAATTCACCGGCGGGTATGGCCGCATTACGTGCAAACTCGATTTCTGCTTCTTGCATGGAAAGAGTGGGGGCATTCTGTTCGGCGAGTTGTAATGCGCGGCTGATACTTAACGATTCGGCCCTGGTGCTGAAACAGGCCAGGTATATTATGACGAACAGAAAAGACTTCCACAGTATTTTGTGTGAAGAACAGGCAACTGAATAATTAGTGTTCACGACCGACTCCTGACAGATTTAAAATTGAAAACGTAACTGCAAGTTATCCGCACGAATGCGGAAAATGCAGGCGTTTAAATCCGCAGGCGTTGTGTTGAGAGGTAGGTTCGTGTCCCCGGCTGCGATGACTTACGGTCAGGGATTAAAAGCAATGCAGTTAAATTGGAAGCGGGAATTACATCCTGTGGACTTACTAGAATAATTACCGGGTGAAAATCCGGGTTCAGTTTGCCTGACAGGTGATTATTAATAGCGGTATCCTGTCCACCATAACAATGACCCGCTTTAACAGTGAGGGCCCCGGAGAAGTCACAGCAGGGGGGTGCTGTTTTATCAGCCGGCTTCCCCCCTGTGTCTTGATTATTGCAATGATCACCCACAGGCGCTGGCATATCCATCATCATGTCGCAAGCCAGGACTTGCTGAATTTGCACCAGCAAGGCAAAGACGACGAAGGCCATCAACCAGGACTGGCGAACGATGATTTTTCTTAAAGTAGTCATTTTATTATGTATAAATTCTATGGCACTTATAATCAATACACGATGAAGTATAGACCTTTACCTTACTACAGAGTAAAGGACAAGAAATTCTTTGTTTTATAACAGGTTATGAAGATTTTTGTCGATAGTAGCGTTGTTTTGTGATAAAAATTCTGGTCTTCATGTATGGTATATATTAATGAATACACAAACTGAATCTGGTGTGCTGGAATTGCCCCCACGTCCGGAAGAGCCCTTGCCGGGAGAATGTTGCGGACGTGGTTGCGAGCGTTGTGTATATGTTTATTACGAGGAAGCATTGCATCGCTGGGAGGAAAAGATTGCCCTGCTAAAAGCAAATCAAGGGACGGGGTGATATCCGGGACACAGAAACCTGATGGATAATGTATAATCTTCATTTCCGTTTTTAACTGCAACAACATCAACTGTATAACAAATCATGACGGACACACTTTTCAGCAAGATCATCGCCAGACAAATACCGGCGGATATTGTCTATGAAGATGAACTGTGCCTGGCCTTTCGTGATATCAATCCACAGGCACCGGTACACATCCTGGTCATTCCTAAAAACCCGATCCCGAAGGTTGTTGATGCAACTGAAACCGATAAAGACCTGCTGGGCCATTTATTAATAGCTGCCGGCCAGATTGCAATAAAAGAAGGTTATGGAGATGCCTTCAGGCTGGTGATCAATAACGGAGAAAATGCCGGCCAGACTGTTTTCCACCTGCATGTGCATATTCTGGCTGGAAGGCATTTCACCTGGCCTCCGGGTTAGAATTTTAAAATTAATTTAAATAGTTTGATATCACTCAGCGCGATTACCATGCAATACAAAACTGACGATCTTAGAATTGAATCGATAAAGGCAGTCACCTCACCTGCCGAAGTTTGTGAAGAAATTCCGATCACGGAAACTGCTGCACAGACTACATACGAAACCAGACAGGCCATACACAACATCCTGCAGGGGGAAGATAGTCGCCTGCTGGTTATTGTTGGCCCCTGCTCTATCCATGATATCAGGGCTGCAAAGGAATATGCCTCCAGATTGAAACCTCTTATCGATAAATATCGCGATGATCTGCTTATCGTTATGCGGGTTTATTTTGAAAAACCCAGGACCACGGTCGGATGGAAAGGCCTGATTAATGATCCTGATCTCGACGACAGTTTCCAGATCAACAAGGGATTGCGTATGGCCCGTTCGCTGTTGCTGGAACTGAACGAGATGGGTGTGCCTGCAGGTACAGAGTATCTTGACCTGATTACACCACAATATGTCACTGATCTTATCAGCTGGGGGGCCATCGGGGCACGCACTACCGAAAGCCAGGTACATCGTGAACTCGCGTCTGGCTTGTCCTCACCGGTCGGATTTAAAAATGGGACGGATGGCACTATTAAAGTAGCAGTGGATGCCATCGGTGCTGCCATGCGTCCACATCATTTCCTGTCCTTGCGCAGGGAGGGTAACTCGGCAATTTTTTCTACAAAAGGAAATCTCGACAGTCACATCATTCTCCGTGGCGGTAAATCTCCCAACTATGATCCAGCAAGTATCGATCAGGCTGCAAGAGAACTGGAGGCCGCTGGTCTTCCACCACGTATCATGATTGATTTCAGCCATGCCAACAGCCGCAAGCAACACCAGATACAAATTGATGTCGGCAAGGAAGTGTCCGCGCAAATTACTGGAAATGACAAACGCATCTTCGGGGTGATGATTGAAAGCCATCTGGTGGCTGGACGCCAGGACGTTGTTTCTGACAAACCACTGGTTTATGGTCAGAGTATTACCGATGCCTGTCTTGGTTGGGAAGATACTGCCAAACTCCTGGCAACACTTGCAGCAGCCTCAGCTAATCGCCGCAAGGCAAAAGCAGAACCTATCTCAAAATCAAGCGAGCGCAGGTGAGACAAGACGGAAACGGGTGAAAAAGCGGAGTTTACACATTAGTAAATGAGCATTTTGAACCAGTTTTCAACGCCGTATCACCAAGCACAGCTATTTTGAGTTAGGTTCTGACCAGGTATTCCTGAATTTTCTTATCATCCCCTGCGTGATAATCGCAAGGATATAAAACATACCTGCCAGTATAATGATCGTGGAACCAGATGGGAGATCCGGTTCATAGGAGATGACCAGCCCTGTAGTCGTGATCAATACACTGAATATGACTGACAACAACATCATGCGTCTGATGGAACTGACAAACTGCGCGGCACTGGCTGCCGGTAATATCAACAATGCCAACACCAGGATCAACCCGACCACCTGTATCAACAGCACCACAGTGAGTGCCACCATGCACAATAACAGGATGTAATAAAACTCTACGTTGATTCCGCGCAGGCGCGAGAACTCTTCATCAAATGCAGTAGCGAGAAATTGCCGGTAAAACAGCAGCACCAGAACCAGAATGATAAAATCCAGAATTAACATCAGGTATAAGTCCCGGGCGGTCACCAGCAGGATATTGCCGAACAGATAACTCATCAAATCGATGTTGTAGCCCTCGGTCATGGATATGAATATGACGCCTATCGCCATACCGACTGACCAGAACGCGGCTATCAGTATATCTTCATGTTGCCGCCAGCGCAGATTGATCCAACCGATGAGCACACCGGCAATTAATGCGGAGATCATAGCTCCAACCAGAGGTGATGCACCTATAAAATAGGCGATGCCCATTCCGGCGAGTACCGAATGGGCTATACCACCGGCCATAAAGCCGATTCTTTTTACAACAACATAAGTGCCAATAATCCCGCAACCTACACTGGCCAGCAGACAGCCCAGCAAGGCATGTTGCATGAAACTGTAACTGAATATCTCTGAAATAAAATTAATCATGAAATTCTGTATTAGTGCGCGTGGTGGATCATTCTGACCGGCGCACCATACAATTCTTCTATGGTCTTGCCACTGATCTCGTCTGTCTTGTGGCATACCAGCATTTGGTTTAAACACGCTACACGGTCCACATAGCCGGATATAAAACCAATATCATGGGATACCACGATAATAGTCATATGGTCGTTGTATTGTTCAAGGAGGCCAAAGATGTCTTCTTCAACACGCATATCTATATTGGCTGTGGGTTCGTCTAGGATCAGTATTTCGGGTTTACATGCCAGTGCCCGTGCGATCAATACACGTTGCAGTTGTCCACCGGAAAGTGAACCGATGGGTCGACCGGCTATATCAAGTATCTCAACTGCCTGCATGGCCCCTGTTGCAATATTCCTGTCATTCTTCGAATATCCACCTATGGGGCTGGTTAACCCAAGCCTGCCCATAAGCACGGTATCCAGAACATTGATTGGAAAATCCCTCCTAGAAAACGTCGGGTATTGAGGGACATAACCGATGCGTGATCTTGCCCCTGCTGGCGATTTACCCAGTACACGGATAGTCCCGGTGTCAGGTTCCAATAAACCGAGTATCAGTTTAATCAATGTGCTTTTACCACCGGCATTGGGGCCGACGATTCCCAAAAACTCCTCCGCTGATACAGATAAAGATACATTGCGCAGGACAGGCTCTCTTGTATATGAGAAAGTCACATTTTCGATTTCGATCAATGCTTTCATTCTGGTATTGCTCCGGCAATGAAGGCCTGGGTAACATGACGCAAGTTATTAATATAATCTTCAGCAAGTGGATCGAGTTCAACAATTCCGGCATCGATCTCACGTGCAAGTATTCTTGCTGATGCAGCATTAAACTGTTTCTGAATGTACACTGTCTTAATCTTTTCTCTCCGGGCAAATTCAACCAGCCTGGATAATTGTTTCGCCTTGATTTCGACACCATGTTGTTCTATGGGTATCTGTTCCAGGCCATAGGCTGCGGCAAAATGGCCCCAAGATGGATGTGCCACCAGCAGATAACGATTTTTGATACTGGCCAGTTCAGTGCTGATGTAATGATCCAGTTCATTTAATTCCGATATCAGGTTCCTGTAATTATTTTCAAAATAATCTGCAGAATGCGGATCGAATTCAGATAAGGCGGACCTGATAATCTCTGCCAGCACAATGGCATTTTGTGGACTGGTCCAGACATGTGCATCATTAACAAGCCCGGTATGGAATTCATGTTCATGTGTTACCGGATCATCGATCACCAGATCACCACAACATTCAATAATCCTGATAGCCGGGTTAAGGGAACTGATTCTTTTGATCCAGACTGATTCAAACGGAACAGCAATACGAAAATAAAGATCCGTTTCACTCAAGGCCGCCATTTGTCTGGGTGTGGGTTCGTAGGTTTCGGGGTTTAACCCGGGTCTTACCATCACATTTACGGTGACACGATCACCCCCCACTCTTTCAACCAGGTATTTTTGCGGCAGGATACTGACAAAGACATTGATATGATTTTGTGTCCCGGCATGAGCAACTGTGATAACTGCTATATGAGACTGGGAAATCAGGATTACAAATAGTAACCGGTACATCCATGACTCCTTATTGTTTGACTGCTGCGCACGCAGCACAAGTCCCTTTGATCTCGATCGTTTCATAATCGATCCTGAAACCCAGTTGTTTTGCCTTGTCTGCCAGCAATAGCCGGACATCGGCATTGTCCAGTTCAGCTACTGCACCACAGTCATGGCAAATCAGGAACTGGCTGTGATGACTGTGATCGGGTTGCGCACATCCTACATAGGCATTCAGGGATTCAATTTTGTGTACCAGGCCTTCAGCCTGAAGAAAATCCAGCGCCCGGTAAACGGTGGGCGGGGCGGAACCGGCATGTTCGTCACGCAATTTATCCAGAATGTCATAAGCCTTTACAGGCTCATGGCTGCGCCACACCAGTTCCAGCACACGGCGGCGAATACTGGTCAAGCGTACACTTCTTGCCAGGCAAGTCTTTTCGGCAATCCGCAATGCTGCATCCAGACATTGCTGATGCGGGTGGCTGTTTTCCTTGAAAGGCATTAATACCCGGTTATTGTCCATACGCCCTCGCTAATTTAATGGCTATGATTAATGTAATGTTATAATATAACATTTAAAACCTTTACTTGCACGCATATTGCACTCCTGTAAGGGAAAAATTGTTATTAACTGTATCTGCAACCGACTCTGCCATAGCGCGACCTTGGTCCTGATTCATGCGATCGAACATCAGGCGATGTGTGATGTTCGTGTCATTGGATAACATTATGGAAATATCTGATCCTTCTTTCCCTAACCATCGTGCGTTTTTATCGGACGGCTCGTGATGTTAAGTGCCCAGTTCAATCTGGTATAGACTGGTTGACGGTTCGCTTCTCGCTGACTGTATAATGGTTCTTTCAATCCAACAGCCGGAGAAAGTTATTGCCGCAAGCACTGTCTGATACGCAGATAAACATTGACGAGAGACTGGATGCCAAAGGTCTGAATTGCCCCCTGCCTATTCTCAAGACCAAGGTCGTATTGAATAAAATGCGCCCGGGGCAGGTACTGTATGTTGAAGCAACAGACCCGCATGCTGTTATCGATTTTGAGGCCTACTGTGCCAGGTCTGAACATGAACTCATCAAGACCGTTGAATCAAAAGATTTATTCGAGTTTTATATCCGCTGTGCAGAAAACCCCAAAAAGATCTGACCAGAATCAGTCATCAAAACCCTGTTCTCATTACGCTTGTTACCGAGATCGGAATTTGATTCGAGTCACTTTAGATTAGATATACTTCCTGTAAGCCTTTTGATGTATCACTGCATATAATAAGTTATTATAATGCTGCAGTTCTTTGAATATTTTGAAAGATTGAGAAACTGAAGATGGAAGGAAAAAAAATCCTTATTGTCGATGATGATCAAACCGTAGCATCGGTGATGCAACTCTATGTTTCCAATTTAGGGTACCAGGTCGTGGGTATCGCTACTGACGGTAAAAATGCAATTAACATGTCCAGAGAATTGCGGCCGGACCTTTTGCTCATGGATATTTATCTGGGCAAGGGTTTGGATGGAATTGATTCTGCAGAAATAATAAACAAGCATTTTGGCATCCCCATAGTGTTTGTAAGCGCCTTTGCAGACGAAAATACCCTGAAAAGGGCCAAAGCAGTTAATCCGATGGGATATATAAATAAACCCCTGCGGGAAACCGACCTTAAAACGACCATTGAATTTGCATTGGCAAAATCACAGCCAGGAAATAAAAGCGAGCTTAAGCCTGGTACTTCAATTGAAGATATACTTGTCAGTCTATACTCACTCACCCGGTCTGAAGCAAGATTTGTGGCCAAGCTTATTGAATACCCGGAATTAAGTGTTGTGGCCGCGGCCTTGAATATCAGCCTGTCCACTGCGAAAACACATTTAAAACGAATTTACCGCAAGACTGATACCAACCGGCAATCGGTACTGGTACACAAAATTGTGACCGGCCCGGCAGGTTTCCTCATACAAAGAAATTACAATCAATCCGCCTGATGGATTTCAAAGTCATGGGTGATTTTAGCCATCGCCCCCAGCATAATTGATGCTGAACAGTACTTTTCTGCCGAAAGGTCAATTGCTCTTTTGACGTTTTTTTCCTTGACGTCCTTGCCAGACACAATGAAATGCAGATGTATGTCGGTAAAAATCTTCGGATGTTCTGAAGCACGATTGGCAGTAATTTTTACGTCGCAATCAGTGATCTCTTCCCTGGATTTCTGCAGAATGGAAACTACGTCATAGGTACTGCAAGCCGCCATACTTAACAGCAACATTTCCATGGGTCGCGGTCCGAGATTACGGCCACCACCCTCCGCCGGGCCATCCATTACCACGGTATGCCCACCTGACGATAAACCTATAAAAGCAGCACCTCCGGCCCAGCGTAAACGTGTTTCCATCTATATCTCCAACTGGTTGAAAATAAGGAAAGAGAGTAACATAAGTCCATTCATTGCAGGAGTATGCGATGGGGGTGCATATTAACTGGCAACTAGTGGGGGAGTAACACGATGGTTAATTCGATACTACGTGACCAAAATACAATGATTTCCCAGTTTCTGGAACATTGTCACCAGAAACAATACCCTGCGAAAAGCGTCATCATCAAGGAAGGTGATCCCAGCTATGAATTGTATTATATCATCGCTGGTTCGGTGTCCGTTCAGGTCGAAGATCTCAAGGGCCGGGAAATAGTCCTTGCCTATCTCAATCCTGGCGATTTCTTCGGCGAGATCGGGCTGTTTGACGATACCCATAAACGTACGGCCTTCGTCCGGGCAAAAACCAAGTGCGAGATTGCCAAAATCTCCTATGAACGCTTGATGTCTCTGCAATCCTTGTTCCCTGATTTACTCTTTTCCATTGCCTCCCAGCTTGCCATTCGCTTACGCAAAACCAGCACCAAGGTCCGGGATCTGGCATTCACCGATGTACAGGGCCGGGTTGCGCGGACCTTGCTTGACCTCTGTAAGGAACCGGATGCCATGACCCATCCGGACGGTATGCAAATCAAAATCACCCGCCAGGAACTTGGCCGTATCGTGAGTTGTTCCCGTGAAATGGTCGGACGTGTGCTGAAGAGCCTGGAAGAAGATCACCTGATATCAGTCGCTGGCAAAACCATTGTCGTCTACGGGACTCGTTAACCTACATTATCCCTGTTTTAATACATCCCAAAACCTTGACAAATAACAGTCCAGTTCGGACAATCCCGCTTCTTTTGATTCACCAGAATTTGAAAGCACGGCCAAACTTGCAGCCGGGTAAATAATAGGCCGGTTTTTGTATAATGGACATATATTGAAAAGCAGAATATGGGTGAAAATATTCATTAAACTTTTCACTTATAACTTGTTACTTTTCACTGTTTTTTATGGCTATGTAGCTCAGTTGGTTAGAGCGCGGCACTCATAATGCTGAGGTCAGTGGTTCAAGTCCACTCATAGCCACCAATCACTTCTATTCCAATTCCAGATGTCTGCTTTAGACCTATTCTGTTGAGAAACTCG
>Ga0214472_10000633_pt1 | contig 42859 bp, 64 predicted proteins | sample RVTome_6_FD_207662 | JGI IMG/M metagenome (GOLD analysis project Ga0214472, IMG submission 207662) | Soil microbial communities from uranium-contaminated site in the Upper Colorado River Basin, Wyoming, United States - RVT140D175 | ecosystem: Environmental > Terrestrial > Soil > Contaminated >...
AAAACCCCCCCCCCCCAAATAAAAAAAAAAAAAAAAAAAAAAAAAATAGAGGGAAGAGCCCATCTAGGGGGATATATTGAAACAAATACATTCAAATATATTCTAAACCATTCCTAATCTGGATTACAAATATATAACACTCTATGTTGGGATTTACAGATATGAATGGAATGGGAAACAACAGACCTGTTCATTAAAAACCTTTTGATGTTAATTTTAACATTTCTAACGCGCTTTTTTCGAAAAAGTCAATAGCATTCCTGCGGAATGAATATGTTTCAAAATATGCAGGTAGGATTAATTAATTGCTATATATTTCCCCATATCTGTTTTCCAAAATTTATTCATATCTATAAACCCCATTCAGCCAAAAGCCGAACAAAAAAAGAGGGAGCCGAAGCTCCCCCAATTCTTATCCTTTGACATATTTCTTCAAGAATTCTTCCAACTCTTCCGGGGAAAGCTTCCCAATTGCGGATTCTGCTTTCTTCACCGGATCGGTTGTTTTCCGACCACCGGCCAGAATATCCGAAACCTTGAAAACCGCATGGTCCCATTTTCCCGCATTCAACTGGTCTGGATCTTTCCGCCATTCGGCCTGTTTCATGATCCTCACCGATTTTTCCGCCAATTTCAAAATCTCATCTTGGCTGAGACCATAGAAATCAAACGACCAATTCAGATTGTACCTTTTCTGGCTTTCCTTGTTTGGCTTGACGGTATGCGTTGTGTGAACCATACGATCGCTCACCGAAACCGATAATGAGGCTTGCTCATCTGATCCAAGGGGAACCAACATTTTCGTTTCAACAACGGTTTCAACTTGCATGTTTTTAGCCATTTTTCTTTTCCTTTTTCATGGTAATTGGCGTTGGCCATCGGCCAACCCAATATGATTAACAATGAGAAACAGCGGACCGGCGAAAACCCCGACCTCTTTCTTATGATGTATAATACCAAATCCGATATTAAAAAGCAACATGTATTTCAAAATATTTTTTGTTCAAATGAACATGTGTTACCAGGTAGACATCGATTGAATGGTTCTAATCTGCATCAACTTCTTTTATGCCCATGCCTTTAACTGGCCCACAAATTGCACATGCAATTCTCATGCCAAGATCCGCATTCTCCCCAGCTATTTGAATTCAAATAGGCCGGCCCGCCCGCCCCCCCCCCTTTTCTTCTTTGGTTTCTCTTTCTAGACCATTTTCCATCTCAGAAAAATTTCAATTCCTCATAGAGGTGACGCAGTCACCGATATTCTTTTGGAAAACCTGTTAAAAAAATTGGCCTTTTTAGGTTAAAAAAGCTTTCAAAATTGAATTTAAAATCCGGTTTTTAAAGTAGGCAATATGCTTTATAATTTTAAAATGGATGAATTTGAAGAACTTTTAAAAATGCCCCGGACGGGTGGATTGAGAGAGCTCTGGAAAGATGAGCTTTCAGAAGAAGTTCGCCGGCGTTTTCAGATTTTTAAAAATGAGCTTTCGAAAGAAGAAAAAGAGGAATAGCAAGAAAAATGTCCTATGATCCTTTAAAGGAATTTCAGAGTAATAATTCAGCCCGGGACAGTTCTCGGCAGCTCTACCAGACAGAACTTTACGAGATGGAAAAAATTCTCGGGAAAAGAACCGCAACTGGGGCATTGAAATTAAAGCGTCTAAAGCCTCTTCATAGGCACATAATTGCCTGCCATCAACGGGGTTATTCTAATCGAGACATTGCTCACCTGATGGATATTACAGAGATTACAGTTTCTAGAACTTTGAATGATCCCCTTGCTCAAGAACTTATGAAAGAGTTCTCTGAAGGCATTGATCACGAAATGGAAGGCCTGATGGCTCTTGGCGTAGATGCTATTCGAAATGCTCTTCAAGATAATGACAGGAAGATTTCTTTGAAAGCCTCAGACCAGCTTTTCCGGGCCATGGGTAAATATAACCATACTCAGGATGATCCAAATAAAGTTAAAGACACGGCAGAAGACGTCATTGCCCGAGTTCTTAATGTGATGGAAAACCAGTCAGAGAGTATAAAAGAACTTGTCCGGCCGAGCCGGCCCCGAGCTATTGATACTAATTTTGTAGAGGTAACGAATAATGGCGACGATAGCCTTAGCGACTGAAAGCTTGATGAGAAGTGGCCACATCTGGACCTGGGAAGCTCTCACAGCAACTAACACCGATGGAGCCCCGGCCGATGAAAAAGTTGGCTCAATTGCTTTTACAGAGAAAACTGTAACTGTGACTGGGAACTTTGGAACAAGTGGTGAATGCACAATCCAAGGTTCTAATGATGGTACGAACTGGTTCACTCTGAACGATGTTTTTGAGAACCTGGCGGTTTTCACATCGGCCGGGATCATGCTCCTTGCAGAAAATCCGCGCTACATCCGGCCAGCTATAACCGCTGGGAGTGGGGCAATTGATCTTGATATTATTATTGCTGTTAAGGCAAATCTCCACTTCAGATAAAAGGATTAGAAAATGTCTACCTCAGACGCCATTAATATTGCTAAGAAAATGAAACAAACCTTCAAGGCTTTTGAAGATGCAGAAATTCTCCTGCTGGAACTTAACTCCGCTGAAAGCAGAAAAATCAGTCTTACGAAGGATAATGATAAGCTGGCTGAGAAAAAAGCTGAGCTGGAAATCTCTGTTCAAGATCTTCATGAAAAGATCCGGAAGCTTGCTGAAGATTCTAAAAAAGCTGAAATTCATTTGACTGAGGTTAAGTTGAATATCCGGGAAAATGTTGACGAGGAAATTCAGCTTGGTAAAAAGAAGCTGGCGGAAGCTCTTGCTGAGGGAAAAAAGGAGCTGGAAAAATTCCTCCGGGAGAAAGCCAATATGCAAGAAATAGCCCTCGCCGAGCATGAGCATATTTTGAATGCTTGTGAGCTTGCTCAAGCTAAATATGATGAGATTCTGGAGAATATTAAAAAGCTTAAAGAGTCTCTTTAAGAGGTTTATTTCAAACCCCTTTTATCCAAATTTTGGACCATAGAGGAAAGGCCTCATGACTTTTAGAATGCCAAACGCAACTGCAATTGCACGATGCGATGCTCTTGTCGATCAACTAGATGCCGGTAGCTCCGAAACAGAAGGGTATGTTAATATTTACACAGGCACACAACCGGCTGCGGGCGATGCTGCGGCAAGTGGTACATTGCTTGTAACTATTCCGCTGCAAAATCCGGCTTTCGGGGCAGCTTCTGACCAAGACCCAGGTGCGCAAGCATCTATGAATGGAACTCCCAGTGGTGTTGCTTCAGTCGGGGGTGGACCTTTAACTGCTGGCTGGTATAGGGCATTTGACCGGGATGATAATCCAGTCTGCGATGGGAGTGTTTCAGAGTCTGGGGGTGGTGGCGAAATGATAATTGATAATGATTCAGTTGCCGACGCAGCAACCGTTACAATTACTGCTTGGACGCATACCGAACCTGAAAGCGCTTAAGGAGTAATCCAGAATGGCGCTCGAATTTGATGGTGTAAACGAGCGGGTTGATTTCCCAAATACTGAGTCTTTCATAGGGTCAGATCACACTATTGCGCTCCGTTTCCAACGTTCGTCTACAGACGTTCTTGAGTATTTATTTCTTATTGAAAATGGGGCTACGAATTTAGCGCTCACCCTGTGGATTTCCGACGCTGGCGGCGGATCACCCAGGCTTACGTTTTCATGTTCTGGCAGTTCATTCCTTAGCTGTTCAACCTCAGCCTTAACGTTAAACGTCGATGAGTGGTATGATTTAATACTTAGCTGGGACGGAACAACGTCCGCTTCCGGCGTTACTATGTATCTGAACGGCTCCCTGCAAACTTTTAATATTGCTGAAAATGGTGCGTCTTTAATAGCTCAAGACGGTAACTGGGTTATAGCAGGTAAGCCAAGTGCAAATGATCGTAATTTTACTGGTCGGCTCGCTGACTATGGTGTATGGCCGGTAATTTTAGACTCTGGCGAACGAGCCCTATTCAATGCTGGCTTACCTCCTGCTTACGTTCGAGCGGTTGAAGATGATATAATCTTTGACGTCCGTTTTGTCGAAGGCAGCACTCTTGACGCTGTAAGCTCTGTTGAAGGGACAGAAATCGGAACTCCTGTAGAATTTCCTCAGCCTAACCATGTGATAGCTGGCACGCAATCATCTCCTATTCCGGTTCAAGCTTCGACAGCAACTAATGATTCAGAGGAAACCGACGATCGTAATGGAGCCATTACAACTACTTCTCCTATTCCTATCCAAGCAGGGACATTAACTAACGAAGCTGATCTAGGTCCTGGTATTACAGTCATAGGTTCTTTTGAAGGCGGAAGCATCGATCCAGCATCTTGCACAATCGGCGGAACCTCAATTAATCCCACTGTTACACTTGTTACCTATAGCGGCATCGCGGGGATTGTTCGGCATTGCTACGCGCGGGTTGAAGGGCTGACGGGCAAGACGCTGGAAGCCACCTTTGATAGCGATCCGATGTCTTTCGATTTCACCGCCGGGCAACCCTTCTGGTGGCGGCCTACGGGCGGCGGTTGGTATCACGGTGTTGGTGGCTGGCAGGAATTCGAAAGCACTGTAGTCACGGCCGGCGTGATGGTAGCTACACAAACGACGCCGTTCACCGATGATAGCATCGATATTGCCGAGCAGCCCTTTATAAATCCGAGCGAGCTGGCCGCATTCTTTGCCGAGCGTATTGCAAATAGTTCTTATGTGACATCTCCAGTATCCGGAGAGCCTACAACTGGACGCTTTAATATATTAGTAGCAACAACTGGTTATAACAGCGCTGTAATTCCAGAACTTTATCAACACGTCATCAGGGTTGGTACAGGCCCGCGGGTAATTCTGGTCGAGATCCGCCAACACCCGAATGAGGGCATCGGCGAGCTTGCTGCTACAAAGATGATCAGCGATCTCACAGATGAGTCAGCTTCATCCATAGCTCACCTTGAGCGTTACAGTTATTATTTTTTCCAAGGCAACCCGCAGGGCTGCTACGGCGGCAGTCAGGATGCTGCGACTTTCGATGCTGCAAACCCTACACTTAATTGTAATAGAGACTGGGATGGGACTTCAGAGCTAGATTGTGTTGATGCTGTAAAAGATTTCATATCGTCAGAAATTGGCGAAGGTAATATAGTTTTCGGCATTGATTGTCATAATAGGTTATCCGGTACAACAGGCCAAGAAAGTGCTTGGTTCTTTGTTGATACTCGACCACTGGTGCAGAGCTTTTTTGATCGTTTTAATACTGCATATTCTGGAACTGATTTTGTAGAATTTGCAGGGTCTGGTGATACATCTATTTGGGCAAATCATTTCTATGATGTTTTTGATATCCCGTGTCTTACTATGGAACAGGCATACGGGACCGATCCAACTTATGAAGCTTATGAAGAGTGTGGTTCTGCTACTATTATTGCGCTAAAAGCAATGGATGATGCAGAAGAATTTGGGGAATGGCGAGAGGTTATTATTACACAAATTGCTCCTATATCTATACAATCTATAAACACTGAAAATGACAGCCCTATAGTTATTAGCGATAAATTCTGGACAGTAATCCCGAAAAGACTCGGTAGGCGTAAATAGGAAATTTTTCATGGAAGATATGATTTTTAAAATGATAGATGCGGGCGGCAGTCTAGCTTTGTTCGGGCTTGTAGCTGGGCTTTGGAAACTTGACCGGAGATTGGTTATTCTGGAAACTACATTAAAACACATGCTGATAAGTTTCAAGCTCGGGGAGCATAAAGAATGACTCCTGAGGGTGCCATAATTGAGAGTATGTTTCGAGTTGTAGATAAAGAAGGCAATGACCGGGACTTTATTCTTAATCCTACGCAGAGAAAATTAGATGAGCTTTTGACTGGCCGGGACCTTATTCCGAAAGCTAGACAAGAAGGTGTATCTACGTATTTCCTTGCAAGATATACCGCTGCCTGTCTTATGAAACGGAATGTTAAAGCAGTTGTTATCTCCCATGAAGGCAAAGCCACTCAGAGACTTCTTTCTAGGTGCCAGTATTTTTTGAAGAATATTCGGGGCGGTGCAGCTATTGTCGGCCGAGACAGTATGAATGCTATCACATTTCCGAAGATGGATAGCACTATTTACATCGGAACTGCCGGATCAAAAACCTTTGGTCGTGGTGATACTGTAACGCATTGCCACTGTTCAGAATATGCCTATTGGCAGAATCCTAAAGGCTTGCTGGGAGGTCTTCTTCAAGCTGTTCCAATGAGCGGTGAGGTGGCAATTGAGAGCACCGGGAATGGTGTGGGCAATGACTATCATCGCCGAGTAATGCGGGCTCATGAAGGCCTGAGTGAGTGGGCTTGCCATTTCTTTAACTGGGTAGATTTTCCTGAATATTCTGTGCTTTTGTCTCCTGAAGATGAAGCTAAAGTTCTAAGTCGGCTTAACCCTTATTGGGACGAGCCCAGGCTTGTAGCTCAAGGAATGACGGCCGGGCAAATTATCTGGCGCAGGATTAAGCTTGAGGAGCTGGACTATGACCTTCAGCTATTTTCCCAAGAGTACCCGCTCACTCTTGATGAATGCTTTCAGGCTTCGGGATCTAGTCTTTTTGCTAAAGTTCGTTTTATGGATACTAAGGAATGGGCTGATACTGGGAATAATTTACATATTCTTAATGGCCATCCTTGTATTGGCAGCCAATATACTATCGGTGTTGATCCTTCTGGTGGCGTTGGTAAGGATAATGCAGTTATTCAGATCTTCCATGCTGAGAGCGGTGAGCAAGTTGCGGAATATGCTCACAATAGGATTGAGCCGGATACTTTAGGAGTTAAAGCTGCTGAGCTGGGCCGGTTATTCAATGAAGCTTATATAACAGTTGAGTCTAATAACCATGGCCCCGTTACTCTTGATGCTTTGCGGGATGAAGATTACCCGCAGCATTTAATATATTCTATGGAAAGCGCCGGATCAGCATATGAAGATAAGACCTTAATGCAACTAGGTTTTAGAACTTCTGTCCGGACTAAGCCTATCATGCTGGGTAAGCTTAGAACTCTTCTAGCAAAATCCTGGACTATTCATAGCACCGATCTTAAGTCTGAGCTTAGCACTTTCATAGAACATGAAGATGGAAAACTAGCTGCTCAGGATGGTTGCAAAGATGACAGAGTAATGGCGGCAGCCTGTGCTGCTATGGGTGCGGAAAGGGCTATGTTATACTCTGGGGATGGCCGGGAAACTGAAATTCTGGCTACCAAAGATCCGGCTAGATATCCATTCACGCTTGAGGGTATTATCGGAGGTTTGAGTGATAACACTCGTAAAGGCGGGCTTAAGCCACAACATGCTTCCAGCTCAGGCAATAGTACCTACTTGTTATCAAAATTTGGAACAAAGGGCTAAAAATGAAAATTCTAGTAATTTCTAAAAGCGGGGATGGTTTCGGTATTGCTCAGAAGCTTCAGGAAGAAGGCCATACGATCAGGTTTTATGTGAAAGAAAGTGGCTTTGATTACGTTCTGAATGGAATTCTTCCCCAGGTTCATAATTGGGAACCTAGTGCTCGAGACTGGGCGGACTTTGTGATTTCAGATATGGTTGGCTTCGGTAAGCTGGCTACAAAACTTGCTGCTATGAATGTTGTATATCTGGGCTTTAACCAAATTGGAGATTTGATGGAGCTTGATCGGGGAAAGCAAATGCAGCTTTTTACCCGCTTCAACATAGGAATTCCAGAAACTGAAGAATTTGCCAATCCAGCTCAGGGAAATTCTATAACTGATAACTGGGAAGATCCCGGATATGTTATCAAGCCAAGTGGAAATCTTGATACAGGTAAAACTTATGTGATCCGGGATAAGGATACCTTCACCTGGGCGCTTGAACAATACTCCGGGGATCAGGATCTTGTAGTTCAAAAAATTGTGAATGGGGTTGAGATTTCAACTGAAGGCTGGTTCGACGGGATTGAATGGGCAGAACCTTTTAATCATACTATTGAACTTAAGCGTTTCATGAACGATGATGTGGGGCCGAATACTGGTTGCATGGGAAATGTGGTTTGGAGAGCTAAGAATGATAAGCTAGTCCAGAACCTTAAAAAGCTCACTCCCTTTTTGCGCCATGCTGAGTTCCGAGGCCCAATAGACATTAATACCATTGTGAACAGTTCCGGGATTTATGCTTTGGAACTGACTACTAGATTTGGCTATGATGCAGTTGAAGGGCTTTATGAAAGTCTTAGTAAGAAGTGCTTTGGGGATATTTTACTGGATCTCGCTACTAAGACCAACCAGAATGATCCTATTCAAATCCCTATGCGGGATGGTTTTACCGCAGTTGTAAGACTTACTGTTCCGCCTTATCCATTCGATAAAGCTAAGCCTAGTGATCGTGGCCTGCCGGTTATCGGAATTCCGCATAATCTTGAAAGCATTTACCCGGCTGATATTTATAAGAATAATGGTCAGTTTTTCTGGTCCGGGAGTGACGGAGTTCTTTGCAAAGTAGCAGCTTTTAATGAAGATCTTGACCGAGCGATTGAAGAAGCCTACGCAAGAGTAAATAAAATCTCCGCGCAAGGTCTGCAATACCGAACTGATGTAGGTTGTACTGTAAGAAAAAGTATCAACTTGCTGAAAACTTGGGGTTATATGTAATGGCTGAGCAACGGGCTATTAAGCGCAAGAAAATAAAGCTGCAACAAGCTGACAGGCGATTTTCAAAAACTTTAGATGAAGTTGAAAAAGACAATCTAAAATATCGTCTACAGTTTTTGGAAGATATGCTAGGTCTTGGAGATGATAAAGATCGGACACGTCCGGCCCCAAAAAAGGAAAAGAGGATCTAATGTCTCTTGATGGATATCGCGGCTCTAAGGTAGACACTAATTGGTGGCTTGAGCAGATCAAACACGGAGAAGAGTTCCGTAAGAAATTTGCTTATGAACAGCAATGGCAGACCTGGAGATCGTATTATAGAGGAAATTGGGCTGACGATATCATGCCCCTTAACCTTTTTTACACCTACATGAGGACTATTGTTCCTCGCATTTATTTTCGTGATCCTACAATCTCAATCTCCCCGACCAAGCCGGGTCTGGAGAATATGATGTTCGCTCGGATTATGGAGCGGATAGATACTAAGCTTCTTAAGAATATGAAGTTTAAAAGGGTCATGAAAAGTACCGTGCAAGATGCTTTCTTGCTGGGAACTGGAATAGCCAAACTTGGCTTCGGCGGGTTTTATAGTCCTACTATCATGGATGACTATCCAGGCGCTCCGACTGATAATCGGGGCTTTGAAGTAGAGCATCATAACACTGAAAGTATGATGCCTTGGGTAGCTAAAACAAATCCAGGAAATTTTGTAGTTCCTTACGGAACGAAATGGCTAGACCATTCCAGATGGGTTGCTGAGAAAATTGTTCGGCCTATCAGTGATATTCAAAGAGATCCCCGTTTTACGAATACGGCTGGTTTGAAAAGCTTTGATGTTGATGGCAGTAGGATGGCAGCTGGATCTATTGTCCGACCCATTAAGGTAGCTAATCTTTATGAGATTCGGGACACCTACACCGGGAAAGTTTTTGTTCTAGCTCCAGATCATTCTAAAGATAATAAACTAATATATGAAGGAGCTGATCTTTTTCTTACTTCTTACGGCGGCTTCCCTTATTTCCTAAACACCTTTAATGAAGATGATGAAGCTGTTTGGGGCCTGCCAGACTCAAAAATTCTTGAATATTATCAGCTTGAAATTAATGAGATTAAAACTCAAATTCAAAGGCATCGCAGGCTTTCCCTGGTAAAAATCCTCATAAAGGATAAAGCTATGTCAGAGAGTGAAGCTGAAAAGCTGGTCTCTGAAGACGTCGGGGCTGTTGCTTTTATCAGAGGGCAGGGGGACATAAGGTCTAATGTTCTTTACACTAATTCAACCATTCCTAGGGAGCTTTTTGTTGCTGCTGATACATTAATGCAAGATACTCGTGAAAGCCTTGGCTTCAGCCGGAATGAGTTCGGAGAATTTAATTCTAGAAGTGGTGACACAACTGCTACTGAAGCTAACATTGTTAAGATGGCTTCTGAAATTCGGATTGATGAACGCCGGGATGGTTTGGCTGACTCTGTAGTTGATTTTGTCAAGATGATGCACGGTGTAGTTCTAGACAACTGGGGCGATGAACAAGTTGTTGATCTGATCGGCCCGGGCGGAGTGCAAGTTTGGCTGAGAGTCCGAGGAGAAAGCCTGAGAAAGAATAAATTCTCTATCAAGGTTGATCCAGATACAGCTATTCCAGAAACTCGGGCAAGTAGAGAACAGAGAGCTATTCAGCTTTATCAATTTCTTTCTGCTAATCCTTTAATTGATCCGATTAAGCTTACTCAGTATCTTCTTCATGAAATGAAGGGTCCTCAATTCGATGATATTATGAAAATGCTCCCGGGCGTAAATGGTGCTGGAGATAGGCCGATTGAAGTTAGCGATTTCGGAAATATGCTCCAGCAAAGCATTTCAAATGCTGGGGCTCAAAATGTCAGTCTTCCTAATGCTATGCCTCAGGGGTAAGAAGAAATGCCTTTGTATGATTATAAGTGCATATGTGGAAAAACCTTTGAAGCCATGAAACAAATGAGTGAGAGGGCTTGTGCAGAATGTCCAGATTGTGGGATTATGGCTAACAAAATACTTTCCGCGCCAGCTGTTCGTAGTTTCCAGTATGGTTATTTTCCAGATATTGGACCTAACGGAGTAACGGTTGGAAATAAGAGTGAACTAAAGGATGCCTGTGAAAAACATGAGTGCTATGCACCAGGAGTGCTAACATAATGGCTGCGAAAAAAGAACCAGATTCTGTTATTATCATTAAGATGTTTGAAGGAAATCCATCTGTGGTAATTAAGAACTTTGAAAAACTGAATACCAGGCTAATCGGGCATGGTGCTGAGGCTGCTACAAGAGAGTGGCAGAGACTTAGAACTAGAGCCGTCCATGATCGCCGGGTAATTGAAGGTAAAGGAAAAGTAAATGCCTAAAGAAAATAAAGAAGCTGATGTTAACGAAGCTATGAAAGAATTTCTTAGTAAAATTCCGTCGGAACTCCACGCGGCTGTAAAAGCTGGGGTCAGAGAAAGTATTCAGGAAGTTGACGAGAAACGTGCTAGAGCCCGAGCCGAAGAAGAAGATGACGATGATTTTGAAGAAGATGAGGATGAGCCAGACTACGACGAAATGAATAATCGTGATCTTGTAAATCACATGACGAAGACGGTTACGAAACTTTTTGCTAAAGCTGTTAAGCCGCTGTCGGAACAAATTGAAAGTACTCGGAGAGAATCAGCTTCTGACAAGATGAGCCGGGAAATTCTTGAGGTTAGGGCTGAAAATCCCGATCTTCCAGAATGGAAAGCGGAACTCCAAGAAACCCTTACCAAATACCCAAGCATGAATATTGCACAGGCGTATAAATTTGTAAAAGCAAATAATCCAGAGAAAGCTAACGAAATTCAAAGTAAAATGGATACAGAAAAAGCTGAAAAAAATCCTGTAAAAAGATCTGCTTTCGGAGGTCTTACTCCTACATCATCCCTTGAAACTCTTGATGATGATACAGACCTGTCTCCCAAAGAAGCCGCAGATAAGGCTTGGGACTCTGTTATGGGAGAAATACCTACTGAATTTTTTAGTAATACTTAATTGGAGGTCTTTTAGAGATGCCTGTTGCGACGCTATCTGAAGCCCTGGACAACTTGTATACGACTACTTGGCAAAACATGAAGTCGACGCTGGTTGATCAGATTTATGATGCAACCCCCTTTTGGTTTTGGATGAAAGCTAATAACGCGCTTGAAAGTGTTTCAGGCGGACGCTTTTTGTCTGAGCCGCTTCGCTATGCTAAGAGTGAGCGGGTTACTTTTATCGGTAAGGGTGGAACCGTTGACCTGAGTGATCAGGAATTCTTGACTGTTGCTACTGATGATTGGAAATACCTGACGGACAGTATTGTTCGCTTTGGTACTGATGATCAGCAGAACCGGGGCAAGAACCAGATCATCAATTTCATGAATGCTAAGTTGGATAACTCCAAGGACAGCATGACTGATAAGGTTGAAGAAACCCTCTTTACTGATAATACCGGCTCACCTTTGGCCTGGAATGGTCTGCCTACTTTGGTTGCAGATGATCCCACGGCTTCAGTTGAAGTTCATCGGATCAATCAGAGCACTAATACTTGGTGGAGAAACCAAGCTACCGATATGACCGGCGAGAGTTTTGCCATTCACGGCCATGATCGTATGCGTACTATGCTTAATAATACCAGCAATAATAAAGGCGGAGATATGCCGAATATTATTGTTTCTGGGCAGACTCCTTATGAATATTATGAGGATACTGTTCTTGAGCAGAAGCGTATTGTTAATAAGAAGCTCGGCGATGCAGGCTTTGAGAATATCCAGTTTAAGGGTATTCCTATGATCTGGTCCCCGCAGTGCCCGAATACGAAGATGTACTTCTTGAACACCCGGTTCCTGAAGTTCAAATACGATCCGGCCATGAACTTTGATATGACAGAGTGGAAGCCCATTCCTGATCAGGTTAATGATCGTGCTGCGCAGGTTATTACAGCTGGTCAGCTTATGACTTCCCGTCGGCGCGTACATGGTGTTATTCATACGATTGACACCGCTTAATCTATGATCCAAATTTTGGAATGGAGCTATTTAAGGAGTCTAAGTAATGGTTGGTCAAGTTCCCGGTTCTGCCGGAAATGGTATTAAAAGGATTTTTGCTACCTCCTTGACGGAAGTGAAAACCTTTGATGCTGAAGGTCTTGGAGCTATCCGTCGTGAGGGTACCAAGGCTTATAAATATATCCAGTACTCTGAGGAAGCTGCGGCTGTAGATGGCGTAGCTGGTGAGGTTACATACTATGTAGCTGATACTGGGTATCCTGCTAATAAGGTTACGAGTGATCTGAGTGCTTCCAGTGAAGTTGGAGCTGGTGTGCTTATGGCTAATATGAGCGATGATGAGTATGGTTGGGTTCAGATTAGAGGCCTGGCTACTCTTACAATTGCTTTGACAGCTGGTGCAGATGGTGATACTCTTACTCCAACCGGCTCATCTGACGGCACGCTTGATGTAACTGCAAGTGTTACCGATCATCGTTGTGCGATTGCAAATGATGCTAGTGAAGATGAAATCATTTGCGAGTTCCCTTTCTAAAGGAGGTTTAACATGGCTGCGTATGCTGCTTCTGTTGCCTCTGCAATGAAGAGGGCAGTTAAAGTCGATCAGATTACCGGGATTGGTATGTTCACCGGTCGAGTTAATCTCACTAACTACAACTCAACCCTGGGTGCAATCACAGCTATTACAGGCAAATTCAAGTCTGTAGTTTCTGTGATCGGTGGAACAGCCGAAGGCGGAGATTGGGTTGAGTGGGTTCATGCTTCAGGCTCATTCAAAGCTTACGTTTCTAATGTCACAACAGGTGTTACTGAGGAAGTAGCAAATGATGTGGATGTAGGTGAGTTTGATTTTATTGCTTATGGACTGATCTAATGGGAACCCTGAACCTAGCTAGTCTTCTTGTAGAAATCAGGCGATTTTTCTCTAATCGTAGTGATCTGACTGATGCTATTATTACGACTAATCTAAACTTGGCACAAGAAGACATAGCTAAGGTTTGGGACTGGGAAGAACTTGATAACACATTGTCAGGGACTTTGTCTATTACAGCTTCTGAAGTTGATGACAAGTTCCTGGCAATTCCAGTTAGCACTATTAAAGAAATTCATTCGTTTAGACTTATTACAGGTGACGGGCGGAGCAGGAAGCTTGAGCAGGTTTCTGTTCGTAATTTTGACTTGGTTATTCCAGAGCCTGAATACTATGCTCGACGCATTCCTCTGAAATATTGCCTTCATAAGAATAAGGTTGAATTCTGGCCGGTGCCCGATGAGGCTTATCCGTATATTATCCGCACTACGAATTGGCCTACTGCTTTTGCTGGTGATACTGGCGCTTTCTCTGATTTAGATCGGAAAGATTTAGCCCTTGTTTATAGAGCAGCTTCTATTCTTAATGATACGCTGGGAGAGTATGAACGGGCCGGTAGGTTTTACGGAATTTATAGAGCTCTGATTAATGATGATATATCTGAGGAACAGAGTATGCCAGACAGGGATATTAAACCCCCGAGCGAAATTCGGAGAAGTAGTTCTGGAACTGCTCCGGGTAATTACTGGCAAAATCCATTCTTTAAGGGTTAAGAAGTATGACTACATTTAGCAGAACTTGGAATGGAGCGTATGAAGCTCAGCCAGCCGATGTTGAGGCTATCTCAATTGGAGCTTCCAGGATACGGAATTTTAAAGAGGACGTTCATGAAAGGATGGAAGTTGATCATTCCTGGGATGGGGATGCGGAGGATGGAGCGCATATACAAGTAACCTTTGCAGCACCTCTTGCTGGAGATCCTGCTAATGCAGCGGATAAGGGCTTTCTTTATACCAAGGATGTAAGTTCTAAAGTTGAACTTTTTTGGGAAGATGAAGATGGAAATGTAGTTCAACTTACAGAAGCTGGGGGAGTTACCACCTTTCCAGCCGGGACAAGAATGCTTTTTCAACAAACTGCCGCTCCAACAGGCTGGACTAAAGATACAACAGCAAATCTTAATGATACAGCTCTGAGAATTGTAACCGGCTCAGTTGGTTCTGAGGTAGCACAATCTGACTTTTCAACTGTATTTGGTATAACTGCGACAGATGGTCATGCGTTAACTATTGCTGAGTTGGCAGCCCATAATCACCTTGCAGGGGGCGCTGAAATGGGACCAGCGGCCGGCACGAACCGATATACTGTTACTAATCATCCCGGTGATGTTAATAGATCTACATCTTCTACAGGCTCTGGCGATACCCACGCTCATGATATAGATCTTAGAGTAAACTATCATGATGTGATAATTGCAACGAAGGATTAAAAATGAAACAAGAAGATGAAGAAGGCTCCTTTTGCCCTTTGATTAAAGATGAATGTATAGGAAAGAAATGTGCTTGGGCTACTAAAATCATAGGCAAGCATCCTCAAAAAGATCAGCAGATCGAGAAGTGGGATTGTGCTATTAGATGGATACCCCTGCTTCAAATTGAGACTTCTAAAGAAGTCCGCCAAGGTGCGGCTGCTACAGAAAGTTTCAGGAATGAAGTTGTAAGTTTGTCCCAGCCTAGAGTTTTAAGGAGGATTTCTGATGCCAGCTAATAGATTTCCTGTAACCTGGCCGCCGTTTAGAATATCTGAATTCAAGAATTTTACGGAAGCTTATCAAAGACTTAGGGATTTTGTAAGAAGTATCAATGATCTCAGGGTTCGTATAGTTATAGTTTGCAACGACCATGCGGATAGACTTACCCCTACTGAAGATGCTGGAGCTCCATCAAGTACCCCGGATGATAAACTTTTATTCTATATAAATTCCTCTAACGGGGATATTTATGTATCCACTGGCACAGCAAGCGCTGCTGATTGGAAGAAGATCTCACCGTAATGCCTACACTTGATCAAAGCTCTAGAGTTCAACCCAGGCCTTCTCCAGAAGATTGGGGCTATAAATTTATTGAAAGCTTGAATGGGGGTATTGATCTTACCGAACGCTCAGAAGTTATTGAAGATAACAGGCTTCTTACGGCTGAGAACGTTAGGTTTGAAAAGGGCCGGATACTTGTTGATTATGGGTATAAAACATTTGCTCAAGTTGTCCGGGGTTTTCCAAGACTCACTTATCAATTTTATTTAAAGAATGGTTCTTCTATTCTTATTCTTTTAACAAACGATACTTTTTATAGGTATGACGAAACAGCCCTTGAGTGGAAATATGTTTCTGATGGGAATGCTACACAAGTTGCTGTAGCTGGAGTTGCTACGGATACTTCCATTGAAGTAGATGATGACGCTGGTTTCGGGGATGGCGATTTTATAGGTATTGAACTTGATGACGGGACTCAGCATCAAACTACTGTGAATGGAGCACCAGCAGCTAATATTATAACTTTTGATGACGCTCTTCCAGGGCCTTCTGCTATTGCTAGTGCTGTTGTCAAAGCGGCTGATTTGAATGGTAGTTCAGATATTCAGCCTTCAGTTACTACATGGGCCGCTTTCGATAAAATGTATATTACTAATGGGATTGATGTTCCCAAGGAATTTGATGGAATTGAACTTGTAGATATTTCAAACCTGCCTGCAAGTGGTAGCTTTGCTTGTAGAATAGTTGCAATTTTTAATAACTATCTTATCTTCTTGCATACCACAGAGGCAGGCACGCTTTTTCCACAAAGAATGCGCTGGAGCCTTCCGGGCAATGATGCGGCATTCGATGAAAGCGTTAATTTTCTTGACCTTTATGATAGCGAGGATTTTATTGTTGCTGCAGAGGGTCTTGGTAGCTTTTATATTATCTATAAAGAGCGTTCCATTTACCGATTGGAATTTCTGGGCCTTCTGTTGCAGACTTGGAATATTACTAAAACAATTGATTCAGAAGGAACCTTTAATCAGGATTGTGTTATCAATCTGGGGGATGAGCATATACTTTTCGGCAATGCTAACATATATAAATATGATGGTAACTTTAACTTAGACCCAGTTGGGGATGAGATATTCGATAAATTGTTTGCCCAAGACGGTGAGCTTAATCCTACATATGCGGCAAGAACCTTTGGGATTTATATAGAAGAACTTGATGAAGCTTGGTGGTTTTATCCGAACGGTTCTGATGAATTTCCTCAGAATATTATTCGCTTGAATATTTCAACAGGAGCTTGGTCAGATAGAAGGTTTTTAGAAGCCTTCACCGGATTTGGATTTTTCCAAGCACAAGGAGATATCACCTGGGCAACGGCTCCAGGAACTTGGGCAGCTTTTACAGGCCCTTGGGTTTCAAAGCAAGTCCAAGCTAATGCTCCAACAGTTCACCTTCTCTCAAAAGATACCCTGCAAGTTTATGACTATGACTATGTTACAAATGAAGACGATGGAGAAGCAATCCCCTTTGAAGTAGAAACTAAAGACTTTTATATTGGGGATTACGAGCTTCGGTTTGATCGATATGATTTTAGAATAAGTGGTATAAATGTTCTAGTAGAGGCTAGTTATGATCAAGGAAACAATTGGGAAGTTCTTGGGACTGTTTCACCAGGAACAGTTTACGCAAAGCAATCTCTCTTCAGACAGCATATTTCCCGATCCGTCCGGTTCAGATTTTCCGGAAGTGAGGGCTTCGGACTCGAATGGGTTGGATTTAAGTTCAAAGGTGAAAGTCTCCAAAACTTGTAAAATTCGGAGAATGAAGCGACTAGAGGCCATTCCAAAATTTGTAACCCTCTTTCAAGATTATGCAGATGCTATCGATAGGCCAGAATATATTGATAAAATGCTGAAATCACTGTTTACAACTTTTAGTTACCCTGATACAATTCTTCTAGTAGGCTTTGATGAAAATGAAGAAGCAATTGGGTTTTTCTGGGCAGATCCTGTAGATGACTATCTTTATATCAGGGAAGTTTATGCCCCAGGAATTGCAAATAAATTCTATTTAAGAGCTAAAGAAATTTGCCTTGAAAAAGGTATTTTTACTATGAAGGGCTCAGTTAAACCGCACCTAGCTGATAAATTTATTGCTATATGGGGCGGTAAAGTCACATTAAGCATAATCGAAGTGGAGTTATAAAGATGGGTGGTGATTCAGAAATGCTCCTGGACCCGGTTGGTACACTGGTTCACGGAAAGAATGATGGCGGCGACTCTCCTGATGTGCTTCCTACAATCACACCAGAGCAAAAGAAACTTCTTAATCAGCTTACTAAGCGGATGCAGGCAGACGTTAAAGGTCTTAATGGTGACTTTGGTCTGGGAGCATCCGGAACGGAATTAGCCTCTCTTGAGGGACTTGAAGGAATAGCTAATTCTGGGATTACTGGGCAAGCTAATAACCAGGCAGGTATTCAGGGATCTACGGATGCGGGCATAGCTGCTCTAACAGAGATCTTTCAGCGAAGCCCCGAAGATATTAATCAGCGTTTTACTGATACTGTTCAAGATCCTATGCTTAAGGAATTTGAACAAAATATCATGCCTCAAATTCAGACAAAGTATGCTCCCCAATTCTTTGGTGGGGAGAGGCGAGAAATGGAAGCTCGGTCTAGGGATGATTTGCTTAGCTCACTTGTCTCTGCGAGAAGTCAAATGTCTTATGAAGCTGATCAATCAAATCAAGCAAATAAACTTGCTGCCGCTTCACAACTTCCTGGCGTGGGTAATTATGCAAGTACGCAGCAATATCAAGCTCCAAGCGCAGCCACTGGGCTTTATGCTGGATTGCTCGGTACTGGAGCCCAAGGCGCTAATATTCAGGGCCGTCAGAATGATGAGCGGGCAAAGAGAGTTCAACAAGCCCTGGGTACTATAAGTGCCGGGAGTTTTGAGAATATCGTTAATGTGGGAGAAAGCAGTTCCCAAGATGATATGATGGCAATGATGCCGGCTCTTATTAGTGCTGGCGCTATGATGTTCTCAGATGAGCGTCTAAAGACTGATAAAAAGAAAATCGGTAAAACGGATAAGGGGGCTAATATCTATACATTTAGATATAAGGGTGATGAACAGATGAGAATGGGCGTCATGGCGCAGGAACTTGAAAAACTTGATCCGAAGGCTGTTACTACTGTTCAAGGCGTCAAGCTGGTTAATCTGGAGGAGCTATAATGGCTATAATTGTTGATCATGGTAGAAAATCTGAGGCTAGGAAAAAAGCTCTTAGACAAGCTATTAGTACGTTTGCTGAAGACTTTACTAATAATAAAAGTGAAGCTAAAAGCAAGAAAAGGGAAGTAGCTAATCCAGCAGATCTAAAACCTATGAAAAAGAAAAAACGAAATACTGATTCTAAAGCTCCAAGAACTGATACCTTAAAAGGTAACATGTTTGATGACCTTATGAATAATTTATTTTAGGAATTTATCATGGCTACGGTTGTTAATCACGGCGGTAGTAGTAAGTATAAAGCCATGGGGCAAGCTCTTGGCGAAGCTTTTACTATGATTGCCCAACAGCGCGCTGATAAGAAAAAAGCTGAAGTAAGAAAAACTGCTTTTAAAGAAGCTATAGATATTTTCGGACAAGGTATGGAAAAGGGGACTATGACACAAAATATTCCCCAGCAAGAACGTCAAAATCAAGCCCTAACTCTTGGTGGCGGTCCTACTAAGCAAGCTGCTGTTCTGGATAAAACCTTGCCACGGCAAAGGGAAGTTCCAGTCCGGGGGCTTGATGTTGCCAGCATTTTGATTGATGCAGATGTTGATGAAAAATTTGCTATGACCCTGGCAAGTGCTCTTGACGAGGGCAAAGCTACTCGTATGCGCACTGAAAGACAAAGTGCTGCTATGCAAGCTGCTCTATCTGTGGCTTCTCAAGAAGGGGCTAGCAGGCAAGATCTTATCGCCTCTATTTCCGGGAGTCAGTTGGATACAGATTCTAAACTTGATCTACTTAAAAATCTTGATAAACTTCTTGGAAAAGATCCAGAAGCTGAGAAGGATTTTAATCTTGATCTTTATGATCAGAAGGGTATGAAAATTTCTGTTCCGGTTCCAGTATCTATATCCAAATCAAACCAAGCCCGGAAAGCTTATGTAGATGCTAATTTTCCAGGCTATTCAGCCGATCCAATAGCAGAGCCAACTAAGCCTGGAGAAGATCTTCTGCTCTTTGAAGCAAAACGTGATGCTCTTTTAGAAGTCGGAACTCCTCGTGAAAGAGCTGTAAAACTTGCTGCTGCTGGTAATGATGCATATTCAATGAGAGGCCCTGACTCTGAAGGTAGGGTAGCCATTCTTGATAAGACTACTGGCAAGACTACGTTCGTAGGTGGTGGAGAGCTTACGCAGAGTTCTCTCCGTATTATGGAACAGCGCATTTTTGCTTTAGAAGATGCAATCTTTTTGCTGGAAAGAACTGATCCAACAGGGGCTGGGATTGTTAAGACTCTCGGCGGTGAAGTCGGTGGTGTTGCGGTTCAGATACCAGTTCTTAAATCTATGGCTTCGGTCTTAGGACTTGGAGAAGAAGAAGTAGCTAATCTTCAAGTTGAAAGGGGTAAGTTTTTTAATGTTCTTCAACCCCTTGCTCAGAGTTTTGTAAGTGGTGGTTCTAGGGCCGGAGTTTCTACAAAGCAACAGAGAGACTTAGCTGAAAGAATGCTGAATATGACCCGGATGGCTTCTACACCACAAGGAGCTGAACTGGCTAAAAGAGAGCTCATGGAAATTCTTAAGCATACGAAAGCTATGCTTGTTATTCAGCGCCAGACTAAAAGCATTGTCAGGCCGGAGCATACAGAAGTTAGATGGGAGTTTAATCCTGAAACTGGAAAACTCGAATATAAAACTCAAGGTGGTAAAAAATAATGCCGGATCCTATTATCACACCGCAAGTTCCTGTGGAACAGCCTCAGCAAGTTCTTCCAGAAACAGAAGATCCCCTAGCAGGTCTTGGAAGAGCCCCCCAAACTGTGACAGATCCTTGGGGCATTCCTATGCTAGTTCCAGAAGGCATGGATGCGCAAGACGTTATGGATCAGATGCAAAGTATGATTGAAAATGATCCTAAAGCTAGGGCTGATCTTATGCGGCATTACCAGCTTCGGGATCTTCCCTCTGGTGATGTTGATACAAACGATCCGAAAATTCGACGTGCGCATCTTGCAAGACAAGTAGACGGTCCTGTACAGCCTGGCGATCTTACAGATTTAATTGCAAGATTTGATCTAGCTCGGACTGAGCTTGTTACGGATAAAATGACTAAGCTTAAAGAATATCTCCCTGATGCTGAACTTAAATTAGTAAATGATATTAATGGAGAGCCAGTTATTCTTTTCAGGCGTGATGGAGAAGCCGAGTATCGAGAAGTTGAAGCTCCGGAATTTTCAGAAGGTGATGTTGCAGCACTTACTGCTGGAGTTTTGAGCCCGGAAGTGCTTATTGAAATTCTGCTTTTTCTTAGTACTAATGGATCTTCGTCCTTCGTTAAGAATATGATCAAAGCTGGTGTTGGGGGAATGATCGGAGCTGGAGTAGATACTGGAATTGAAAGATATAGAGGCTTTGATACCAGAGGTGCCGGACCGGTAGCTGAAGGGATTATGATATCTGGAATTACAGGCTCGGCCGGGGCAGCTGTTTTTGATCCTATAGCTCGAATTTTTAACGGAATTCGCGGAACAAGGGGTGTGATTACACCATCTGATTCAGCTAAAAAAGCTATGCAAATAGCCAAGGATCAAAATTTTCCTGATCTTTTGCCGGGACAAGTTCATCCAATGTTTAGGTCTATGCAACAGCAAGCAGCTGGCACAACTCAACTCATGGAAGAACATCAGCTTGATATGTTTCAGAAGGTTGTTTCTAATCTAGCAACAATTAGAGATAGCATAGGAGATTTCCGGGATCTTTCAGATGCTTCCCTTGAAGGTTTTATTAAGAAAGAAGAGAAAAAAATTCTTAATGCTATGGGAAGTAGATCAGAAATTTCTATGGAGACAGCCGGGCGTCAAGTTATGCAAGGACTTAGCAATTTTCAAGAAATTCTTGCTGAAAGGGAAGCCCGGGCATATAAATCTGCTTTTGATATATCTAAGAGTGCTAGGTATAATCTTCTTCCAGCGCAAAAAGTTGTAGCAGCTTATAGAAACGGAATTTCAGATACTTTAAACCTTCCTGAAATTAAGATGAATATTGGTATACCGCTTACAAAAATTAAAAATCCTGAGCTCAGGTCAGCTATGAATGAACTAGCTAATGCTCAATCTGAGGTAGTGCTTTCTAAAGCTAACGCTTCACCACTTGAACAGATGATAAGGCTTCGGTCAGTTTTCTTAAACTTGTCCCGGGATGACCGGTTGCCGGAAATTGAACAACTAGCAGCTGGTAAAGTTAATGAAGTTCTATCTGAAATTATGATGCAGCCTAGAGGTTTTAGTGGTAGTAAAGGAAGGCTTAAACCTTCTGTTTCTAGGGCATGGAGAGTTGCAGCTGAACGTACGAAATCGAGGGTTAGGTTTGAAGATAAGTCATATGGTCGATTGCTAGCCGGTGAAAAAGATCCGGATAAAATTGCTGGAAAGCTTAATTTGGCTAGTAAGAATGTTGTAAAAGAAACCCGGAGAGCTTTAACTGCAAGTAACCAAAACCCTATATGGGGAAAAGTTCAAAATGCTTATATTACAAAACTTCTTAGAGATCCAGGCGGTATTAATAATGCGCTTAAAGGTGCTGATCCAGAAGTCTTGGATATGCTAGTTCCTAGAGAATATCAGCAACCCCTTAAGACTATCTCTCATCAGTGGCAGCGTATGAATAAGGGCGCTGTTCCTAAAATGCTTAATAGTGCCACTGATCTTGGGGAGAGGGCTATTACTTTAGTTGAAAAAGGAAGCCGGCATGAGCTTAGAGAGCTTATTCAGATTGCTGGCGGTAAAGATACACCCTCTGGCAGAGCTCTTCAGGCTGGCGTTATTGAGAGTCTTCTTAGAAAAAGCACTAAAGTTGTTCAAGATAGAACAGTTCTTAACCGCGAGAAAGCTCTCACAAGTATAAAAAGATTCAGAGAGCGAGGAGTTTTAGAGGATATCTTTGGAAGCGGTACTCAGGAAAATCTTATAGATGATCTAGAGACTCTTATTTCTTTTCTGCCTTCTGGTATGTCCGTAGATGCTGGTGTTAGTATGCAGTCCGCTGCAGCTGGTTCTGGGCTTGCAGGCTTTTTTCTTCCAACCCCGGGTTCGGTTGTTAAAGGCTTGGGTAGTCTTCATACCTTGGGTAAAAACCGGGCGGTAGCTTGGACTTTCATTAATCCGAAGGTTAGAAAATTCTTTATGGGAAGCGGTAAGTCTTCTAAAAAAGAATCTTCACCTGCAAGATATGCTATGTATGGTTCCATGATAACTGAAGCTTTTAATGAGATGGAAGAAATTGCTGAGAGTGGAAGCTTTAATATAGAAGCTGAAGAAAAAGGTCTCTTCGGAGATTTCTTTGAGTGATATCCAAATTTTGGAATATAGAGGATTAGCCTAAATAAGTATAAGTAACATCACCCTCACCGGGGTTTATCTCGATCTTTAAGAGTTTCATCTTGGTGAGGGCACTTTCTATCTTTTCAATCATCCAGCTGTCAACGTCACCATACAGCATTCTCATGATAACACTTCTTTTAATAACTTTCTTTACCTCAAGAATGGTAAGGACAGAGTTCATAACTTCGGCAATGTCACTTTTTCCGATGCCGCTAAAGATGCGGAGCATTTTCTTCTCAGTATCTTCTAAAAGTCCCCGGGCTCTTTCAAAGTCACTAAGCTCTACTATGAAGCTGTCATTTTTAGAAGCAGTTAAAATCATGGAAATCTTTTTAACATGTGTAGCTCTTCTCGCTATATACCCTCCGAAGCGTGGGTCCTGAATAGGGAATGTGCCTTTCAGAAGTTTATCTTCTTGATCAATATACCAAGCTTCATAGGCAGCTAAAGCATCAGTAGAAAATGAGTATTTACCAATGAGTAAGTTGATTTTTTCTAAATCCTTTTTAAGCTTATCTTCCAGAGTTTTATTCATAGGGAATTTGTTTGGATTAGATATTACTTTTCCTTTCCCGGTCTCAACGACGAAAATAACCCGGGAAGTAAATCCGCCACCTACAGCTTCGGCTGGCAGCATGGTAGGTATCCAATCCGGGGCAGTTCCGCCTAGAATAGTAAGATACGGACCTACGACAGGATCTTTTGTTCGTTCGCCATTTTTTGTAAGATACGCCCAGGTATCATCTGAATCATATATATCCGTTAGATCAGCGAGTAACCCGGTGTTCTTTTGGCCAAGAAAGACCGCGAGTTCCTTGGAAAAAATCGTAACCGGGCATTGGTATATGAAATCCTTATCCGCATTTATGAAGTTAGTTTGACTATCAGACATAAACCGGATAAGAGCTTCGCGTGTTATTTTCGGTGGGGCTACGGCTATTTGTAGATGGTCTAGAAAAGGCTTTGCTATGCTCATAGCATTACCCTTTCTAGCAGTGCCACTTGGACCAACTAGAATAGTATATTGGTTCGGATAGATTTTCTCATGCCCCCATGGAAAGAAGACTTTTCTTTGTAATGTAGACGCTATAACAGATATAGCTGACCATAGATGATATGATCTTGGTGGTTCGGTGTCCTTAGAAAATTCAAGATAGCCTGCGATCCAGTCATTAAGCAATCTAGCCATACTCTTCCCATTATGCGGCGCTTTTATATGAATATTCAAGTGCTTCTGCAAATTTATTCTTATCAGGATTGATCTTTACTTTAGTAATTCCCCGAGGACATTCTGAGTCTCTTTCCGCCCAATACTCGCCTACTGCAAGATCAGTACCAATAGTAAAATCTCGACACTTGTAAGTAAGAGTTGGAGTAAGGAAATCCCGGATCATATAAATGACCTGGGCCATGTCATGCCAGCGATTAATTGGGTAACTTAACAAAAGTTCATCGTGGACTTGGGCATGAAGCTGAAGATCATCAAACAGTGGATCTCGACATTCGTAAGTTTTAATCATTGCGTGGTTAACAACCCAGGCACTTGTGCTTTGTGGCGTATGAGCTACGGCTGCTTTAATTAGTCCATCATCAATTCTTCCCAAGAACCTGCGCTTATGGCCGAAACAAGTTTCAACAAGCCTTGTCCGGTTAATCTGATTTTCCATATCAGCCCAGTAACGAGGAAGCATTATGTAGGTGTTTCTATAACCATTTACATATAGTTTAGCTTCGTTTTCTGGAAGTTCGTTTAGAAGGGCGAACATTCTAAACCCTTCCATGTAATTACAACCGTGATTTGTCTTTTTTCCGCATTGTCTGAGGGACATACTTTTAGGCAAGAAGTTCCACTTACCATTGATAAGATCTGGAAGTTCCAAAGTACGTAGCCGGAGAATTTCATCGGGCTCATTTAGCTTACCAATAAGCTTTGAATCCTCAGCAATTAGCTCAAGTGGAACTTTAGTCATCTCATTGATTGTTCTAGCGTGGATATCTTCCCCGTTTTCAATTGCTGAAATCATCTTGGGATCACCGCATAGATACGCCATGATTACCCATTCAGCTTGAGCTTTATCTAAGGATATAAATATTCGTCCCGGGTTCGCTTTAATAAATCTCTTAAATCTTGGATCAACATTTTGGAAGTTGAGCCCTGTTTTGAAGAGAGTTTGACTTGATGATAACCTGCCCGTGATTGTACCCCGAGGATTAAATGAAGATCGCAGTTTGCCGTCGGGATCGACTCTAACGTCCAAATAAGTTCCTTTAAGCTTTTTAAGTCCTCGTAGTGTTTTGACGAGTCCGGCTTCTCGGCATCCTTTTCGAATAAGTCTAGACATAGCTGTGTCATCTGTCGTAACTCCACCAGATTTACCTGTGTAAGGCGGAAAACCCAGAGTACCGTAAAAATAATTTCGGCACTGAGGATTGCTATTTACGTTTAAATCATGACCGACCAGTTGGTTTAGTTCTTCTTGATATTTATCAGTTTCAGCTGAAATTCTTCTTTTCTCAAGTTCCAGGGCTTCTTGATCCAGCATGAAGCCATTTGTCTGCATATACATGATAGCTGGGAATAAAGCCATAGTATCAAAATATTGCTGATCGTGGCCTTGTTCATAGACATCTTTCATCACATCATCATGGATTTTAAAATCTACTGCAGCATCTATGCAGTTATAAAGTGGCCAATTGTAGTTGGACATTTTTTCTTATCCTTTTTTCTTAACCTTCTGGATTTTCAATATTAGCATGTTTGACCATATCTTTCCAAAATGGCTGCTTAGTATGGAGTGATGCACAAAAAGCAAGACTTTTAGGAAAATCTGGATAAACTATGTGATGAGATACCATTGTATCAGCATAAGGTGGGGCTGTCATGATGCCGTGAATGAACATAAGAAACTGGATATCAAAACACCCGTTATGGAAAATCTTTAACGGGCCTTCCATTTCCAGAACTTCAGCAGTTTTTAACCAGAGCATGGCTTCTTGTTCTTCAGACCAATTTCCATCTGCATAAGGAATTGAAATGCCGGTTAGTTCATTCCAGCAGAAAGCAATTCTAGTACACTGACCTTTAGGATCAAGCTCATGGCCTACATAGCCAATTTCTATATCACATGTGTATTTTTCCAGAGTCTTAATGAATTCCAAAACTTCCAGACATTCATTAAAAGTAGGGCTAAGTCTGAACTTATACTTTGGGCGAACCAGTTCGGGGAAAAAGCTTTCTCCATAGGCTTTTTTAAGATCTTGAGCTATAACGTATTTTTGCACAAAGTTCTTATATAAAATATTGGCCGGGCTGTAGGTGGGGATAGTTTTTCGTTTTTCAACACTTCCTAAAGTAGCTGGCATAATTGATCCACGCCACTTAGAAAGATTATCCAGATTACAAAGGGCTTTCAGGGAAGCCGGGCCAAGGGGAAGAATGATGTTAGCTTTTACATTTTTCAATTCTTCGTCTAAATCTAACACATGCTGGAAGCCTTCATCAGAGAAAGCTTTCTTACCAGGAGTAAAAAGCGGCTCCCAGTTTTCATTGAAAAACGTTTCTTTTTTATAACGCTTATGAATTTTGCGCTTAAAAAGAGTTGTAAGATAACAATCACTACGAAGGATCAAAGCTTGTTCTAAGCATTCATTGAATAGGTGCCCAGCCGGACCTGTCATAGGCTTTTTATACATTAGTTCGTAATCTGACGGGTGGTCAATTACAAAAGCTATTCGAGCTGTCTCCGGGTCGCCCTCAATAAAATCTGGCATTTTTACTGACCTTTTTGTTCATGTTGCTTTATTTGTTCTTTAGCAGCTCGTATAAGAAAATTCTCCTTATAAGTTTTTGACAGATCATATCCATGTCCGTGCATACCTTCCCGGGCTGCAGCAAGTAGAGTATTGCCGCTTCCAAGAAAAGGCACCATGACGCGGGCACCAGGATAGGCGAAGGTTCTAAGAAGATCCTGGATCAGCTCAGTTGGACGTTCAGTAGGATGAATTCGCTGAGACTCTGGAAGTCCCGCATAAGGGTATACGTTACTACGACCTCGCCACCTTAAAATTGGAGCGCCTTTGTAACAAATGAAGAAGGGCTCATAGCTGCGGGCAAGAAAAAGATCAGGTGCGCTGGTAACTCCACCATTTGGTTTGTACCAGATACCCGGAATTACATCAGTTCGGAATTTGCATTCTTGCAGAATTTTTTCAATCTTGTCTTTCCAAGTAGGCCCATGCCACCAAACGCAGAAGGTATTATTTTTCAGAACTCGATAAACTTGAGTAGCTGTTTTACGAATAAATTCTTCATAATCAGCTTCTTTAATCTCGTTGTATTCTCCCATATGCTGTCCCTTGCCTTTGCGAATAGTATGCAAATCAATTCCATAAGGCGGATCAACTTCAGCGAAGTCCATAACTTCATCAGCAACAACGCCAATTCGTTTTAAAAAATCCCCAACGATATATTGACCATCTGCAACTTTAACAAAGTCAGAATTTTTAATTCCTTCTTTAGCATCGGCCAAAGCCTCTGTGACAATGGTATGTTCTATTGCCCTTTTATAAGCTTTTCTAGCAGCATCAGCTGTGGGGAATTCTGCGATTTCAGGAAGGATTTTAATAGCTTCTACAAGCTCAACAGCATCGTAGATGGCCGCTGTAGAAGATCCCATAATTTTGCCCGTAGCTTTTGCGTTCCAGGAAGGGCCATTCTGCGCTTTCATAAGGGTATGGATTTCAGCCATAAGGTTGGCTTTTTCTTGCCAAGTCATATCCTTTCGATAGATGTTCTCGAATAGCTCAAGTTCCCGGGCTTCAATTGGGCCTGATATTTTACGAATGACAACTGGAATAGTTTCCAGCCCGAGGTTTTTACAAGCTGTGTATCGTCTACCGCCGGCAATGACATTCATATCAGGATCAACAGTAATTGGCTGGATTATGCCTTTGTCCGTTATGCTTTCTTCTAAATCTTTAATACCCCCCATATCTTCTCTAAAACGATTTTCGCATTTGAGATCAGTTAGTTTAGCAATTTTGAATTCCATGTTAATCCTCGTCAGCTTGCATTAGTTTTATAAAAGCGGTGCGTTCTTCAGGAGACATATTTTTTAGAAGGGTTTCAAGAGGATCTTTCTTAGGTCTAGCCTGTCGAGTTGGCTTGTTGGCAACAGCTGACATAGCATCAACCCGGGCTTTTCTAATACGCCGTATTTTGCCCATAAGATTTTCGTGATCCATCTGGCTAATCCTCTCGATTAGATCTACGTTTTGCATACTTTGTTCTTTCTTCAGATATATGTTTTAACCTAAGCCCAAAACCTCGTTCGTTATCTATAATCCAATTAAAAGGTTTTAAAGTTTTTCTTAGAATAGTAATTTGTTGGCACAGGAAATTATACCAAAGATCTGGTATTTGATCTGGATCTTGCCAATAAGTATCTAGGATATAATAATATGAGCATGGGGATTTGTTCATCAGGATAAATAAAATTTGGCCAGCTGTGCTTGAAATTAAGCTGCTGCGTTTGTTATTGTATATAACCCAGCGACTTTCAAAAGGTTTAATCCGGGCTGGATTTATACCCGGAGTTTTTTGATGTAGTTCTGGGCTCATCATCACTATGTTCCAAATTTTGAACCAAAGAGGTTGATGGTGAAAATACGATATCCTTGGCCATAGTTAAACCAACAAATCCCGGGCCATATTCTTCAACTTTATCCAGGGCCAAGCTAATAATAATACGACAGAATTCTGATCTAATACCTCTGGGAATAAGTCGGCGAAATTGCTCGTATTGCTTTTCTTCCATGTTAAGATTAAAACGCATTTTATATCCTTATAAAAAGTGGGGGAGGCCCAGCAGCACAACCTCCCCCACCGAGGCGAATTAGAAGTGAACGGCAAACTCTTCTAACTACCAGCCTCTTCCCAAAGCCGGTTAGCAGTATCTAGCCGGCCCTTTACAGTTTCCCACTCAAGGGCAATTTCTTCCTCGGTTTTCGTACCATTAGTTAGAGCTTCGATACTTTCGAAGGCAAAGCGTCCAAGCTGGACCAAAGCTAAAATTGTTTCGGGGTTCATTCAACGGTTCCTTCTACAAATAGAAGCTTCAAGAGACCACTTTCAACAATGGTAACAAGCTCGGAAGTGCTTTCTACATTGCCGGAACAGGCTTCATTCAAAGTTGGCCGAAGTTCGTCAACTGTTTGAATTTGGTTTTCCGAAAGCTTTCCAGCTTGGCGGAAACCTGCAAGAGAAGTCAGGGTTGCTGAGTATCCCTTGCAGGTGATTAAAAGCTGTTCCTGGAGATTAGGTCCATTATTTAGTCCGAGGGTTTCGCAACCGCTCAGAAAAAACAAGGCCAGAGGAAGGATAAGAAGTTTCTTCAAAATAAGCTCCTATGGTTTAAGTGTGGTAGTTGCAGTAAGTCTTCCCCAGATTGCAAGGAAAATACCGAAAACTTCGACCAAGGCTTGAGTTGCGGAAACAGCATTATCTCCGGCAACCTGGATTTCGCCAACTAGCTCTGGACCAAAATCAAGGCCTAGAACTGGAAGCATACTACCTAGAAATGTGATAAAGATTCCCCAGATAGTTTTAGATTTAAGAAATGTTTTCTCCATTTGAAACTCTCCTAGTTTTGATTTGATACATTAGTTTTTATTTTTCTTTCCTTTTTTTTCTAAGTGGTGGGAGCGTATAGCCGAACAGCGGGGGGACTGTTATTTAGCTATTCAGGGTGACGAGTCCTTCAGACGCTCCCATAAACTTAGCTTTTAAACTTAGTTAAGCTTCATCACCTTCATCTGGCAGTCGGGGCAGTTCAATGGCATTGTTAATACCGGTTGATCCGTCCTGCCGAGTGAATGTATTTTGAGAAACACGAGCACGAGCCCGGGCACCTTGGATATTATCTGTATCAAATCCATCGTCTGAATAAGGAATATCGAACAGATAGCAGAAACGCTTCATCATGAGTTGCTTCATCTTGCGGGTTGTTCCGGGAGTATGGCCTTTAGTTTCATCATTCTCAGAATCTTTAGGTCCAGGAATAGAAACATAATGCCGGAAGGGCATATAATCTTGGCCCTCAAAAACCATATCACACTGAATATTTTGTTTTCCGTTCTTGTCGGTGATTTCGTACTGCTTGATCAAAATATCATATTCACCGGGTTTAGCGATAGGCGTTTCGTTAGTATCAGCAAAACCTTCGCCCATGTTAATGAAAGGCATCTTATAACTCCTAGTTTTTAGTTTATGGTAATTGAGATCATTTAGTTTATCCTCCGCTGGCAATTACAGTTCTATCCAGCAGAGCACCTACACCTTGACTTTCAAGGGGTTTCTTATAATCCAAAGTGACATTTTCCACAGTTTCCACAAATTCTGAAGTGCACCGAAGAAACTGGTTCTGACGATCTTGGCGAGTTCTTACATAGTAAGACATCTTACCATCACGGTTAGGCTCACCGTAGGCTAGCCAGACTTCGTTGAACATCAGAGGAATTCTGCGACGAAGCTGGCCAAGGAAAGCCAGGGTATTTTGAAAGCGCTGGGTTGTTTCGTCTTTCTGGAATTCAATATGCCCAGTTATAAGAATAGGCTTTCGAAAACCAAGAAGAGTTCGATAGACTTTGATGATAGTATTAGTACAAGCTGCATAGTCGGCCATTTCCGGTTGCTTGCCGAACCGACCATTCAGCCAGAGAACTCGATCCATTACTATGTCGGTGAACATAGTAGTGCTGTCAATCATAATAGAGTCGTAGTCTTCGAAGTAATTAGTTCTCATCTTTTCTTCAAGATCACGCTCAAATGTGATGTAAGTTTTTGGTTCGGGAGCTTTGGAAAATTTATCCCGGACATTGGTTTTCAAAGTTACAACATCAAGATCAAGATGTTCTGGGATATACTCATCATATTCAATATCGTGGCCGCGAAGGGTTGCTATGGCGTTTGTATCAAATAGAAGGGCGTATTTCTTGCCCGGGTAAGTTAGGAACTGACTGGTTTTTCCACCTCCGGTAGAACCGATAAGAAGGCAGCTTTTTATCTCCTGTCCGACATTTTTAGCATTTGACATTGTTAGCTTTCTTCAGATTTTCAAGATATAGGCTGTCCATTATGGTGCATAAATGTGCATTGGTCAATGGCCAAAAAATGCCCCCATGGCGGGCATATGGGGACCATGGGGGAAGTTTCTGGGGTTCCCGGGTACCGCACCCCATGAAAGGATTTTGGTTAATCCCCGGACAAAGTATCAAGGTTCAAATTTCTTGAAGCTTCCTGTTCGAAGAGGTCTCGGACTATGTTTCTTAGCTCATATAATTCTAGGATACCTTGATGAACAAGAATGCCGTGAGCATAGCCGAGATAACGATTAGCTTCATCTCGCTTAATTTCAGGGCGTCCGAGAATTTGCATTAGAAGCCATACAGCGTGGCCGACACTTATGCCCGTAGTATCCAGTTCAGGTGGAATATCTGGGACAAGTTCTAAGGTTTTTTTAGCCAGCAATTTAGCTTTGATAAGCTTTTTCATTTTAGCTTCCTCTTATCTTCAATGGAAAAGATGGGAGTTTTATTAGTCAAAGCTTCCGTGGCTTTTACTGTGGCGGAGATTAGAAGATTAAAAGCACTGATGGATTTTGCCTTACCGTATTCGAGAGCGTTTTCCCGGGGAATTCCAAAATCCATGGCTAGCGCTTCAGCGTCTGTATCGGCACCTAGCACAATGAAAGTCCAACCTTCTTTTTGCTTCTGCCCCACAGTTTTAAAAACCGTAGCCAGAGTATTAGAAGATTGCGTATCCTCGCCGTCAGTTTGGATTACAACAACTGGTTTGAAACTAGGATCTGCAGTTTTTCTAAGCTGGACCTTTTCGATAACAGCTAAGACGGTATCATACAGAGGGGTCATGGAACAAGGGTTATACGTATTGCCATTTAACGGTGAAACAGTTGCAAGGGCTACAGAATCTGAAATTACTTTTTGCATACTGTCTATTGTTCCAAATTTTCCAAGAATGAACTCGGTTTCCATTGGAAGAACAATGCCGGTTTCCTTGATGTATTTGTTGAAGCCGTCAATTGTTTCATATCGGCAGCTTGACATAGAACCACTTCCATCTAGGACAAAGCCAATTATGGGAGTGCTGACAGTTTCTGCAAACAGGAAATCATCAATTCCAGTTTCTTTAGAAAGATCAGTTCCTTTGGTTACATCTACAACGAATTTTGACATTTTTTCTCTCCTTATAAGGATTGCACGATTTGTTTTAGGCTGTTGTATTGAGCGTCGGTTAGATATTTGTTCTTGATATAGTAAGCTTGGAGCGAGATTATAAATCTGTATATAGCTGAGTTAGAATCAATACCTGCAATAGCTTTTTCGATAATAAGTAGCACATGCTGTCCAGAGTGTTTTACACTGTCGGCTCGAGGTCTGGGAGAATACTTATATTTAGGATTGCCAGAAGTTTTGTTAGAAGAATTAGAAGAATTATCCCCAATTTCCTGGACGACTTTTACCTTAGCTGCAAATATTTTATCCCAGTCATGGCCGTGTTTTGCCAGAAGTTCATTTGCTTTACGAATGGCCATAAGAACTTCTGCATCTGTGTCAGATGTAGTCATTCTCATAAACTTTTTAAAACGCTCGTAAGTTTTTAGGTCCATTTTTTCTTCTCCATATTTTTCAGACCATCCCAAAATTTGGGGCAATCTGTATGGGACTTTTTACTTCTTAGAGATTGTCAGGGATTGACCGGGCTCAAGATCATTAGTTAGTTCAATTATTAATCGGCCAAGCCTATTATTCAGACTAGCATAATCCCAAGATTTTATTGGGATTTTTAAGTACTCTCGACCCCGTTCATCTGGCTTATTTGTAGCTCTTCTAAAAAGCGTTACTTCGTACATTTTGAAAGGCCTTTTTAGTCGTCCGAACCTTCAATACCAAGAGCACCCAAATCAAGATGCTTGATCGGGGACCAGTGATCTTTAGTATATCCCATAGGAATTCGGTCAGGCTCCGAGGCAGGATTTGAAACAGTCTTGCAGAGATCCATGTAAGGGCACGGCCTCATAAACTGGATGCAATTTTTAGTGTTTCTTGGAAAAGCTGCCATGAACTCGTCGTCTTTTTTTACCTCTTTTAAAGCTTCTTTGTTTATTTCAAGAAGTTTAAATTGACGCTTGGTTTCCCAAAGCCACTGATCGAGTTTTGCCCAAGAACTTTCAATGGGTAAAAGGGCGAACTTATCATGACAGCTGGCATAGACAAGAGCTGCATCAACTAGAACGCCTTTGAATTTTTTTCCATAGAGCATTCTTCCAGCGTGCTGGTAGCCTTCGACCTGAGAATTTGGGTCGAAGCTTTCAAGATACGTTTGATTAATTCCGCTTTTTCCTGAACCCCATGAAGTAGTCTTATGCTCAACAACCCAGACTCGGCCGTTCCACAAAACAGTTTTATCAAGCCGGCCGACGTAGAATGTTTCAGTGTCGGAGATGTCTAGTGGAACAGCAAAAGGCTTCTCCGTTTCAAGAAGTTCTACTTCATTGATAAAGTTCTTACGATGGGCAAGATAATTCACCAGCATGAAGAAAGCTGTTTCAGGATTTCTGGCTTTGTAAAGATACTTATGCTCATCTTCAGACATGTTTTCAAGACTAGGGTGCCCGAGAGCTTCCCAAGTTTCATTGAAAGTGCCGTGAGCAAGTTCAACGATTTCCATGTCTGTAAGACTTACGGAAGATTTAGCTGCTACCCATAAGGTATCCATAGCTGCGTGCCAGGAAGTCCCGAAATCAAGGGCCGGAGCCTTGCCGAATTGACGGAGATCTCGAATATCACGCCAGTAGTAATATCTGTTACAAGTTTCAAAGTTTGTTCTGCGACTATTATCATAGAATTTTGGCATCGTTTTTCCTTCTCTTTCTTTTTTTAAAGTTTGATAGATTGAAGAATAGCCTCCTGGTCTAGAAGACTATCTATGTCAACTTCTCGGCAAGTGTAGTCGTCATGGGAGAATAGCAAAAAATTAACCCGGCCGTGCTTTCGGGCAAAGACTGCGGCGGCGATAGCATTTAGAATACTCAAACTTGTAATTAGAATATAATCTTCTTTCTGACTCCCTTCCATTGCATCTATGAAAGCTCTATAAAAATTTGATGTATTAAACCGATTTACGTTTCCCTCTGTGACATAAACTAATTCACCAAATTTCAGAGCTTGCTCATAATTATGTCCGCCTTTGTTGCAGATGAAAACTTTCTTTTTACTTTTCATGGGTAAACCCTGAGAAAAAGAAGGAGCAAGCTTGTTTTTAACCTGCCCCTTCTTTATTATCCTATAGCTTTTTTACTTTGCAGCAGACATACGCTTGAGAAGATCCTTGCGCTCTTCTGCAGACATAGTTCCAAAAAGTTCCTGAGCTTTTTCCAGCTTGGATTTGCCGGGAGTGCGAGTGGAAGGCTTCCATTTGGAAACAGCTTCTTCAATTTCCTTCTGGGACTTGCCGGCCTTCAGCATAGCTCGGATATTACTCTGAAGAGCAACGGTAACGGAACTTTTCGCATGAGAGATAACTTTATCTTCACCGAATTCGGCAACAAGATCTGCAAGGGTTGTCACGTCCAGGCCGGGGTATTCGACTTCACAAACTTCGCCATCTTTTCCAATTTTTGCTGATACTTTCGACATTTCTTCAATTCCTCGTTCTAAGTTAGTTTGATACCATCATTGGTATGATTATAATGTGGGGCTTTAAGACGAGATTGTCAAGGTTTTTTGTCTCCTTCATCAAATATTTTGGGGATCATTATAGTTTTGTAACTACTTTCGGCTATTAATGTTATAGCTTCTCTTAAAGCGTTGGTAAGATTATTCAGAATACCGTAAGCAATTTTGTCTTTCTCATAAGCGGAAAGACCTGTCATAGAGTCAGCAGCTTTCATTGAAGTCATAGCTTCATTCATTACAAGATAACAAGCTGCGTCTATAAAAACTGTAGCTGCCATGTATAGATGACCGGATCTATGGACGGGAAGCTTTTCAAGGATTTCACCGACTAAGCTTCTTACCTCAGTATCATAATTACTTTCAATTTCGAGGGTTTCAAGAATTAGATTTAGTGAAGCTTGGGTTAGGGTGTCCTTTACTGAAGATTGTGCATTCTCAAGGATTTTTCTATTTCTTTCTTGCTCTTTTTTAATGCTCATTAGAAGAAAATACCTCCGTCATCATCATCAGAAGATGGATTATAAGATAGTTCTTTCGGATCGTTAGTAGCTTGCCAGCCTTTCCGGCGCAGCATTTCCTCAAGAGCATTAGCTATGCGGGAGCCTTTGACAGAACCAGAATAACTTTCTCCAATATCGTAGGTTATTTTCAGATCCCCACGAACTCGCCCAGATATTTGCATTGAAAAGTCTATAGTGCTGATATCATGGCTATCAAAAATTTCCCGGAGTTCCTTGGCCAGTTCAATTGTGCATTGCTGGTAATGAACGGCTAAGGCTTTGAAGTTGTTAATTCGCTCAACTTTTTCTTTATGAGGGATTATGTTTTGGTCAGTCATTTTTTTTCTTCTTTTCTTCTTTTAGCATTATTTATATTTATGGTTATTTTTTTCAGAGCTCTTCTTAGATACTTGTCATGCCGGTAAGCTCTGAAATGATAACCATACATTTTCCAATTAGAACTCCAAGCTGTTACATAGTAACGCTTTCCATTAAAAAGAATTTTGAACTTTATATCAGAGTGCATATCTCCCAGCAATTGAAATTCATCAGCCGGGGATATATAGACTTCATTAAGTTTGGTCATTTTCTTCTCTTTCTTCTTTGTCCATTTTAGCTTTGATTTCATCGCCATGCTTAGAACAATGAGGCCAAGCACAAAAGCCTTCTGAGTCTACAAGAGTTTCTCCGCAGCCTTCACAAAGAACTTGGAGATAGGTATTAGCTGGAGTAAGGCCATAAAAATCATAATTTTCTTTTTTTAAAAGGCCCGGCTTATAGAGTTCATCAGTGCATTGTTTACAAAACTCAGCCATTTTTTTTCTTTCTAAAGGTTATATTTCTGAAGCACTTTAGCTATTTGTAGAAGTTTTTTCTTAAATGCTTCGGGATCATCCTCGTATTTACAAATTTCTACAGATCTAAGCACACCATCAGGAAGATATTCTTCTAACTCCCCAAGAGCCGCTTCTAGCCTACCTTCACGAATTAAGTTAATAGCATGGAGTTTATCAGAAATATTAGCGCTGAAATTACTGGGGACCCAACTTTCAAGATGGTTCATTTTAAAAGTATGAGCTATTACAGCCCCCGCAAGACAAACTCCACAGATAGGCGCTAAATTAGTTCCTGTGTGCCATAAATTCATATTTACTTTATATATTTCTGGCCTGGCTTCGACCCATTCTAAGTCTTTTAGAGCTAAAAGAATTAGAGCGCTTAGTTTATTTGGTAGGGGATCGGTTTTATTCATTTTCTTTCTCCTTTTCTTTAGCTTTTAGTAAGACTGTTAGAAGTATACATATAGGAACGAAGATAGGCCAAAGTATAGTAAATAACATTAGATGCTTCTTAACGTTCATAACGTCGAACATTCCGTACCAGCCAACGCCCCCAATGATGTATAGAAAAAGGATTATTTCTTCCATTCTTCTTTCCCTACAAGGTTTGGGTATTCAGACAGAAAATAATCCTGCCGGAGACAATAAGTAGTATACGAAAGATAGTTTTTAAAATAGATAAGAGGCTCTTCTGGCGGATTAGGTTCTACATAACCTTGGAGTATTTTTGTAACCCGGACTCGGATGCTATGAGTATTGTTTTCATAGATTCCGTTTAGATGGACAAGAGCTTTTGGAATGGTCATTTTCTTCTTCCTCTTCTTTTTTTTTCTAAAATATCGAAATTTATTCTGGTGGATCTTGAGGTATAAGGAAATTCCAGGGATAAGAACTCCCATCTCTAAATTTTATAATAGCCTTTTTTGCTTCAGCTGGTGTTATTTTCTTTGTACCTGGATAATAATAGACCAAAGGGCCGCAATTTTTTATATCAAATAGCTCTTTAAAGAAGCTTTCGTAATCAAAGCCTTTTTTATCTAATTTTATTTTTATACCTTCTTCAATGGCCCAAACTGGAGCCCATCCAGCAATACAGGCAGTTGATTGGCAATTTGAATTCAGTAAATTGATACCGTCTGAGAGACTGATATAGAATTCATCATCATCTTGGTATGGCTTGTTAGGATGAGAATAAAAACTATCCATATCGAAACGTTTAGAATCTAATTTTCCGATCCAATTGGCGAATTTTGTTAGGCGAGCTTTGTGCATTTTCTTCTTCCTTTTTATAAAAGACTAGGCCCGAAAAGTAACCAAAGAATAGAAATAGCCCCAATAATGAGTGAAGCTTGAAAGGTGAAAAGAAAAATTTCAAAAAGAACGCACAGGATTTTATAAACTATCATTGGCATTTTAATTATTACAATCATTCTTTTCGCTCCTAAAAAAGTGGGACTACCTGTCCCGAGTTCAGGGAGGAAGGTTTAAGATTCTTTATGCGCAGTGGATATTGGAAACTGTTCGAATTGGAATTCTGGCAATTGATCCATCTTCAACTTGGATTTCCACTAGTTTTGAATTAATGGTTGCGCCGTAGTCAGATAGATCACAAATGCCATTCGTCATGTGGGAAGAAGCCTTTTGAAAAGCAAAAGGATCGGAAGGATTAGCTGCGGCATATTCAGAAGCTGCAGCTAGGATTGAAGCTTTGTCTTTGTTGTTACGAAGGGCTTTGAGCTTATTTATCTCAATAAGGCTGTCAGCTTTGGCATCAAGAACCCGAGTGATTTTGTTTGAGAACGGATCAAGGAAAACCTGATTAATGGTTTCCGCAATCCGAGCTTCGATAAATTCGTCGTAAGAGTTGCGAGCTGGTTTTGAAGACATAGTTTTATTCCTCTTTTTTGGAGTTAGGGTTAGAGATCGACTTCTTGGAGTTTTTTGATTATGTTCTTGATATCTTCTTTAAACTGGTTTGTTATTGTAGGTGGCGGATTTGAATATGCGCCATAGCTAAGTACGGGCATATAGGCAGGGAGGCATTTAGGCAGAGCTTGATTAAGCTCCTTTAAACTATTCTCAATCTGGCCCAGTCTAGCAAAATTAATAGCTTTGAGTTTCTTGCTGGTGTCTTCATCATATGTATCTGGATTTCTCATATAATTAGAAGAAAGTTTATCTCCAAGTGTCCGTGCCATAACAGCACCAGCAAGACAAACATTACACCTGCTTTCACCAGTTCTAGGATCGTATGATTTCTCATACCAAGCGGCCATGTTTATCATATATTTTTCCGGTTGGCTTTCTACCCATTCTAAGTCTAAAAGGGCAACTTTGAGCAGGTCGCTTAGTTTGTCAGGTAAATTTTTAAGTTCAGTTTGCATTTTTTCCTCCTTCTTAAAAAGATTTTTCTATGGGAAAGTTTTCTAGATTTTTCCAACCTTCTCCGGAACCAATGACGCAAGTTCTTTTAGTAATTGGACTCGTTATAACCATGGTCCAAGTTTCAGAGCCGGGAGAACTAAGGATTTCTACAAAAAATCCGTTAGTAGTAATTCCAGAAGATACAGGAATTTCTTGCCATTTTTCTTTAAGATGTTTTATAACCTTGCTTCTGGGACCGCAATTTTTTGGAGATTGAGCATAGGAAGTTTCTGCGGTTGCGTGGTTTAGAAGAATTGCAAAAGCCGCAGAGATGGAAATTGTCAGGAGGGTTGAACGTTTCATCTTTTTGGTTCCTTCAAACTAAGAAAATCCGGTCATCCGGGGCAAACATTTGCAAAGTTCCACGCTGACCAGCTGAGCCGGCTATTTGAGTATAGCGAATCAAAAAGTCCGGTATGGTAGGAGCAATGATCATGTACCTGTTGTTGTCCGCCGCTTTTGGATGCAAGGGGTGAGCAAACCTAAAGATAGTACCTACCGGCATATTCTTAGGATCCCAACCTTGGGCATTTCGCAGAGCTTGAGCGGCTGCTTCAAGTTCCATGACAACCTTTTCCCAGCCAAAGTTAGAAACAAGATCTGAGTCTTTCATATTAAGATCCTTAGTCAGATTTAAGACCAGGTCTATGATTTTTTGTTCTTCTGGTCTCATTCGCTTGATCCTTTTTTAGATACTCTTGGGTTTGTTTCAGAAGCTACAAGCCAATTAGGGTACCGCCATGAATCCCGAACTTTGCAATCCCCGCAGATACGCTCGCCGGAGTGAGCAGAGTAGAAGAATTCCAGGCATTGCAAGCACTTACGATCTTTCCCTTCAATAAGGGGTTGGATCTTTATTACAACTGGAGGATTGTCTTTGGAGTTTAGCTTTTCTATTTGTTCTATGTAAGACATGCCGTAGTTTGTAATTTTGATTACCAGGTTGGTGGATTTTCTAAGATATGTAAGCTCCAACCGGCCAGCATTGCGAGCGGCAAGAATAGCTCGCCTGGTGTGAGGAAGGGGCAAGTTACATACCTTTGAAAGCTTCTCAGGATTGACCACAGAAGATTTCTCTTTCAACAAGGCTTTCAAAACAGAGTATTGGTAATGTTTTCTGCTCATTTTTATTTCTCCTTTTTAGCTTTTCTCCGAATGTTCCAAAATTTGTCACATAGGGAAGAGAACCGGAAAATCTTCAGCATATTTCCAAAAGATAAAATTAAAAATAAGCAGGAAAGAAATAAGTCCGGCAAAGAAGAGAAAGCCCTTCATAAAATTAAAAAGCATTTCTTTTAGTCCTTTTTCTTTCCTGCTCATAATCATAGTCCCGTTAGGTATGTGATTTGTTCCGCAAGCTCCCGGAAAAAAATCCAGCTAGCTAAGCCTATGAGAAGCCAAAAAGCTATCCGGCCTAACATTTTGTAAGCTCTTCTTGAAAGGCCCGGCCACTTTTTTCAGCCAGATCATAGGCCCAGACGAAGAGAGTTTCCGAGGCAATTTCTCGGGCATTGAAATTCGGATCGGAAATTTTGAATATAAGATTAGGTTCCTGCTTGATGAGAATTCGCTCAGCTTGATCATGGCCTAAGCCGAAGGTTTGTAGCTCCGTAAGGAGTTTTTCGAAGTTTTCATTCAGCATTTTTTCTTTCTTTCATTTCATTTAGAATGATTTCCCTTTTAGCTTTATCAAAAGCCTCTAGCTTGGCAAGAAACTTTTTATAAGCTTTTTGTGACTTTTCCATAGCTAAGCCCCAAGCTTCTTCCGCATCTTCAAAAGCCTTTTCAGCTTCTTCAAAGTCTGCCTCTGCTTTTTTAGATTCAGCTTCGAGTTTTTTTAGGTTTTTTAAGGGCATTTTTTCTTTCCTTCTCTATTTGACCTGTTGAAAAGCTCCAACAGTTATTTATTTGTTCAGCTGTTACTACAAGAGGCTCAACTAAAAGCAAATCCGGGTGAAGTTCAAACATAACTATGCCGCCATTTTCCCGAGTAACTTCAATAGAAAGCCATTCACCTTCATGCTGTTCAATTTTGAATTCTTTGATAAGCATTTTTTCTTTCCTTTTTCTAGTTATTGGGTGACATAAAAAACCATGCACACCCATGCACATATTATGATAACCCATAACCTTAATAGAGTCAAGTTTTATTTTCCCGGGAATTCGGATTGGTATCTAGAAGAAGATTATAAGTTTTAAAAATAAGTTCTTCAGTCCTAGGCAAGCCCCAATTTTCTTGGGGAAGAGTTTTGAAAACAATCTGAACGGCTCGTTGAATTGTTTCTATGTTAGCTGGAGAATCTTCTTCGGGAGACGTTTGAGAAATTTCCAGGACCATACGATTTTCTGGAGCTTTTTCTAGAATTTCTGACCAAGGAATATAGTTCGCATCCCAGATATTAAAAGCTTTTGGAGTTTCTTTGGAAGCTTCTAGTTCATAAGCTTCAGAAGTTTTTTCCCCGAAAAGTTTTCTGTCAGCTTGGATTTTCTGAAGTTCTTCAAGCTCATCTTCCTGGGCTAGGAGATTTCTGAGGGCTTGGATTTTTCTTTCTTCAACTGAAAGAATATCATTTTTATTTTCAAGATCTGGGGTTTCAAGCATAGTTTTTACATAGCTTCGCGTAGAGATTTGCGGCTCAGAAGTTTTTATTCTGAGGGTTTTAATTTCAGCTGCTTGTTTATAAGATGTATTATTTGTTGAGAGTGTTCCGTAGGCTTCTTCATAAGAACCAGTTTGCTCATTGGGCCACGGAATATGCTCATGGGCAAGCCCATGCACTATATTCGAAATATGGCCGGGGCTTATTTTAAGAGCTTTAGCAATTTGCCTCTGAGCATAGCCTTCCACGAACATTCTTTTAACTGTTCTGATATCTTCAACTGTAATACGATTGTTGCGAATTTTTGGAAAAGTACGCATCTTTAAGTTCCTTTTATTAGAGTTTGAAGCCAAGTTATTTAGTTTTTAGCTTTTTTTTCTTTCCAAGTTACTCCCATTTTTATGTTGTGGATTGTGTTCTGAATGACTTGGAAGTCCCGGGAAATTGAAGCACAGCTTTCTCCAAACTTGAGCCGGGCTTTTATTTCCAGAACATCTTCTTCTGAGAGCTTTTTTCTAGGCATTAGCTTTTCCATCTTCATTTTTAAAACTATGATAAGTTTGCATAAGTTCTGCAAGAGCCCCACTTACCTTCATATCAGGCATAAGCAAAAAGACTAAAAATTCTGGTTCTGTGGCTGAGCATCTAGAATAAATTGAGGCTGTATTTTTAAAGGGCTTAACATTATAATTAGTCATACTTGTTACAGGATAAAGCCAAGATCTTTTTGCAGAATGTAAAACGGTCATTGGGGTTGGATGTTGAGATACCATTGTATAAACTCTATTATTTCCTATTCTAACCCTTCTAACAGCTTGGCCGTCATTAGGACCGCCTATTACAAGGGCTTCAGTTTTTAAATCAAGCATTAGCTTTTCCGTTTTAAAGTAGATTGTTTGGAATCATATTACTCGGACTGCGTCCGGGTTTTTAAGGTTTTCCATTTTTAATAAGATGATAAATCTCCATCATATACATAATCCCCCAGAAGGCTGTTTCATCTTCCGGGACTAGGAAAATAAGCTCAGATGGAACTTTTATATCCCACTCAGATGTCTGAAATCTGCATATTCGATATTTTTCTGGGTTTTTAAAATCATCTGAAAAAGCAAATGGGCCGGTAAAAAAATCCTGAGCACCTTTTATTCCAAGCCACATAAAATCTTGCTCGGAAGATATTTCTTTTAAAGGAACAACTTCCCCGTCATATGCTCCGCCAATTATTAGAGCTTCTTTAAAAAGATCTACATTTTTCATCTTACTTTCTTTCCTTTGTTCATCCTTCGGATGAAGGATTTTAATTTTGTCAGTGGGATTTTTTTTGAATTCATATTCCTAGCCTGAGCCTACGGCTCGGTTTAAGATATTCCTAAGATAAAAGAAACCTGCCCCGGGAAGTTTTCATCCTCCGGATGAATCCAAATTTTATTCCCATCTGTTTAAAATCCAAAAGTTGTTTGAATGAACACAACTGATTGATGCATGATTGGGGGGAGCGTTGTGACCAAAACAATAACACATATTTTTGTTAAAATGAATACCAAAAGGTTTTTATCAAACAGGTCTGCTCCATTCCCAAATCCATATAAGAATGAATATCAATATGTCTA
>Ga0214472_10000635_pt1 | contig 42845 bp, 34 predicted proteins | sample RVTome_6_FD_207662 | JGI IMG/M metagenome (GOLD analysis project Ga0214472, IMG submission 207662) | Soil microbial communities from uranium-contaminated site in the Upper Colorado River Basin, Wyoming, United States - RVT140D175 | ecosystem: Environmental > Terrestrial > Soil > Contaminated >...
ATTTAGGACTTGGAGTTTCGTATAGCCCAGTAATATCAGGTGTCTCCTGCTATTCAGGCGATTTTAATGATTATTTTACAATAGCTTATGAGAAATCAATAAGATTTCGAGCAACATTTAAGTAATAACGAGCCGTTTTTTGATATAATTTAGGAAACGAGCTGCAAAAAATCCGATAATACAGCCAGTACCATTAGCTGCCATATCTGCAAGGCTACATGTACGTGAAGGGAGAAAAGACTGAATCCACTCGATAAGTAATCCATATAAGAAGAGAGTAATAATAATACAATATGGTGATTTATGACTACCATTGATCCAAATCCAGGAAAACGTTAGGTATGAAAAAGTAAGAATATGTAGAAATTTATCGTTCATTGTGATCTTGTAGTAAGGCAACGATACTGTGGTTAGAGCTAATGCTGTCGAAGCAATAAGTGGGAGCCAAAACATCAAGGGTTTTTTTAATAGTATAGCGAATAGGAAAATAAATGAGTTGAACAAATGCCTAAAGTGGCGATGCAATGATAATTGAAAGCTTAAGAAGCAACGAGATTGTTTCATCTTGAACATTCCAGAGTCGACAAGAAAATAATTTTTAGAGTAAAAATGAAGATATATGTAATAGCTTTTTGTTATTTTCAGGGAAGAAGCAGTCGTCTATAGGCACTACGGAAAAAGTGTATGATGGACAAAGGGCGGAGAGAGTGAAAAGGTTTGAAACGGATTTTTACTACCTTTTTCCGAGCAAAGCCTTTGATCCCTTTCTCGTGGGATAAAATGCAAAATCGCGTTCTATATTCATCGGTTAGAGAAATTTTCAACTTAAATAATGCCTACAATACACCTGCATTGCATGAATTATTTTGCTAGTTGAGTAGAGACGCAGAAAAAAGGGTGTTTTGAGGCAAAACTGGAACTTGCCATCCGTTGTGAGTCTCTCTCGCCCGGCCAACTTGTCTTGGCATGATGGCCAGGCGGTCATCGGATGGCAACCCGAGGGCTTTAGGGGATGATGGTGTTGCATCCTCTCTCAACCTCACGTATGATGCGTGACGGCCACCTAAAGGCGTCTGCTCAGAGGCGTTACAGGGGTGTCGAATTCGGTGACATGAGGAGAGGATGATGGCTGCAATTGATGGGGCAACACTCGTTGCCCGTTGTCTAAAACAGCAAGGCATTGACGAGCTCTTCGGGGTGGTGGGTGTGCCCGTCACCGGCATCGCGGCGGCGGCCCCGGGAGAGGACATTCGCTATATCGGCATGCGACATGAGCAGGCGGCGGGCTATGCGGCGCAGACCCTGTCGTATTTGAAAGGCCGGATTGGCGCGTGCATTGTGGTGTCAGGACCCGGTATGACCAATGCGATCACGGCATTCGGTAATGCCTGGTCGAACTGCTGGCCGATGCTGCTTATCGGTGGCTCGTCCAACCAGTTGCTCAATCACATGGGCGATTTTCAAGCGGCCCCTCAGGTTGCACTCGCCCGGCCGTTTGCCAAATGGGTAGGGCAAGCGGAGCGCATCGACTACATTCCGCGATACCTTGCCACGGCGGTTCGCACCGCGATTTCCGGGCGCCCTGGCCCGGTCTACCTGGATTTGCCAGGCGATATTATTTCGGCCACGATTGAAGAAGATCAGATCGTTTACCCGCCGCGGGTTGAAGCTCCACCCGCACCGACGGTGGACGAGTCTTTGGTGCAACAAGCCCTGGCAGCATTTCGCTCTGCCCGCAATCCGTTGGCGATCATCGGCAAGGGCGCCGCTTGGGCACGAGCGGAAGATCAGGTCCGCCGCTTTATCGATGATACACAAATGCCGTTTTTGGCTTCGCCTATGGGCAAGGGGGTCGTGCCGGATGATCATCCGCTTAGCGTGGCGGCCGGGCGTTCGTATGCCTTGCAAAATGCGGATTTGATTTTTTTGATCGGCGCCCGTCTCAATTGGATGATGCATTTTGGCCTGCCGCCGCGTTTCCGCCAAGATGTGCGAGTGGTGCAGTTGGATATCGCGGCTGAGGAGATCGGCACCAATGTACCGACTGAGGTGCCGTTGGTTGGCGATGCCAAGGCGGTGATGACGCAGATGGTGGCCCAGCTCGAAGAGAGCCCCTGGCAGGTGGCGGCGGATAGCCCTTGGCAGCAGGGGCTCGCCCAGGAAATCGAGGCCAAGAAAGCGGCCACGGTGCCAATGCTCGAATCCGATGAGGTGCCGATGAATTATTATCGCCCCCTCAAGGAAATCCAGGATGCCCTGCCCCGCGATGCCATCATTGTTTGTGAGGGGGCCAGCACGATGGACATCAGCCGTCAGGTGTTGGATAACTACGAGCCTCGCTCCCGCGTCGATGCCGCTTCTTGGGGCACCATGGGAATGGGGCCGGGCTCTGCGATTGCCGCGCAGGTGGCGCATCCCGGCAAGCGTGTCATTGCCCTTGAAGGGGATGCTGCTTTTGGCTTCGATGGTCTCGAAGTCGAGGTCGCGGTACGCCATAAACTGCCGATTACTTGGATCGTATTCAATAATAATGGCATTGGTGGTGGACCGAGTGCCTTGCCTGATGATCGACCGTTGCCACCGGGTGCTTTTGTGCCCAATGCGCGCTATGATAAAGTCATCGAGGCCTTTGGTGGCAAAGGCTACCACGTGGAGACCCCTGGGGATCTTCGCGCCGCACTTCGGGAGTCGTTTGATAGTGGTGAGACCACGTTGATCAATGTGATGATTGATCCTGTTGCGAAGCGTCGTCCACAGCAATTTGCTTGGTTGACGCGATGAATGACCTCGCCGTTAGGTACCAGGACACTTCCCATGCCACACGGCGAGGTCCTGCAGACCGCTCTACCGTATGGCCCAGTCCGCTCATCCCCCCACGGTGTGATGTTGCTCGCGTGTGAGCACGAGTCTTCCGTCGCCGTATACGATGACAGAAACATCAAGGTGGTGATGCATCGTAGCGCGTGAGGGAACTCTATTTTTGTAGGGTGCTAGAGGCATATTGCTCTGGCGCCGAGTGCGTTGACGTGGTGTTTGACGAGAGGGGTCGGACCTCATGAAGCCTCGTGTACTACTCGTGAATCCGCCCATTTATGATTTCTCGGCCTATGACTACTGGCTGAAGCCCTATGGCTTGTTACGCGTCGCCGGCATGATACGGGATCAGCTCGACATGCAGTTGTTCGATTATCTGGATCGCTGGCATGCCGGCGTCTCGGCGCCGGTTCGTAGCGACGCCTGGGGACGTGGTGCCTTTGACGCAGTTCGTGTGTCCATCCCGGAGGTGTTGGCGGATTTTGAGCGGCCTTATCGCCGCTATGGCCAGCCCCGTCAGGCGTTCCAGGCGTTTTTGTCGGCTCACGAGCCATTTGATGTCGTCCTGGTGCAAACGGTGATGACCTATTGGTATCTTGGGGTTCAGGAGGTCATTGAGGAGATTCGTGCCCGCTCTGAACAAACCAAGATTGTGCTGGGGGGCGTGTATGCAACGCTGTGCCCCAAGCATGCGGCGGGCTTAGGGGCGGATTGGGTCATTGAGCGCACGGACCTCGAGCCGTTGTGGCAACTGCTGCAAGTGACGCCTCAGCCTGAGCAAATCCCCCTATGGGAGGCTTATGAAACACTACAGGTGGGGTGTTTGAAACTGGCGGACGGGTGTCCGTTCCGCTGCACGTACTGCTCAGTCCCCCAGGTGTATCCGCCATTTGCGCCACGGCCTCTGGACCGATCTTTGGCTGAACTCATGTGGTTGCGTGACCGCGGTGTGGAGAACATCGCGTTTTACGACGATGCCCTTCTGTTTAAGCCGCAAGCGTTGCTCTTGCCGTTTTTGCGCGAGGTGGTGAAGCAGCAGCTCTGGGTCAATTTTCATACCCCGAATGCGTTGAATGCACGTTTTATTACCCAGGAAGTTGCCGATCTCATGGTGGCGGCGGGCTTCAAGACGTTTCATTTGGGTTTTGAAAGCAGTGCCTATACGTGGCAGCGAAAAACCGGTGGCAAGGTGTATGCTCATGAGCTTGAAGAAGCGGTCACCTATCTGCTCCGAGCCGGTGCAGATAGGCGTGGGATGACGGCCTATCTCATTCTCGGACATCCTCAAGGGGAACAGCAGGATGTGGAGCGTTCGATGCGCTTTGCGCATGAGATCGGACTACGCGTGATGCTGTCGGAGTTCTCGCCGATTCCCGGGACCCCGGATGGTGAGCGCTGCCGCGAATGGGTCGATCTGGATGAGCCACTGTGGCATAACAAAACGATTTTTCCATTGATATTTCTGGGTGATGCGGAAGTCCAACGACTGAAATCACTTTCGCGCGATCTCAATCGCCGTCTGGATGCAAGGCCGCAGCCGGCGGCTGTAGTTTGAGATTTGTTGAGGAATGGTCCCCGGCTGGCGCGAGGTGGTGTAAAATGCCTTTCTGCTTGACGATGTCCGAATCCGGTGCGTACAATACACGCGGTGTGTTGGCATGTGGGATTCGGAGTGATTGGGGTGTGCAGAGAGGCGATATTATTGTCCAAGTGAGAGGTTGGAAGGAGGAAGTAGTGTTAACGCGACTCATGTTAGCGATGATAGGTGTTATGTGTCTGGCGATGCCGGCAGCGGCGGCAGACACGATTGCTGAGGAGGTGGCCAAGTTAAATTTGTCGCCGGAGCAACTTGTAGAATTGGGCGAGTTCGTCTTCAATACGGAAGGTGCCAACACCTGTCTGAAATGTCACGGTAAAGGCGGCACGGGCGGGGATCAGGCGGGTGCTGCCGACTTGCGTCATCCCAGAACCTGGCGTTCGTACCAGGCGCTTGGCGGCGATGAGGCGTTCACAGCGGATAAGGAAGCCTTTTTGAAGAAGATGGACACTGCCCTGCATTTCTTGATTAACAAAGGGGCAACGACTTGGAATCAGCGTTTTGCAAAGACACATAAGGATGTCGTCTACGACTGGTCCAAGGTCGAGAAGGCAGACAAATACGACAGTATGATGAAGGGTGTCACCACGGGCCCGATGAAAAATCGTGTGAAAGACCTCCAGGAGAAGCTTGGCGATGCTGGCAAGAGCTTGAAGTTCAATGATCTTGCCGAGGTCGCTGCGTTTGTCGCGCTTGAATACGTCAAGTCACTTGATGATGGCAGTGACCAGGGCGGCGTTTTTAAATAATGCGATACGGCGGTTGAAGCCGTTGATCTGATCGGCTTTTCTTACCCTGCTTGTTGCCGACTGGCACGGGCGGGGTCTTTTTTTGTCGCGAATACGAGTAAGAGGAACAAGACGATGCCTGAAGAAAACGATCGGTCACCGGAGATGGCCAATCCGTACGGATATCCGGATATGGCGTGGGCCGAACAGCTCGATCCTGAGTATGCGCACGCACGTGCGGTGGTGCGTCAACACAGTGTGGGCGAAGGGGGAAAGTTGTCGGTCATGATCAAGGAGTTAGTGGTGATTGGCATCTTGGCGTCGCGGGGCTTGCAGTATGGCGTTGAGGCCTACATGCGGCGTGCTATTGAATATGGGGCGACCAGGGACGAGTTGTTTGAAGCGATTAAAGCGGCAGCCGTGCCTGGCGGTGGTGTGGCCTATAGCGTGGGCGTTCGAGCGCTGTACGAACTAGAGAGAGAAGGGGCTTTCCAATAGGCTCAACAAGCCCCGCGATGTGGACGTCGTTCATGAGGGGTACTGGCGCGATTATCTGCATGTGGAGAGTCGATGTCAGAACGCCTGGCCCTCGCCGTTGCACGTGTCAAGGACACGCCTTGGGCAAGGGCTGCTGTCGCCTTTGTGTTATGCCGGTGCCGCTAAGCCATACGCTTCGATTTGCTCGTCAAAGGCTTGGAACACACGCTCACGTAGTTCGCTCATGAACGCAGGCGTGATGAAGTGGGGCAGTTCGACATTCGGGTTGTGCTCATAGGCCCGCGCCGGTAGCGTGTAGTCGTCAAGGGTCGTCCCTTGTTTGCGCTCCAGCAGGAGCCCGCGCAAGTAGGTCCGCTGTGTGGCGTGCATCATATCCTCAGCTGTGATATCAACGCCGTATAGATCTTTGAATGAGGGCGAGATGACGCTGTCCGGCGTGCCCGCAAATTTGCAAAGTCCCAGCAAGTCATCCCGAGTATAGTAAATGCCTCGGTTGACAATGGCATCCACCCAGTAGTCCATGCCGGTTTCGCCCTCAAACACCAGTAGCAAAAACGTCCGCATGGACATATGTCCACCAGCCAGAGCAAAAGGATAGCCGGGATTGGTTTCTGGAAGATAAGCGGGCAGCTCAACGCCTTTGCAATGCATGGCATAAGCGGGCTCGCCGAGAGATTCGGCAAGCCGTTTCACCCCTCGTCCGACCTCTGGACATTGGCCGGCAGCGGTTTGACGAATGAGGTCGCAGGTGGCCTCGAAATCTCCAAACGATAGGCCGTTGAGAATGGGTTGCGCCGGATGTTGCCGGTTGTAATCCATGACATAGCCGAGCGTGGCACCTAGACTGATGGAGTCAAACCCAAGCTGATCGACCAAGTCGACAATGCCCAGGGCTTGCTGTGGGTCATAGATGCCCAGATTAATGGTTAACAAATCTAGGGGCTCGTAGTCGAATTTGGCGTGGTACTTACCGGCTTTGCGCCGACCCTCGTCCATTTCAACGTCATAGATATTTTTGTGGCATGAGATCCCACATTTAAAGCACGATTCGTCTTTGATCACATAAGGTTCTTCGAACGACTCGCGATACAGTGAAGACGGTGCGTCGTTGCCCTGCGGCCAAAAATTCATCTCGGGCAAGCCTCCCACCGGGTGGAGACCGGCGACATTGCGCCAAGTCCCCCCGCCACCGTTACCTTTGCGGGCATCGCGATAGTTGCGAGACCCAGCGCCACGGCTGATTTCCTTATTTGCCGCCAGCACCCCTGGCGGTACTTTACCGGTTTTGAGATCGGGTGCCTGCACGACAATGGCGAGCAGATTCTTGGACCCCATCATACTGCCCATGCCACCGCGGCCCGCGAAGCGGGGCTTGCAGTCGCGGCTTTGCAGCTGGTTAACCGTGCTACAGGCAATGGCCGCATAGGCGTTCTGCTGCCAGTGTTCGCCAGCCGGGCCAATCGCCGCCACGTGCGCATCGTCGTACTGGTCCGCCAGAGCCATGATCTTGTCGTGGGTCGATTGACCGTGTAAGGCGCTCGCATCTTCGAGGGTCAGGGATAAATTGTCCCCGTCTTTCCGCACCAACAGGTAAATGGGTCGAGCCGCGCGGCCGGTAAACACCACTTCATCGATTCCTGCGGCAGCGAGTTTGGTCGCAAACTTGCCGGATGCCGTTGACCACATCGTCAGTGGTTGCCCGTTGTTCGCAGTTTTAAGCGGGCTGTAGGCAGAGAAGAAAATGCGCAATCCCGTCATCACTTCAGTGCCGGAGAAGACGCCCAGATTCATCACCAAGGGTGATGACGGCGCGAAGACCTCGGTGACGTCGTACCCCTCCAACAGCTTAAATGACCGGCCAATGCCGCCGAGGAAGTCCTCCATATCCTGACATGCGATATCCGCGCGGCGAATCGCAGACGTGGTCAGGTCAACAGTGACCTGATGATACTGGTAGTCTGTGATCTGTTTAGTCTCTTCAGTGACTGCCGTCCACATAGCTCCTATCCCTCCCTCAGTGATCGCACATGGCATGCAACACGTTGATTGCCCGACTATGATACCGTGAGGCGGGGTGAAAGGCCACTCTTAAGTGGCCTTTCGCATCCGGGGCGGCGAGCTTGAAATTGTCAAACACCATCCTGCCAGGACTTGGATGGGGGTTTATCTAAGCGCCATTTGAGCAGGGGTGGGGGTGAAAGAGGTGGGGGTGTTGAGTGTGGCGTCACGTCTCTGAATGCGGACGCCGGCACGATCCGATGTCAAGCCGAACTGGATGTCGATCGCACGGTCGCCCCGACTGGGGCCAGGAGCACCGTGCGGATTGGCACCGAAACCGGGGTGGTTGGCCTCGATGCCAGGGTCACTCGCCCTATTGCATGGGGGAGCAATCCGCCGGGAACAGGAACTTATTGGCCTGCTTCAGCGGCGCAATTCCGCCTGCCGGGGGCCAAACGCCTTTGGCCCGGGTCTCTTCCCGCACCTTCGTGCGGTGCTCGAAACTCTCATAGGCCCACATGTGGAACCAGCGATTCAGATCGCCAAGCTCGGAGTACCAGGCCCCAGCCAGCGGCGAATACTTGACGCGCTCTTCAATGGCTTTGCCCCAGGCGTCGATGACCTTGGGGATGGAGCCGACCTCGTACTGATAAATTCTCAGTTCGTAAAACGGCCCGATTTTGCGTTCGCCAAGGGGTTCCATAAAAGGGGCGGGAATCAGGATTTCCGAGTTCATATTGAGAATCACTGGCTCGGGGAATTGTGGCGGCCAAGCGCCGGCGGCCACGGTTTCGGCCCGGATTTCAGCCCGCTTCGCGACATCTTCGTAGGGCCAAATATGGAGGACCTGATTCAGGGGACCGGCCTCAGTGTGCCATAGACCGCCCAGAGGGGAGTATTTGACCCGCTCCGGTAGCTTTTCGCCAAAGGCTTTTTCCCATCCGGGAACACTGCGCGGTTTCAGATCATAGGTGCGAAATTCGTAGATCATGGGTCGCCTCCTAAAGCGTGATCGCTTGCGGGTACGCCGGTTGATGCCGTGACGTGCTACCCACATCAGCGTCGACAGAGATGAATACGACAAACTCAGACCGCAACGTAGCACTGGTTGACGCAATACGCAACCTTTTACTTTTAAATGACCGCGCTGGGACAGGAGCGGTATGGGGGATTGGTGCTGTCAATCCAGACAGCCAGAAAGGACGCCAGGGGGCACGCAGGTATCATGTCGGACAGGTTGACGATCCGGAGTGGGTTTGTTACCGTGAGGCGTTGGACATCGGTGCTTGAACTGAGAGGGTGCCTCGATTTGGTGGCGATGGGGAAGTGCTAGAATAATGAAGTATCGCGAGATCACTGCAGAGGATATTGAATCCCTTGCGGTTGGCGCTTGGGTCATGGGTACTGGCGGCGGCGGTAGCCCGTATCTGGGGCTGCTCAACATGCGCCAGCTCTACGCGGCGGGCAAGCGTGTGCGGTTGATGCCACCGGAGGATTTGGCGGACGACGATGCGGTTGCAGTCGTCTCGAATCAAGGCGCGCCGCTGGTGGGGCAAGAGCGTTTGACTGACAGCCGCAACATCGCCCGTGCGGTGCAATTGATGGAAGAGGTGACTGGCCTGCGGTTTCGTGCCATTATGGCGTTGGAGATTGGCGGCGGCAACTCGATCCAGCCGCTCATGGCGGCGGCGCATTTGGACCGGCCAGTGGTGGATGCGGACTGTATGGGACGGGCCTATCCCGAAGCGCAGATGACCAGCGTGGCGGTGGGCGATCTCAGGCCGTATCCGCTCACCTCCGTCGATCCGCGTGGGATCGAATCCATTGTGTATAAAGTGCCGACGTGGAAATGGATGGAGCGCGTCAGCCGCAAGATTTGTACGGAGTACGGCTCTGTGGCCTCGACCTGCAAGGCGCCGCGCACGGGGGCGGAGATCAAGCGCTGGGGCATTCCGCATACCACGACCAAGGCGATCCGCATCGGCGAAGCGGTGCGCGAGGCGCAGCGCCGGCACGAGGACCCGATTGCGGCGATTCTCAAAGTGGAGCCGGGCAAATGGCTTTACAAGGGCAAAGTGGCGGATGTTGAGCGCCGCACCACCGAGGGGTTTTTGCGCGGCCGAACGCAATTTGATGGCCTCGATGAGTGGCGCCAAGACACGATGGAGATCCATCTTCAAAACGAGTGGATCGTGGGCTGCCGGCTGGTGGCCGATGGCCTGGTGTTTGGTGGCGAACAACTCACCGCCACCGATATTGCGGTGGCCGCTGGCAAGCTCGACTTGGGCGATGTCTCTCGGGTGGCGCATCTGGATGGTGCGACGTGTCGCCGTGTGCTCGAGGCGTGCCAGCGCATGGTCGAGGAGTCGGTAGACCGGGTCAAGACCGAAGCGGGCGAGGTGCCTCTAATCGCGGTGGGCGGCGGCGCTTTTTTGGTGCCGGATCGTCTCAATGGGGTCTCCCACGTCATTCGGGTGGAGCATGGTGACTGCGCCAATGCGGTGGGGGCAGCGATAGCTCAGGTGTCGGGCGAGGTCGATCAGATTTTCCGCGATCTCTCCAGAACAGAGGCGATTGCAGCGGCTCGTGCACTGGCGGTCGAGCGGGCGGTGGCGGCGGGGGCCAGTGCCGCCACGCTCAAGACGATAGAGACCGAGGATATGCCGCTGTCGTACTTGCCGGGCAACAGCTTGCGCGTGCGGGTTCGCATGGTGGGAGATGTGGCGGTGGACGGTCAATAGATTGAGTGGCGTATGCATGGATATGAGCTAGCCCGTTTTACCACCAGCCCCTACGGTTGTCCCTACCTGCCTGACGAAACCGCTTCACTCACCTACCGGATTTTGGTGGAGATCAGTGCGCAAGATTATGAAGAGATGCTCCAAAGGGGCTGGCGCCGCTTTGGCTGTGAGTTCTTCCGGCCCGCTTGCGCAGCGTGTGCCGAATGCCGCAGTCTGCGCCTCAGGCTGCAGCATTTCACTCCCTCGCGAAGTCAGCGCCGGGCGCTCGCGGCCAATGCCGACATGCAGGTCGTCGTGCAATCTCCTACGGTCACCCCGGTCCATGTGCGGCTCTACAACGCCTATCACCAAGACATGGCCGGGCGCAAACAGTGGCGGTATCGCACCCACAACATGAAGAGCTACTACGAAAACTTTGTCATTGGCGAGTGGGATTTTGCGCGCGAGTTGCAATATTATGCCGATGGCCGTCTGGTAGGGGTCGCGTTAGCCGATGTCACGCCCAATGCGCTGACGAGCATTTATTTTTATCACGATCCGGCCTGGCGTTCCAAGTCGCCTGGCGTCTACTCGATCCTACAGCAGGTGGCCTATGCAAAGCAGCTCGGCCTCACTTATCAATATCTTGGCTACTGGGTGGTGGGCAGTGCATCCATGGATTATAAATCGCAGTATCGTCCACATGAGATTCTCGCAGGCTATCCAGAGGATCACGAGTCGCCCCTGTGGCTCGATCCGGAGACGGACGTCTCCAGCCGGAACTAGGGCTCAGTCGCCGCTCCCAGAGCTGCGGCTTAGGCGGGGGGTAGGCTTCTGCCCGGGTGGGTGATGAGTTCGTCGAGCACCATGCGCCACTGCTTGCGCTGTACTTTCAAACGGTGGTGCAGTTCGACTCGGCGCAGCCGCAAATCTAAACTCTGGACGGTCTTTTGCCAGGCGCGGCGTTTGCTCTGATAGCCGTCTTGTTTAAGCTTTCCCCATTCCGTCAGGGTCGCGATAAAGTGCTGGTATTGATGCTGCAATAAATGGCGAACATTTTCCGGGTGCGATTGATGTTCCAGATCAAATAGGGCCCGCCGGAATTGTCGCTGCACCTTCGCTTTCTCAATCTGAAACCGGGACGCTTTTTGCAAGTTGTTGGTCAGTCTCAACCAGGTCATGACTTTGATCAACCATTTTGTGGGGTCGAAATGCCACCACTCATTACCGTTGCGGTAGTCGTATTGGAAATGGTGATGATAGTTGTGGTATCCCTCGCCGTAAGTCAAGAGCGCCAACAGTGAGTTGTCCCGGGAAGAATTGGCTTCGCTATAGGGACGCCGACCCCAATAATGGGCCAGGGAATTAATCAAAAAGGTCAGGTGATGATTCACCACCAGGCGAAACAGGCCAGCCAATAAAAATGTCCCCCACAATTTCCCGTGGAGGTAACCGAGGAGCAGAGGCAAGCCGAGGTTGGTGACGAGGACGAGTGCCAGGTAGTGCTTGTGTTGCCACCGTAGAATCGGATCCCGCTGGAGATCCTTGATGTTGGAAAAGTCGCCGGAATTGGGATTGTAATCGCGTAGGATCCAGCCTATGTGGGCATACCAAAATCCCCTCTGGATCGAGTAGGGATCCAAGTCGTGGTCATCCACATAGCGATGGTGCCGTCGGTGGTCCGAGGCCCAGTAAAACACACTGTTTTGCACCGCTGTCGCTCCCCAAATCGCATAACACAGCCGAATGGCGGCATGCGCCTCATAGGAGCGGTGCGCCCATAAGCGATGATAACCCCCTGTCACCGAAAATCCTGAAGCCCACAGAAAGAGGAAAAAGACTAGCCACTCGAACAGGTCATAACCCACAGAAAACCCGTAAACCGGCACGACAGTTAGGACGAGTAGCGGCGTGAGCGTAAGCACACTTACGTTCAGAACAGACAACGGTGGTTTACTCATAATTCTCTCGCAGTCGGTGATGGCCATCTCAGGTGGGCGGTACGGTTGGGTCGTGAGGCGTCCATATACCGAATTATACCCCATGCATCAGGGCGACTTTTGTAGGCATCTTTGACGACAGCCGACACGGCTATTCGAAGCTTGAAGCCAGGGACATTGATGATCATATCATAGGCAATCAACTGCTTGAATGCAATGATTTGCGGTACATTGTAGATGGGGCTCCAGATGGTCTCGATCAGAGCCTATAAGCCTTATGAGAGATAAATTTGCTGGCAACCCTCTGCTACACTAACGTTTTCGTTTGTAGGATTGCCTTATATGTGCTAAAGTGTTATCGATATATGAGATAGCCTTTAATGGCATCCTTTTCTATTCCCTCAGAAACGTTCCGACTAGTTCTCCTGGTTAAGCTGCCCTTCGCCTTTCCTGAGCAATAGTAAAGCCCCCATTTACCGATATTTCATGTATTTCGCGGGAGCCGTCGAGTTCCTCATCAATGCATGAGACATATCATGTGAGACCATGCGCCAAGGAGATCAATGTGTCTACTAACATTTATGTCGGGAACCTCCCCTTCAGTGCGACTTCGGAAGCCATTGAAGCGCTGTTTAGCACCTATGGGGCGGTTGAAAGTGTCAATCTCATTAAGGATCGGGAGACTGGCAGGCTACGTGGTTTCGGGTTCGTGGAAATGGCGAGTGGGGCCAACGAGGCGATTGCTGCCCTACACGACAAAGACCTCGATGGCAGGAATCTCAGGGTCAATCTCGCAAAACCCCGCGAAGAGCGCCAGCCGAACCGGTGGTAAAACCTGCTGAAGCATTGAGACGATCCGTCCATCGCCAAAGGAGCGCTCATGTCGAACCGTCCACGTAGGACTACACGCCTCACGGCTGTGGCATCCTACCTTGAGCAGGAATTCCCTGGGCACGTAGACGCAGCGAAGGACAACGAATTTATGATTTCGCACCAGGGCATCAATCACCATGTGGTTCTCGATCCATCGTTTTTAAAGCAGTGCCCCGATTATGCGCAGGCGTTACGCGAGGCCGAACTCGCTGACTATGTGCGAGAATCCCGGTCACGAGCGCGGCGCTTTCTGGTCATTTGGCACGGGCACGCTACTCGTATTCGCTCTGCGTCGCTGTGATAACGTTGGATCAAGGACGTGAATTCCGATCATGGGAGGTCAACTATGAAATGGCAAGCAGTGAAAACCGTCTTGTGGAGTGCTGTCGGTGGGGCTCTGGTGTGGTGGATCGTGCTAGGCGCAGGTTTGGGATGGAGGTCCGCCGGCAGCGCTGAGGAGCAGGCTGCAAAGCGGGCCAATACCGCGGTGCTTGATGTGCTGACGCCCATCTGTGTAGAGAGGTTCAATCAGGATGCGGAGAGCGTCACCAAATTAAAGGCTCTGCAAGAATCGTCTACCTGGAATCGAGCGGGCTATGTCGTCGAGCAAGGGTGGGCAACCACGCCGGGGAAGGATATCCCCGAGAATCAGATTGCTAAAGCGTGTGCGAGCCAGATTCTAACTGCTAACCGCTCGTAAACTTATGTCAGGCGGCGTGAAGCCCGGTGGTACGGGATGGCCGTCTCAAACGATGCGATAGAAACGTTCGGTACGACGGTCGTGTCGTTGCAAAATACACCGTCGGCTCGACCTGGATGCCAGCCGCGACGCGGCCCTTTACCTCGGTCATCAAGACGGGGTTCTTAGACACGGAGTTACATCTCGATACATGTTATTTACACAACTTGATATACAACCGACGATCCTGCAAGCCCTCGGCAAGATGGGCTATGACGACATGACGCCGATCCAGGAAATGGCGATTCCCCCCATTCTCGCAGGGCACGACGTCATGGGAATGGCCGAAACGGGCTCGGGCAAGACCGGGGCTTGCGGTATTCCGCTGGTCCAGAGAATAGACCCCGACCAGAATGTCATTCAGGCGCTGATTTTGGTGCCGACTCGTGAACTCGCTTCACAGTACGTTGAGGAATTGGGTCACATTGCGCAGGATACGGAGGTGGTTCCCTTTGCCGTTTTCGGTGGTGTGAAAATGAGCCTCCAACAAGCGAAATTGCGCCATAAGGTGCATATTTTGGTGGCGACCCCAGGCCGATTGCTCGACTTTATCTGGAATACGGATTTGAATCTCTCCCACATCCGTACGCTGGTGCTGGATGAGGCGGATGAAATGCTGAAAATGGGTTTTATCGACGATGTCGAGCTCATCATGTCGTGTTTGGCACACGACCATCAGACGCTGCTTTTTTCGGCCACGATGCCTCAGGCGATCGAGCGTCTGGCGCGCTCGCATCTCAAATCGCCCGTGCGGATTGAATTGAATGGAACCCAGAAAGCCCCCGCATCGCTCCAGCATCACTTCCAACATACGGGCCGCAACCGCATGCCCGCCCTGATCGATTATCTAAGAAACGAAAACATCCAGCAGTCCATTATCTTCTGCAACTCCCGTCACCAAGGCGGCCAACTGCACACTGCGTTGCGGGGAACGTTCACCTCACTGGCGTTCATCCATGGCGGGCTTGAACAGAGTCAGAGAGCCCTTATCTTCGAGCGCTTCCGCCGGAAGGAAATCCAATTTATGGTCGCCACGGACGTAGCCGCCCGCGGTCTCGACTTCCGGCATGTGAGTCACGTAATTAACTACGATACGCCGCTCAGCCACGAGACCTACACGCACCGGACGGGTCGTGCTGGCCGCATGGGACGCACCGGTATTGCCATGACCTTGGTCACCGACCGAGACCTACAAAACCTGAAACGATTGCTACGGGTCAATGGTATCGACCCGGTGTGGCGCGGGCGAGCGCCGGAACTGGCGCCGTCCTCCAAAAGCCATGAGGCTGTGAAGCGCAAACGCGTCAGCCGACGCAACACCTCCCGTGGTCGGAGCCGGAGAGCTACTCCGATCATGACCTAATTGGATGATGATAAACGTGTAAGTTCTCTGCGCATCATTGTCAACGTCGTAGCTCCCAAGCATCAACTCCCGGATGCTCAAATGGATGTTCTATGTGTCCAGTTTGAGCATGATGATCGGCTGGGTACCGGCTGAATCATAAGGGCACAATCCTCGGAAGAAAATGATCAGAGCCGGCGTGCGGATGCCGGCATGACGATGACGGCAAGAGGCAAATCTCGTATTGAATCTTCTTGTTTCGAGACCGCTGCAACCTTCACGGTGGGGCATCGCGATAGGGATGGCAACTCCGTAGCAGTAGTGATGTGCCTCTATCCCACACTGTGCTGTCTATTGACGGCGATGTGATTATTCAGCTTGATAGATGGAAGTGGTTGCAAGTTTTGCCAATTGGTCTAATGCCTTATAATAGCTGAAGATAACGTTTCTACAGAACCATCTCAGATATCTTCAAATAAGGCGATTCCATCATGCCCATGCCGGCCAAAAAGCCCATCACCACGCCCATTCCCGTGCAACTCTCTGAAATCGAGTTCAACCAATTTATCTTGCCCCACCTCTCCATGCCCAAACGCGGGCCCAAGTGCAAACTCGGCTATCATCGCCTCTTCAACCTCATCTTGTGGGTGCTCTATACTGGCATGCAATGGAAGTGTTTGCCCGTGCCCAAAGACTGCAATGGCAAGGCCGAAATCCACTATACCACCGTCTACAAAGTCTTTGCCAAATGGGCCGATGACGGCTCCATTGAACATGCCTTTGTCGCCAGTGTGGGGCATCTGGCGGCTTGCAACCGACTCCTTGGTAACGCGATTCAGATCTGAGAGTACCCCGATCCGGGTAGGTCCACGCCCCGACCCACGGCGTTGTCTATCCATCCAAACTCCTTGAGAATTTCTTGGCTGTAGCACACTCGCCCATTAACCTTGTCCGCCGGTTCGCTGGCAAGTAGTAGAGAGGCTTGCGCCATCAGCATCGGCGGTTCGCCTCGGGGGTCTTCCATGCCGTCCACCAGCTTGTGATACACCGTGCCTGGGGTTGGCACCACGCGCGAGGGGGAGACGGCACTGATGGCAATGCCGCCATATGCTGCGACTTCCTGGGCCAGCCCCTGGGTGAAGCGCTCCAGAGCCGCTTTACTGGCGCCGTACATGGTGCCACCTCTGACGGTCTGATCTTCGTAAGGTCCACGGCCTGGACCAATGGCCGCGCCGGATGAAATATTGACAATGGCACCATACTTGCGCTCGATCATCTCCGGCAACACTGCCTGAGACAGCATAAAGGGGCCGTGCACATTGACGGCAAAGGCGCGAATCCAGCGGTTGACGGCGTAGTCTACAATGGGCACGTAATAGTTTAGCGCCGCGTTGTTGACCAGAATGTCGACCTTACCATACTGCGCTCGCGCCTGCTCAATCAGCGCCATACAGTCGGCTTCTTCCGAGACGTTTGCCGCCACTGCGATGGCGTCGCCGCCATTGTCTTTAATCGTCTGCACGGTACGAGCGAGCGAGCCCTCAAACATATGGTCGCCCTCGTTGACGGTACGCGCCGCACACACAATTTTGGCGCCCTCGCTCGCAAACAACTCCGCAATGGTCTGCCCAATGCCTCGGCTGGCGCCGGTGACCACTGCCACCTGGCCGTCTAACTTGCTCATCGATCTACTCCTGTCTTACCGTAGAAACGTCTTTGGTACGCGTATTGCGGTTTGGCGTCAGAGCTCCATTATAAAGCAGAGAGAGGTGCCGTCCAGGGGAAGTTGTGTTTGCCCTCGGCTTGCCGTAAAGTATATGAATTGGAGAAAGTGCCTACGTGGTATCGCCCCGGTTTAGAAAGGTGACCGACAATGAACGCCATCATCAAGACTGCTCCTGCGAATCTCGCCTCGACCGATTGCCCGATTCCCATCCTCGATGTCGCCGATTTTCTCAACGGCGAGCCGGGGGCTCTGGAACCGCTCAGTTTCGCCCTGCGCGACGCCATGGAAAAAATTGGATTCTACTATCTTTGTGGACACGACGTGCCCCAGAGCCTGATCGACGACGTGTTTTCTGCATGTGCCCACTTTCATGCGCAACCGCTTGAGGCCAAAATGGCTCTGCGGGCCAATGAGCACAATGTGGGGTACATGCCAGTAAACGGCTATGTGTCGAAGAGTTCCCGGGTCGAAAAGGCGATGCGGCCAAACCTGGTGGAAGCTTTTTTTGTCAAGCGCGATTTGCCGCCCGAACACCCGGACGTGATCGCCAACATTCGCTACCGCTGTACCAATCAATGGCCGGTACCCGAAGCCTTACCGGGTTTTCGCGAGACGATTGTCGCCTACTGCGAGGCCATGGAGCGTCTTTGCGTGCGCCTGATGCCGGTCTACGCAGCCGCTTTGGAACTGGAGCCGGACTATTTCAGCGAGGCGTTTCGGGAGCCGCAGTACGCCCTCCGCATGTCGCATTATCCACCGGCGGAGTCCGGCGACGACCACCAATACGGCGTGGCGCCCCACTCCGACTCGAGCTTTCTCACTATGTTGGCACAATCCGAGTTGCCTGGCTTATCGATTCGTTTTCCCTCCGGGGATTGGGTCGATGCACCGATCATACACGACGCGTTTCTCGTCAACTCGGGCGATATGCTACGCCGCTGGACGAATCATCGCTTCCGCTCCACTCCGCACCGCGTGATCAATCGCAACGCCAATCGTGACCGCTATGCGATTCCGTTTTTCTTTGATGCGACGTACAACTACGTCATGGACTGTCTGCCCACCTGTCAGGGGCCGGATAATCCGCCCCGTTACGAGCCGACGACGTATAGCGATTACATGAGATGGTTTGCTCGACAGTACGATCATGTGCGCGACCAGGATGCTCAGGAGCCCGAGGATCCCGGCGTACCGCAGACGCAGGGGGAGTAGTTGGCGTGGGCTGCCCGGTTAGGCGAGTTGCGGTGCTGGGTGCCAATCAGGCTGGTTGATCCAAAGCCGATCGAGTTTGTCTTTTGAAATTGTGGTGCGGGAGAGATAGGTGTCGCCTTCACCGCAATAAAAGATAAACTCATGTGGCTGCGCAATGACCGACATCACATAAATTACACCTCGCAGGGTGCCGCGTGCGCCAATGCCAGAAAAGAGAGGTACAGTAGTAACCTTGGCCGGATACATCGTCGCCTTGTCGATTAATACCCCCCAGTGATAGTACAATCTTCCCATACCATGTGGATCGACCTGATGAATGAGTAGCAGAAAGTGTTGCTCATCGTAATCCACTGGGTTGGTGCTATAAGAGACAAAAGTGCCAAAGCCACCGATGTTGCTGAGCTGGGAACCGAGTGGCTGATTGATAATCGTTGAGAACGTCAAGGTTTGATAATGGCTCAGCTTGAGGACTCGATAGGGATGAAATGAGTAAAATAAGTACAACTCACCTTCGAACTCTGTAAATATCCAGTTCTTCTCCTTTTTCTGGATGTCGAAGTCGAGTTGAGGATAACCTTGAAATGTAAGCGATTTATTGATCGGATCTAAATGGGAAAGACAAACCCTCGCAGTAGTATATCCCGTCTGATAAGCAGTACGTTCAACTTGAATGATATTGTGATTGACCCAAACTTTATTTTTAAAGTAAAACAATCGGAAATCTTCGATCTCTAAGTTTTCCTGGATTGGGAAATTATACAGGTCTTGAATTTGACAACTCTCTTGGACATGGTGGTGTTTGTCAAATGACATAAACACAGGTCTACCTGTGAAATATTCATGACTACTGTCACCTTGGGCCAGCATCCAGTGTTGAGTTTGTCCTTTTGCCAACATCACGATATCACCGTATTCAGTCGTGACCGTACCCGGATTAAAAACTCCCCCTCTAAATCCTAGAAAGCCTGGTCCTGCAATGATTTTGAAATGGGTGCGATAGTGCAAATAGGCGAGAGGATTTTGGGCAATATAGTATATTAAGAGAAAAAATCTATAAAGGGAGATGACCAATTTTGCAAGGGATTGGTGCCGATCTGTGTATGCCTTGATCTGCTGTTTCATGTATGGCCTTTCGAGTATACGAAGGGTGCGCAACACTTTCGAGGTGGGGTGATATCGTGGTTATCGGCCCTGGGGATCAAGTGCTTAACCCATTGCTCCCTTCAAATATCACAGATCCAATGCCTCATGGCCAAAATGAGCCAGACGATATTTCGAGGCGGTCTGGACGGGTGTCATCGCGCTGTTCCCAAGCCGAGGCATGGAGCGTACAGAATCCGTTGAACTCGACACTGAGAGACGGAAGCCTTTGTATTACTTATCGTAAACCGTTGGATATAATTGCAGGAGAGGGCGGGCATCGGCGAAGGCGTCCCCAAGGGGATTTGAACCCCTGTTGCCGGCGTGAAAGGCCGGTGTCCTAGGCCAGACTAGACGATGGGGACATGTAGATATGTGAGCCGTGCTGGACTCGAACCAGCGACCCGCTGCTTAAAAGGCAGCTGCTCTACCACCTGAGCTAACGGCCCATCCATGTACGGGGCACGCTTGGTTCCCGACGCCCAGAATCATAATGGACCGAAATGGGATTGTCAACGGCGAATCGCGCCAAGTATCGCCTTCATCGGGCTGGGGGTGGGTCTGAGCGAGCTGCGGGAGATGCAGGTCTGGAGCGCTTAACACAGGCGGAACGAAAAAGGCTTGCGCCCCTTCGAGGGCTCTGGTAGATTGGGGCGCTATGTCAAAAATGGGTTATCGAATTATAGGTAGTCCGAAGTGCTTTGGTGGGAGAAAAGATTATGGTGCAAGCCACGAAGAAGATATGGATGGATGGCAAATTTGTCGACTGGGATGACGCCCAGGTCCATGTCCTGAGTCACACCCTGCACTACGGGCTAGGGGCGTTTGAGGGCATTCGCTGTTATGATACGGTGCGCGGGCCAGCGATATTTCGTCTTCCGGAGCATTTGGAGCGTCTGCTTCAGTCTGCCCATATCGCCGGCATGAAGGTGCCTTTTTCCCATCAAGAACTTGAACAGGCGATCATTGATACGATTAAAATCAATGACGTTCGGGAATGCTACATTCGGCCGCTCGTCTATCTCGGCTACGGTGAGATGGGCATCAACAATGCACACAATCCGGTAAACGTGTCCATTGCGGTATGGCCCTGGGGGGCTTATCTGGGTGAGGACGCGCTGCAAAATGGCATTCGCGTGCGGGTCTCATCGTTTACGCGGCACCATGTCAATGTCATGATGACGAAGGCCAAAATCGTAGGCAACTATGCGAACTCGCAGTTGGCTAAGATGGAAGCGGTTAAGAGCGGCTATGATGAAGCCATCATGCTCGACCCGCAAGGGAATGTGGCGGAGGGCTCGGGCGAGAATATTTTTATTGTGCGCCGCGGGGAACTCAAAACCCCGCCGTTGACCGCGATTTTGGAGGGGATCACGCGCAATTCGATCATTGATGTCGCACGGCATATGGGCTTGACTGTGCATGAGTCGATTTTTTCGCGAGATGAGCTGTATATCGCGGACGAGGCTTTTTTTACCGGTACCGCGGCTGAACTGACGCCGATTCGCGAAGTCGACGACCGCACTATTGGCAGTGGCCGTCCCGGACCGATGACGGCGAAGCTGCAAGAGGCGTTTTTTAGAGTTGTTCAGGGTAAGGACGATACGTTCCAAGAGTGGCTCACTTATATCTAATCCATGCCTGTAAGCGGCGGCGCCACAGACGCCGGCCGCTTTCCCGCTGACCCGTGACCTGATCACGCCTCTTCGCTCTACCATGCTGGGCTTGACTGCTGGAATAACGATCGCTGGAAATTGTCGTTTCATACCAACGAGCTGAAAGCTGTTACTATGATTATCTATCTTCCACGGTATTGCTGGGTTTCATGTTGGTAATTACTGACTGTGAGTTGCGGTGTGAGTCCCATTTGCATGGTTGTCGATGACATTATTGGTATTGAAGACCTTGTTATGAACTCAAGGGACTTCATTTTTTATGTTTTTACTTGACAGAGCTACGCAATGACTATCGGTATTCAAACCCCACTTTTTTTGCTTGACGCTAAATCATGATTCTGCTAGTATCCTCCCACTAATTTGTTTAAGTATTTGAAATATTGCTATCTATAAGTTTTTAAAAACTTCATGGTTTGTTTATTATTCAATGAATGTAAGTTGCTAGGTATCACACATAATGACCTTTAGTAAATCATTTAACTTTACACTATTCCTGTTCCAGTTTTTTTATGATGCTTGATACGTACTTGTTTGTATTGCAGAATGCGTTGTAGATGCTCGTACATTAACTGGTAAATGCATCGCAACACGTTCAGCACCGCACGTCTAGGCGATCGCTACTCCCTCGCGAAGTCTTCGGAAGTCTTCGAGTTGATTGCTCGATTTGAGTCAAGTAACATGGGTGAACGTGCGTAACGTGCGTAAGGAGCGCTTTTGCATGACTGACCACCCGAGGGGTGAGTTGTAGTTTGATCCCTGCTGCAACGGAGGTCGGGGCCATGGTGCAAGCCAAAATATTGGTGTTAGATTCGGATACAAAGCCCTATCAGCCGCTTAAGTCCGGTCTCGCCGAGCACGGCTATGAAATCCATACGACGATGTCGGCAAGGGAAGCCTTGTCGATGGCTGGCGCGCACCCTTATCAAGCGGCTCTGGTCGCACTAACCTTGGCACAAGACGGTGACTTGTTACTCGGTCTCCAGGCTGAATGCCCGGGCTTGCCCCTCATTATTGTATCATGCCCGGAGGTGTGTCCCATGCCGCCCCCAGTGGTGAAGCTCGCCGACAATACGGTGGGTAAACCGTTGACGCTCGATACCCTCCGGTTAATGCTCGACCGGACATTGGAGCTGGCGCTGTTGCGCTCGCGATTGCGGCGGGAGCGACAAGACTGGAGCGAGGTGTTGGCCCCGTTTACGACGAATGGTGCCACAGCAGATGAGCCTGCCCCAAATGGGGCGTCGCTCGACGAGGTGCTGGTTAAAAAGCTGCGAACCATTGTGCCTAACATGGAAGTACTTGGGCGAGGCTCTTTGTATCGCGCCGTCTTGTCTCATGTCGAAAAATTATTATTATCAGTGGTGATGGCCGAATGTCGCGGCAATCAAGTCAAGTCGGCCGAGATTCTGGGGATTAATCGCAATACCTTGCGCAAAAAACTACGTGAATTCGGTATCACCGCACCGCGCCGAAGTGTTTAGTAAGATATGACTCTATCACCATCGCCATTGGCTATCGTCATTATCGGGGCCGGCAAGGGAACGCGAATGCACTCTGCGTTGGCCAAGGTGTTGCACCCCCTCGCCGGTCAACCTTTGATTGCTCATGTTCTCAATCTGGCGATGCAACTCGACCCCAGACATCTTATTGCTGTGGTTGGGCATCAGGCCGATGCGGTGCGCCAGGTGTGCGAACCGCGCGGCGCAGCTTGCGTCGTGCAAGAGCCGCAACTGGGCACTGGCCATGCCGTGGCCCAAGCGGAGCCCGTGCTGGGTACGTTCGAGGGCGATGTGTTGGTGCTGTACGGGGATGTGCCCCTCTTACAACTTGACACCGTGCGCGCGCTGCTCGATGAGCACCGCCAACGCGACGCCTCGGTGACCGTGTTGACCACATCTATGGAGGACCCTTCCGGCTATGGCCGCATCGTGCGAAACCGGGAGGGCGCGATCGAGGCGATCGTGGAACATCGCGATGCGAGCCCGGCGCAACTGGCCATTCGAGAGATTAATACGGGTATTTATTGCTTGAAATCACCTTTTCTGTTTCGGGCCTTGTCTCGAGTTGGATCGCAAAATGCCCAGGGCGAGCAATATTTGACCGATGTGGTTGGCGTTGCCGTGTCCGAGCAGTTCCCGGTGGCATACGTGACGGCCGCAAATGCGCAGGAAACGATGGGGGTCAACACGCGTTTGGAACTGGCGCAACTTGAAGCGGTGCTCCGCCGGCGCCTGTGTGAGTCGCATATGCTGGCGGGGGTGACGATTCATGACCCGGCTTCAACCGTCATTGATGCTGAGGTCTACATTGGGCGGGATACGGTGATCGCACCGCAGACGCATCTCCTCGGGCAAACGCACATTGGTGCGGGCTGCGTGATTGGGCCGCAAGCGGTGATTCAGGATAGTACGCTGGCCGATGGCGTGCGGGTGGAGCCGTTCTGTGTGATCCGGGAACAGGCGGTGGCGCGGCTGACGACGGTTGACTCTTTTTCGTATCTGAAATGAAATGAAATAAAATAAAATGAAATAAAATAAAGCTGTTGACTTCCCGCATGCCCGACCTGGTCCCTCGCATTCTGTCTCTCACGGATGAAACGACATCTCATTGCCTCTCATGGAAGGCGATCAACCCCACATGTTCAGGTGCCAAATCTCATGGATGAGCTCATTCAACGCGAATTGAATCCGCCCCAACAAGAGGCGGCCCGGCACACCGATGGCCCATTGCTGATTCTGGCTGGCGCCGGCTCCGGAAAAACCCGCGTCATTACCTACCGGATCGCCAATCTCATGCAAATGCATGGGGTGCTGCCCCAGAACATCCTCGCGGTGACGTTTACGAACAAAGCCGCGGCGGAGATGCGCGAGCGGATTGATGGCTTGTTGGGAAGCGTGGTGATGTCCCTGTGGATGAGTACTTTTCATGCCGCCTGTGTGCGGATTTTGCGGCGTGAAGCCGAGGCCGCCCGCCTGTCTCCACAATTTGTCATCTACGACACCTCGGATCAACTCACGCTATTGCGGCAGTGCATGAAGGAGTTGCGCATTGACTCGGATCTCTATACGCCGCAGAGTATCCTGCGGCGCATTAGCACGTTGAAAAATGATTTGATGGATCCGGACACGTTTGTTCAAGAAGCAGGGGATTTTGGCCTCGACGAGATCGTGTCTCACGTCTATCCGCTTTATCAGCGACGTTTGCAGGATAATGCCGCACTGGATTTCGATGATTTACTCATGCGCACAGTGCAACTTATGCGTCGGCATCCCGAGGTGCTTGAACGGTATCAACATCGCTTTCGCTACATTATGGTGGATGAGTATCAGGACACCAATATGGCGCAGTACCACTTGCTCAACCTGCTTGCGGCCCGCTACCGCAATTTGTGCGTGGTGGGGGATGACGATCAAAGCGTGTATCGCTTTCGGGGGGCAAATGTTCGCAACATCCTGAATTTTGAGCGGGATTATCCCGACGCCACGGTGGTCAAGTTGGAGCAAAATTACCGCTCGACCAGCACGATTCTCGAAGCGGCGGGGGCGGTGATCTCCAAAAATTCCCGGCGCAAGGAAAAGACGTTGTGGACCGAGAACGAGCGCGGCATTCCCATTGGGTATTTTTGCGCTCAGGACGAGGTGCACGAGGCTGAGGTGATCTGCGAGAATATCGCAGGCCTGCACCGCGCTGAGGGGGTAGCGTACCGCGATTGCGCTATTTTCTACCGCACCAACGCCCAGTCCCGGGTGTTGGAGGATGGCCTGCGCCGGGCGCAGGTACCCTATGAGGTGCTTGGCGGCTTGCGGTTTTACGATCGCAAGGAAATTAAGGATGTCTTGTGCTATTTGCGCCTGCTGGTGAATGCTCAGGACACGATTAGTTTGCAGCGCATTATCAACGTGCCGCGACGGGGCATTGGACAGACATCTTGGGCGCGGCTGGAGGCGTTGGCGCTGGAGCGGGAGCTGTACGGCCTCGATATCTTATCGGCGGCGCTTGAGACCGGGGTGGTGGGCAAAAATATCCTTGCCAAACTCCGGTCGTTCCGCGAACTCATGACCTCGCTGCGCGAGGAGGTGCCTCAAATGGAGGTGGCGGATCTCACCCGAGAGGTGTTGATTCGGAGTGGTTACGTGGAGGCACTGGAAGCGGAGCAGACCGCCGAGGCGCAAACCCGATTGGAAAACTTGCGCGAACTGGTGACCGCGGCGTCGGAATTTGACAGCCACGGGGAGGGTGAGGGCCTGCAGGATTTTTTGACCCAGACCGCCCTCGTATCAGACCAGGATAATCTGAGTGACGAAAGCGGCTCGGTGGTCCTGATGACGCTGCATTCGTCGAAGGGCCTGGAGTTTCCCGTGGTGTTTATCGCCGGGATGGAAAATGGCCTGTTCCCGCACAGCCGCTCGTTTGATGAACCGGCTGAAATGGAGGAAGAGCGCCGGTTGTGTTATGTTGGCATCACGCGGGCTGAAAAGCGTTTGTTTCTCACTGGGGCGGCTCGCCGCCGGATTTATGGGGTGGAGCAAGCCCATCCCCCGTCGCTTTTTTTGGCGGATATTCCCACCTCGTGTGTGCAGGACTTTTCGTCCGGTGCGGTGTTGGAGATGGCTCGGCAGCCTTGGGTTACATCAGGGGCTGCGTCAGCGCCAGGGGCGACACCGGGCAATGGTCAATCCCGGGCGAGAACGTTTACCTCTCCTGCCGTGAGGGTTGGCGCGGCGGCCAGAAAAACGGCCTCGGCTCGTGCTGAGTCTGCGGCTGCCACCCCTTATGGCGTTGGCACACAAGTGCATCACGAGCACTTTGGACGAGGGGTGGTGCAAAAACGGGAAGGCAATGGCGATCAACTGAAACTCACGGTGGTGTTCCGAGATCACGGCATTAAAAAAGTGTTGGCTAAGTTTGCGCCTATGCAACCTGTATAGCCTGTCGTGGAGATATGCACTGGCCGGCTCAACGTGGCTGCAAAGTTTGCTCCGAATCTTTATACTTAGCTGTTTTAGATGGTGCCGTCATCAAAAATCCTCCGGGCGTGAATGTGAACGTGAACGTGAAAGATATGTTTTTATGATTTCACCTGAACAAGTGGCCCATGTGGCGCATTTGGCCCGCTTGAATTTGAGCGAGGCGGAACAAGAGCAATTCACGGCGCAACTGGGTGCGATCCTGGATTATATGGAACAGCTCAATGAGGTGCCGACAGATGGCGTCGAACCCACGTCGCATGTGCTGGACCTGGTGAATGTGTTTCGCGAAGATCGCGTGCAACCCATGGTCACGGTTGAGGCGGCCCTGCAAAATGCCCCAGAGAGCGCCCATCAGTACGTGGTCGTCCCTCGAATTGTGGAGTAAGGCAGCAGACGGTGTTTGAACAGACAATTCACGCATTACACGAACAACTCAAAGCCGGTAGTCTCAAAGCCCGCGAGCTAGTTGAAGCGATCTTGGCGCGGTGCATCGCCGTCGAACCCCAGGTGCAAGCTTATATTTCGCTGACGCCGGACCTAGCGCGCGAACAGGCTGAGGCGGCGGATGCGGCGTTTGCGCGCGGTGACATCCGCTCGCCGTTGCAGGGCATTCCATTGGCGTTGAAGGATAATCTGTGCACGCAGGGCATTGTGACCACTTGTGGTTCGCACATGTTGGAGTCGTTCGTGCCGCCTTATGATGCCACGGTTGTGCGGCGTTTGCGTGAGGCCGGAGCGGTATTTGTGGGCAAGGCGAACATGGATGAGTTTGCCATGGGCTCGTCGACGGAAAATTCGTATTTTGCCCCGACCCGAAACCCCTGGGGCAATCTGGAATATGTGCCGGGCGGCTCTAGCGGCGGCTCAGCCGCCGCCGTCGCCGCGGATACCTGCATCGCTTCACTCGGGTCCGATACGGGCGGCTCGATCCGGTTGCCAGCGGCGATGACTGGGGTGGTGGGCCTCAAACCGACGTATGGACGGGTGTCGCGCTTCGGCTTGGTGGCGTTTGCCTCATCCCTGGATCAAATTGGTCCACTGACCAAAGACGTGCGCGATGCTGCGATTCTGTTGCAGGCGATTGCCGGTCATGATAAGTGTGATTCCACCTCGGGCGATATACCGGTGCCCGACTACTCGCAGGGGCTGGATCGGGGCGTTAGCGGGCTGAAATTGGGGGTGCCGCGCGAGTACTTTGTCGAGGGCATGGACCCTGAAGTAGAAGCTTCGGTGAGAGCGGGGATTGAAACGTTGAAATTGCTGGGGGCTGAATTGGTGGACGTCAGCTTACCGCACACTCGCTACGCGGTGGCTACGTATTATGTGCTGGCCAATGCCGAGGCGAGTTCGAACTTAGCACGCTATGATGGGGTACGATACGGTTTGCGGGCAGCTTCGGACGGCGATCTGTTGTCGATGTACAAGCAGACCCGGGCCGAGGGCTTTGGCTCTGAGGTCAAGCGGCGCATTATGCTGGGCACCTACGCGTTGAGTTCCGGTTATTACGATGCCTACTATAAAAAGGCACAGCAAGTACGGACGTTGTTGCGGCAGGATTTTCAGCAGGTGTTTACCGAGTGCGACGCGCTGCTCTCGCCGGTGGCCCCGACCCCGGCGTTTCGGCTCGGCGAGCGGCTCGATGACCCGTTGCAAATGTATTTGGCCGACATCTTTACCGCGCCGGTCAGTCTCGCAGGCCTCCCCGCGATGTCGGTGCCGTGCGGCTATACGCAGCAGGATTTGCCTATTGGGCTGCAAATTATTGCCCCGCCGTTCCAAGAGGCCATGGTGCTGCAAGTGGGGGCTGCGTTTGAGGCGGCGACGGATTTTCACACCCGCAAACCCGTGTTGCCATAAGATGCTATTCGGAGAGGGTTGATAGATAAATGACCTACGAAAGTGTGATCGGACTCGAAGTCCACGCGCAACTGTTGACCAAATCGAAGTTGTTTTGCTCGTGTTCGGCGGCCTTTCAGGCCGATCCCAACGAACACGCCTGTCCTATTTGCATGGGCATGCCCGGGGTGTTACCGGTCCTCAATGAGCAAGTGATCGAATTTGCCATACGCACCGGCTTGGCCATGCAGGGCACGATCGCGGCAACGTGCCGCTTTGCCCGCAAGAATTATTTCTACCCGGATTTGCCCAAGGGGTTTCAGACTTCGCAATACGATGAGCCATTGGTGAAGGGCGGCGGTCTGAGCATTGATGTGGATGGCGAGTCCAAGTTCATTCGGCTCACCCGAATTCACATGGAAGAAGATGCCGGCAAGTCCATACATGGCGAAAATCTGGCCGACCCCACCAAGAGTTACATCGACCACAATCGATGTGGTGTGCCGCTGCTGGAAATTGTCAGTGAACCGGATTTGCGTTCGGCTGAAGAAGCCAAGGTGTATTTACAAAAACTCAAGACCATTTTGGAGTACATCGGGGTGTGCGATGGCAATATGGAAGAGGGGAGTCTGCGTTGTGATGCCAATGTGTCGCTGCGCCCGCTTGGCGCTGAGAAACTCGGTACCCGGGCTGAAATTAAAAATCTAAATTCGTTTCGCAATGTCCAGCATGCGATCGAATACGAGATCGAGCGGCAGGCGGCGATCCTCGATAGCGGCGGTGCGATTGAGCAGGAGACGCGATTATATGACGCCGACCGAGGGGTGACGCAATCGATGCGCAGCAAGGAAGAGGCGCACGACTACCGCTATTTTCCGGAGCCCGACCTGGTGCCGATGCGGGTCGATCAGCCCTGGGTCGATCGGGTGCGGGCCGGTTTGCCGGAGTTGCCCGAAGCCAAGCGACAGCGCTATATCGGGGCGTACGGTCTACCGGCTTACGATGCCGAGGTGCTGACCGCAGACCGGGAATTGGCCACCTATTTTGAGCGCACCGTGGCGTTGTGTAACCAACCCAAGGTGGTGAGCAACTGGGTGATGGGCGATTTGATGCGCGAGCTCAATCGTCACCACATCACCCCGGATCAAGCGCCGGTGACACCGGTGCATTTGGCGGGCATGCTGCAACTGGTGAATGAGGGCACGATTAGCGGCAAAATTGCCAAAACGGTGTTTGACGAGATGTACCAAAGCGGTAAGCAGGCCCAGGACGTGGTGCGAGAACAGGGCCTTGTGCAGATGAATGACAGCAGCGAACTGGAGTCGTTAATCCGGCAGGTGTTGGTGTCGAACCCCTCACAGGTGGAGGAGTATCGCAGCGGCAAGCAAAAGGTGTTTGGCTTTTTCGTCGGCCAAACCATGAAAGCGACACAGGGTAAAGCCAATCCTAAGATGGTGAATGAGCTTCTCCGTCAGATGCTCAATGCTTGATAATGATGGAAAATTTTTTCGTAGGGGGTGGTATGTCTGAGCGACCGACTGCCTATCTCGTCGACGGGTCGGCCTTTGTGTTCCGGGCGTTTTATGCCATTCGGCAAGAGTTGACCACCTCGGATGGCATGCCGACCAATGCCGTGTTTGGCTTTAAAAATATGCTGCAAAAGTTGATGCGCGAAGAACAGCCGGATTATCTCGCAGTGGTATTTGACGAACGTGGTCCGACGTTTCGGCACGAAGCGGACTCGACCTACAAGGCCAACCGGAAACGTATGCCGGACGAGCTTGCGGTGCAGTTGCCGTTGATCCATCGCTTGGTGGAAGCGCACAACATTCCCAAACTGAGCCTGCAGGGATATGAGGCGGATGACATCATCGGCACCCTGTCACACCGTTTGGAGGCTGAGGGTTTGGATGTGGTGCTAGTGAGCGGCGACAAGGATTTTTGTCAGTTGGTGACCCCGCATGTAACCATCTTCGACCCGATGAAAGACCAGCGCATTGGCGAAGCTGAAGTCAAAGCGCGATTTGGCGTGGAGCCGTCGCGAGTGATTGAGGTGCTGGGCCTCATGGGCGACGCCTCAGATAACATTCCTGGGGTTCCCGGCATCGGTGAAAAAACCGCGAAGAAACTGCTGGCCACCTACGGCACGATTGAGGAGCTGTTGGATCGGGTGAATGAAGTCAAGCAAAAGAAGTGGCGGGAGAATCTCATTGAATATGCCGAGTCCGCCCGCCACAGCCGGAAGATGGTGACCATTGATCGGGCCGTCCCGATCGAGGCGGGTTTGGATGTCCTCAAGTTCGACCCCCCGGATATCGACGCCCTCCGAACGCTGTATACGGAGCTGGAATTTAAATCCGAGTTGCAAGCCTTGGGGGTCGTTGCAGCAGCGGAACCTGAGGTGGAGAAGCATTACCGCGCCATCATGACCCTGGACGATCTGGACGCCGAGATCGTGGTTCTGCAACAAGCTGATGGCTTTGCCATCGACACCGAGACCACATCTCAGGATCCGATGTTGGCGGAGTTGGTGGGTATCTCACTGGCTCACCATCCACATGAAGCGGTCTATATCCCATTGGCCCACCGGTATGAAGGCGCGCCGCAGCAGCTCGACCGGGCTGAAGTGCTGGAGCGCCTGCGACCGCTGCTGGAAGACCCAAGCCGTCCGAAATACGGGCAGAATATTAAGTACGACCTCATCGTGCTCAAGCGGCACGGGGTCAGTTTGCGGGGGCTTGCCTTTGACACTATGGTGGCGGGTTATTTGCTCAACCCCTCGCGGCGGGCCAACAATCTGGATGCCCTGGCCAAAGAGTATCTCCACTACACGCCGATTAGCTATGAAGAGGTGGCCGGCAAAGGCGCCAAGCAGATCACCTTTGATCAGGTCGATATCGAGCGAGCCACGACCTACAGTTCGGAAGACTCCGATGTGGCGGCTTTATTGGTGGAGTGCCAGAAGCCTAAGCTCATCGACCATCAGCTCTACCGGTTGTTTGAAGAAGTTGAGATGCCTCTGATCGATGTACTCGCTGATCTGGAAATGCGTGGGATCACGGTAGACGCCGATTACCTTCAGGACATGTCTGAGCGGTTGCAAATCCAGATGGATGCCTTGATGGAAGATATCTACAGAATGGCGGGTGAAGAATTTAATATCAACTCTTCACAGCAACTACAGAAGATCCTCTTTGAGAAGCTCAAGCTGCCCACCGGTAGAAAGACCAAAACGGGTTATTCAACTGATGTGTCGGTGTTGGAACAACTGGCGTTCGAACACGAACTGCCCGAGTACATTCTCGACTATCGCCATCTGGCCAAGATGAAGTCAACCTATATCGATGCGCTTCCGCAGCTCATCCATGCCGAAACCGGGCGCATTCACACCTCTCTCAACCAGACGATTACCGAGACTGGGCGTCTGAGTAGCAGCAATCCGAACTTGCAAAACATTCCGATTCGCTCCGACTTAGGACGGCAGATCCGCCGCGCCTTTGTGGCCGCACCGGGGCACCGGCTGATCTCCGCCGACTATTCGCAGATCGAGTTGCGACTCCTGGCGCATTTCACCCGTGATCCGGTGCTGACCGAAGCCTTTCGCCAGGGCCAAGACATTCACACCCGCACCGCCATGGATGTCTTCACCGTTGATGAGCGCGCGGTGGATGGCGATATGCGGCGCATGGCCAAAACCGTCAATTTCGGCATTATCTATGGCCTCAGTCCCTTCGGCCTGGCGTCACGGTTGCATATCACCAACGAAGAAGCTCGGAACTACATCGACAATTATTTTGCGCGCTATCCCTCGGTAAAGTCATATCTAGAGGGAGTTATTGAAGAAGCTCGCGAGCAGGGATATGTGACGACGCTGATGCAGCGGCGCCGGTATTTGCCGGAGATGAATAACCGCAACCGACAGGTGCGCGAAGCGGCCGAGCGCACCGCGATTAACATGCCATTTCAGGGTTCGGCAGCGGATCTCATCAAGCTCGCAATGGTGCAGTTACACCATCAAATCAAAACGGAAAATCTGCCCTGCCACATGCTCTTGCAAATTCACGACGAGCTGCTCTTCGAAATCCCCGAGGCGGCGGTAGGTGAGATGGTGCCTCGGATCAGGGACGTGATGGAGCAAGTTTGGGACTTAGAAGTGCCGTTAACGGTTGATGTGGGGCAGGGCGACAATTGGGCCGAGGCGCATTAAAACGCTGAGCTCATTCAAGTTAGAAGGGCGCACTTGCTAACGTCCGCTATAGTGTATATAATCTATCGTTCGCATTGCAGATTAACTATTGTTCAGGTGATGTCCATGGCCGAAACAGCCAGCGGTCGCAAGATCATATGCCAGAATAAGCGGGCTCGCTTTGACTACGAGATCAGCGATCTGTACGAAGCTGGTTTGGTGCTGCAAGGCACGGAAGTCAAATCGCTGCGTCAGGGGCGGGTGAGTTTGCAGGACGCTTATGCGGATATGCAAAATGGCGAGCTGTATTTACTCAACTCGCATATCGACCACTACGATCAGGGCAATCGCAACAATCACGACCCGGAGCGGCCACGCAAACTATTGATGCACAAGCAGGAGATCAAGCGCTTAGCCGTCAAAATACAGGAGCGCGGGCTCACCTTGGTGCCGACTCGGATGTACTTCTCCAACGGCAAGGCCAAGATTGAGATCGGGTTGGGAAAGGGTAAAAAGCAGTACGATAAGCGTCAAGATATGAAGACGCGCACCGCGCAGCGAGAGATTGAGCGCGAACTGCGCAGCCATTAAATCAAAGGGGGCGCACTGGTTTCGACGGGGGTAAATGAAGTTACAGTTGCATGCCGAGGACTCCGCGGGCCTCGTAAAAAAGCGGAAAAAAACTCAATTGCCAACGATTACGAAGTGGCACTGGCTGCCTAAAACCGGCCAGCGTCCGCCCGGTACTTGCCTACGGTATTGGGGTCGGGCGTAACGATGTAGGATAGCCTGAGCGAGAGCCCCGCCTGTGGCGCACGCCAGAGCGAAAACAAACACTAGGCTAGCATCTGCCTTGCCCGGCTGGGGAGGTTGGGCAGTGCGAAACACATTCCCCGGACAAGCATGTAGAAGCTGTCGCTGAAGACTTTCGGACGCGGGTTCGATTCCCGCCGCCTCCACTTTCCATGATAAGACACAACTTCCTGTTTACCAAGGGGTCGGTGAGTCCGACCCCTCTTTTATTCACTTCTCCCCGCTAGCATGCCTAGGGAAGCTGACGTCATCTGTTGGGGTGGGGACCCTACGACCAGCTTCCCTAGGCATGCTTATTCTAACGCCGTGGGCTTTTTTCGGGAAAGCGTTGGTTAGGCTTCGTTGGACAACACCAGCGTGCCCGCAGCGGATAGCATACCGCCCATGCCGTTGACGAGTGAGATGCTGGCATTCGGCACTTGCCGGTCACCGCATTCTCCGCGCAATTGACGGGTCGCTTCGATCATAGGAAAAATGCCGTACATGCCTGAGTGGGTGTACGACAGGCCACCGCCGTTGGTGTTGATTGGGAGCGAACCTCCCGGGGTGGACCGGCCTTCCTCAAAGAAAGATACACCTTCGCCCGGCTTGCAGAAACCGAGGGATTCGAGCATGATGGGCGGGCCTGAAGTGAACGCGTCGTAGAGCATAATATGATTAAAGTCGCCGTGCGACACACCGGCCATGTTAAACGCTTTTTCACCCGACCGGCGCGTCGCCTCACTCAGTGGCATATTCTTCATCTCTGTGACCATGACATGCTCGGTGCCCTCGCCGGCGCCGCGAATATACACCGGTTTTTTGGCGCAGTCTTTGGCGCGATCGGCTCGGGTTAACACCACTGCACCGCCCGCATCCGTCACCAAGCAGATGTTCAGCAGATTAAAAGGGTAAAACATTGGCCTCGAATTGAGCACGTCTTCAATGGTGAGGGGATCGCGGAAGCGCGCCTTGGGATTGAGGGCCGCCCAGGCCCGCGTCGACACTGCCACTTGCGCCCATTGCTCTAGGGTCGTGCCGTAATCATGCATGTGCCGGGTGGTGATCATGCCGAAATAGGTGGGGGCGCCGCCAAAGCCATATGGTATCTCAAATTGGCCACTCAAGCTGGTATCGCGTCCCCGCGTCACCCCCACTCCGGAACGCCCGCTTTCGCCATGGGAAACGACTGCCACATCACACATGCCATGGTGCAAAGCCAGCATGGCATGGCCCGCCATGATGATGAACGAACAGCCGCCAACGGACGTGCCGTCAATATAGCGCGGGTTGATGCCCAGAGCCTCGCCGAGCAGGGCCGGCGAGTGCTGTCCGGCAGTAAAGACGCCGTCGATGTCCGAGATTTTAAGCCCGGCGTCCGAGACGGCATTGTGAATCGACTGCAGATGCAGGGAAAGCTGACTTGTTTCCGGTAAGGTGCCAAGGTCATCACTTTCGTCAACACCCACAATGCAAACCGAATTGGATAACTCTTTCATAGACATCAATCTCTCTCCTCATCCGAATATATAGAACTCGCGTCAATGACTTATTGAGCAGGCTGAAAGAGCGAAATCGTGCAGTCATCGGTCAATTTTTCAAACACCACTTCCACTGGCATATCGCATTTGACCACCGCCGGATCCGGCTCAATATTGATCAGGTTCGACATGATCCGAGGACCTTCCTCCAGCTCTACCATGGCCAGCACCACCGGCAACTCGACCTTAAAGGCCCGATTGAGAGAGCGATAGGCAATTTCAAAGGAGTATAGCTTGCCCTTGCCGCTGGCTTGTATCCAGCTAATGTGACGGGAATGGCAGTGGGGGCAGATCACTCGGGGATAGAAATGCGCTTTGCCGCAATCGTCACATTTGGGCAGCATCAATTTGTTGTCTTTTAAACCATCCCAATAGGGCTTCGCTTCCGGCGTGATAGGCGTCGGCAGCGGACGTAGCAGTTCCATGAGCATTCCTTTCCTGCGGCAATGAAGATCGCACTGAGTCAATGGGTAATAAAAATGAAGGGCCACTCTAATACCGTGGCACTTAGGCGTATCAAGCCATCCACTCCACCAAGGCTTTATCCATATTTGGAACTTGTTCTAGGTCATCACCTTGGCTATTGAGATTCATGCGGTGTGCAAATAGCACGATCGTCGAATTGCCAGGTATTTTCCCAGGCACATTCGTTCTTGTCATATGCTTAGCAGAGGCAAGGTACTTGGGAATCGCAACGCTGTCAAGAGGAAGACGCTGAAGCGAAATGCCCCGAGGTGGTGAGGCTGCGGTTTTACCGTTTGAGGCCGCGGGCTACGAGGCGTATATTCCTTGTCGTAGCGCTAATCCGACTTTAAAGGAGAACGCCATGGAAGGTAGCACTCATATCGTGCTCGACGAGCGTTTCGTGATACATGTCTTGGACCCCCGACAACCGGCCGCCCAGTGCTCGCAGAGCCTCACGCCATTGCTTGAGGCCTTTCGGTCCACGCTGGAAGCCTATTTGTTGTCATTACTCAAACCGGGTTTCCGCCGCAAACACTTTGCCCGTTTTCGGGCTGACTCACCGGTGCTCAACACCTATCAGGAGCTTTTGGATAGCGTAAAACGGTTTGGCCGGGTCGATGATGTGATTTTTCTTGCAGCCTCGCAAGCGCTTGCGAGGCATTTGTTTCGATCGATGCAGCCGTCGGGCGAAGAGGCTCCAATCCGTCGGCCAGGGGTGATTACCCCGGGTGATTTGCTCGTGGGTATGTTTTACACGGAGTCGCTTGAACTCGAGCCAACCCCCTACCTCTTTATGATCAAAGTCGATTTAGAAACGGGTGTGCAGCGTCAGATCGAAACGCCAGGTCATGGCGCTTGGCGCACGGTGCTGCGGCAACAGGAGGGCTTGCTTCCCAAAATATCGGCGTCCCACGTGCAGAAGTCGGCCCTGGTGCGCTGGGCCGATGATCCCCATATGTATGATGTCATCATGACCGATCCGCAGGGGGGTAAACAAGGGATTGCTAAATTCTTTGCTGAGGATTTTTTGCAAACCGAGCCGTTCCGCACAGATGCAGAAAAGGTAGATCTGTTGTTTCGGAGAACGCATGCTTGGATTGTGGATCAGGCCGACGAGTTGTCGCCTCAAGAATCTGGAGAGGTAATGGAGGCGGTGCGCAATCTCTTTGAGTCCCGCCGCGAGATGGAGGCGCCCGTGTCACCCCGGGAATTGGTTGAAGCGATCCCGTTGCGTGAGCCGAGGGACGCGGTGGTGGTGCAAGCCTTAAAGCAGTCCTTCACGGAGGCGCTGACCGTGCAAGAGCCCGGCGAAGAGTCGATCTCCGCCGATCTGGAAATTATGCTTCAAACGTTGCCGCCACCGGTGGTGAGCAGCCGGGTGACGTACGAGCTAGATGGTGGGGTGCGCCTTAGCGGCGATCGCGAAGCCATTGATCGGCTGTTTGTGCGACCCCCGGAGCGCGGTGAGCACGGTACAGAATTCACGATTCGGACATCGATGTTTCGGCCTACTTTATAAGGCGATTCAGGCCTGCGGATCGGTGTCCGGAATGCGTTCAAGCTGTTGCAGCCAGACCGTGGCTTCACTATCGCTGGGGGCGCGGTAATCTCCCCGTGGTGATAAGGAGCCGCCGGAGCCGACTTTTGGCGCATTGGGAATACAGCTCCGTTTGAATTGGCTGGTTTTGAAGAAGCGCCAGGCAAAAACCGAAAGCCAGCGCTTGATGTCACCAATCGTGTACTGCTGCCGTTGATTTTCGGGAATGTCCGGCCAACACCCGAGTTGGCGGTCCCGCCAGCAATGGTAGGCTAGAAAGGCGATCTTGGCCGGGGTATAGCCCAAGCGCGTGGTGTAGTAGACATTGAAGTCTTGTAATTCGTAAGGCCCGACGACCTCTTCGGTTTTTTGGCTGGGCTGGTCGCCCTGGGTCTCACCCGGTACTAATTCCGGACTAAATTCCGTGGCTACGATGTCTCTCAGGACCACGCTGGCCTCCGGGCCGAGTTGGTCGGTGTCGGCGGCCCAGCGAATGAGAAACTGAATGAGGGTTTTGGGCACGCTGGCATTGACACTGTAATGGGCCATATGATCGCCTACGCCATACGTGCACCAGCCCAGGGCCAGTTCGCTTAAGTCGCCGGTGCCGATCACCAAGGCTTGCTGGTGATTGGCGAGGCGGAAGAGGTGACTGGTGCGTTCGCCGGCTTGTACATTTTCAAATGTCACATCATAGACCGGCTCGCCATTGGCGTAGGGGTGTCCCAAATCGCGAAGCATTTGTTCGCAGCTCGGTCGGATGTCTAACTCTTGCCCCCGGCAGCCAACGGCGCGCATGAGGGCGTGGGCATTGGCGAGCGTGCGGTCACTGGTGGCAAACCCCGGCATGGTGTAGGCCAGAATGTGGGTGCGAGGATAGCCGAGGAGATCCATGGCGCGGGCCGAGACAATGAGTGCATGGGTAGAATCGAGGCCGCCGGAAACTCCAATGACCACCTTTTCGATGTTGGCGCTCTGCAAGCGTTTGGCGAGTCCCTGCACTTGAATATTGTAGGCCTCATAGCAGCGGCGGTGGCGCTGGCTCGGGTCGGAGGGCACGAAGGGAAAACGGTCGTAGGCACGATTGGGCATGAGGCGATTGGCCGTGGGCGCGGTGAGGGACACCTCAATATGGCGGAAGGCCGCGAGTTCATGCCGGTAGCGCTGCATGCTTTGGCCAAAGGTGTTCATGCGCAAACGCTCTTGAATCAAGCGCTCGATATCCACATCGGCGGTGACGAGTTGAGAGGTGGTTTTGAAGCGTTCGGACTCGGCTAAGAGGGAGCCATTCTCGTAGATGAGGGCATGGCCATCCCAGGCGAGATCTGTCGTGGATTCCCCCGCGCCTGCCGCGGTGTACAGATAGGCGGCCAGGCAACGCGCAGACTGGTTGGAAACGAGACTATGGCGATAGGCATCTTTGGAAATCGTGACATTGGAAGCGGATAGATTCAAGATCACCGTAGCACCGGCAAGGGCAGCAAAGCTGGACGGCGGGATCGGCACCCAAAGATCTTCACAGATTTCCACAAAAAACGTCCAAGACGGCGAGCCCTCCATCTGGAACAGCAGCTTTTCGCCAAATGGGATGTCATGTTGGCCGCAAAGGGAGAGCGTGTCGCGATGCGCATTGGCGGCGGGTGCGAACTGCCGCACTTCATAAAATTCCCGGTATCCGGGTAAATACGTTTTGGGAACCACCCCTAAGATACGGCCATGATGGACCACCGCAGCGCAATTAAACAGTTGTTGATCGATCTCCAGCGGCAAGCCCACAACTGACGCCATGGGCCACGCCGCGGAGGCGTCGCACACAGCTTGCAGCGCGGTTTTAGAGGCCTCGAGCAAGGCTTGCTGGTGAAATAAATCTTCACACGTATACGATGAGAGGCCCAGCTCCGGGAAAACGGTGAGGACGGCGTGTTGCTCGGCCGCTTGGCGCATCAATGCAATGGTCTGGGCGGCGTTATAGGACGGGTCCGCGACTCGCACTTCCGGCACCCCAACTGCAGTGCGGATAAACCCGTGATTGTAGATGTTGAAGAATTCCGTACATGTTTTCACCGGTTCGATGCTCCATCTGAGTCGAGAGTCCATGCGCCATCGTGGTGGCACACATCTCTCCCTGCCGTTGGCCTTGCCTGTCGACACGTATTGCTTTGCTCACCGTCCTCAGGGTATCATTGTCCACAGCAGAAGGCGATGCTCTTTATTTACCTACCGTTCATTGTTCTCCCTGGAAATACGAATATCGCATAACAGACGACCACGGTGTCGAATAGACGGGATCAAGGATGGATAGCTCGCGCATTCGCAATTTTTCGATTATCGCACATATCGATCACGGTAAATCGACTCTGGCCGACCGCCTCCTAGAGATGACCGGCACTCTGACGCCCCAAGAGATGCAGGCACAAGTTTTGGACAATATGGAGCTTGAGCGTGAGCGTGGAATCACGATCAAAGCCCATGCGGTGCGGATGAGGTATCGTGCTAAAGATGGCCACGAGTACGAACTGAACCTCATCGACACGCCTGGACATGTTGATTTTACCTATGAAGTGTCAAGAAGTCTCGCCGCTTGTGAAGGGGCTTTGCTCATTGTTGACGCCACCCAAGGCGTCGAAGCGCAGACCGTGAGCAATGTGTTGTTGGCCATGGAACACGATCTGGCCATCGTGCCCATTCTCAACAAAATTGATATGGACACCGCACAGGTAGAGGCGGTTCAGCAGCAAGTGGTGGATTTGTTGGGCGGCAGCCCAGAGGAGATGCTCTTAATCAGCGCCAAAAACGGGCTCGGCGTCGCAGATGTGTTGGAGGCGATCATAGACCGCATCCCGCCGCCACGAGGCCGTGTGGATGGGCCACTTCGCGCGCTGATTTTTGATTCTCTCTACGACGCCTATCGCGGCGTCATCTGCTTTGTCCGGGTCGTGGATGGGACCCTGCGCAAAGGCATGAAAATTCGCTTTCAGGCCACCGGCCGGATATACGAAGCTGAGGAAGTGGGGTTGTTGCGGCTGCAGCGCGTCGCGACTGAGACACTAGGTGCCGGTGAAGTCGGCTACTTGATTGCCGGCGTGCGGGCCATCGAAGATGCGCGTGTCGGGGATACCGTCGTCGATGCGCGGTGCGAGGCGGTGGAAGCGCTACCCGGCTACCGCCCCCTCAAGCCGATGGTGTTCAGCGGCATGTATCCGGTGGAGTCGGAAGATTACGATGCGCTTCGCAATGCCTTAGGGCGGCTGCGTCTCAATGATGCCGCTCTCATGTATGAGCCGGAAACTTCAACTGCTTTGGGGTTTGGATTTCGCTGCGGTTTCCTCGGGCTTTTACATATGGAAATTGTGCAAGAGCGGCTGGAGCGCGAATACGGCATCGACCTCATTACCACGGTGCCTAATGTGCGTTACGAAGTGGTTTGCAAAGATGGGGCCGTGCTTGAGGTGGAGAACCCTTCCGCCCTGCCGTCGGCCAACGTTACGGAAGAAATCCGCGAACCGATCCTGGCCGCGCAGATCTTGTTACCGAGCGAGTACATCGGGGCGGTGATGAAGTTGGTCAACGAGCGGCGCGGGACCTATATCAATACCGAGTATTTGCACGCCGAGCGCGCCATTCTTCACTACGAGTTGCCCTTGGGAGAAATTGTTACGGATTTTTACGACCGCTTAAAATCGGTGTCGCGCGGCTACGCCTCATTTGATTATGAGCATAAAGACATGCGGCGTGGCGACCTCGTGAAGTTGGATGTGCTCATCAACGGGGATGCCTTGGATGCGTTATCCATTATTATTCATCGGGACAAGGCCCAGACGTGGGGACGCGAGTTGTGTCGTAAGCTCAAGGAGTTGATTCCGCGGCAACTGTTTGAGGTGATCATTCAATCTGCCATCGGCAGCAAAATCGTTTCCCGCGAGGTGGTGCGGCCATTGCGTAAAAATGTGATTGCCAAGTGTTACGGGGGCGATATCACCCGGAAACGGAAATTGCTTGAGCGCCAGAAAGAAGGTAAAAAGCGGATGAAGCAACTCGGCAAAGTAGAGATCCCGCAAGAGGCCTTTTTGGCGACGCTTAAAATGGATATATAACGTCGTGACCGGATTATATGTGCACATCCCGTTTTGTCCGCAGCACTGCCCCTATTGCGCCTTTGCCGTGTTGACGGGACATCGCCACCTTTACGAGCGTTATGTGGATGCCGTTTGCCGTGAACTGCAGATGTGGGCGCCAGCCCAGCTCGGGCCATTTCACACCGTGTATATAGGCGGCGGCACACCGAGCCTGCTCACCCCGGGTCAGCTTGCACAGATTCTCACTACCGCTGCGTCAGTGGGGGGGATTGCGGCGGGCGCGGAGGTGACCTTAGAAGCCAATCCGACCACGATTGAGGCGTCAAAGTTTGCCGACATTCGCAGGGCCGGATTTAACCGATTAAGCCTTGGTGTGCAGTCGTTTAGCGATACGGACCTCAAATTGCTAGGACGCTTTCACGACGCCTCGGAATGTGATGAGGCTTATCGACGGGCACGGTGTGCGGGGTTTGACAACGTCAGTATCGACCTCATGTTTAGCGTACCGGGCGCGCCTCAGACCCATTGGCAGCGTACTCTGGAGCGCGCCTTGGGCTTAGCGCCTGAGCACATCTCCACTTATTCGTTAACGATTGAAGAGGGCACTCGATTTGCCAAACGCCACCGTGAAGGCGATTTAAATCCGGTGTCCGAGGCGGAAGACGAATGGTGTTATGCATGGACCATGGAGCGGCTCGAACGGGCGGGCTATGAGCAGTATGAAGTGTCCAATTTCGCCCGCCAGGGATACCGCTCACGTCACAATTGGGGATATTGGACGAGTGTCCCTTACGTTGGTGTTGGCATGTCGGCCCATGCCTATGTCGATGGGCGACGGCAGTGGAATGTCAGTCAGATCGAAACCTATTTGTCCTTAGTTGAAACTAACCACAGGCCCTGTGCCGGCACGGAATTTCTGCAGGGGTGGGAGAAACGCGAGGAAGAACTCTGGCTACAATTGCGCACCTGCGATGGGGTGCAGTTGGATGACCGAGAATGCCGGGCCTTGGAACGGGCGGATAAGTTCGCCGCCATGCGGCGCAACGGGTGGCTGTGTCTCGATCGGCAGCGGTTGACCCTGACGCGGCAGGGCCGAATGCTCGCCGATGCCATCGGGCTGGAAATTGCTGCGCTAATCGAGACACACGTGGGTTAGAGATCAGGCATTATTTATTTGCTTTTAGATGCTCAGAGGGTTTGGCAGGAGTTTGACAGCGGCATGTCAAAGCTCGTTAGATGTATTGAAAGATAAAGAGTTATTAGATTATTTAAAGTATTTGATACGGCATTGGAAAGCGTAGCGACAAAAATTCCGTGATCTATTGACAACTAAAAAATGTTAATATATACTTCTGATCGTCGACGGCAAGTCGACATCAACCAGATCATTGACAGATGAATAAAGATGAAGCCTGCAAGGTGAGGGCCCGATACAAGACTTTTTGGCTTAGGCCAGAGAGCAATTCAATGCAGAACGGAGAGTTTGATCGTGGCTCAGAACGAACGCTGGCGGCGTGCTTAACACATGCAAGTCGAACGGGAAAGGTTGCTTCGGCGACTGAGTAGAGTGGCGAACGGGTGCGTAACACGTGAGTAATCTGCCTCAGACACTGGGATAACATTTCGAAAGGGATGCTAATACCGGATAGTCCCTTGGGTGATGCCTGAGGGGGAAAAGTTAGCTGGTCTGAGATGAGCTTGCGGCCCATTAGCTAGTTGGCGGGGTAATGGCCCACCAAGGCGACGATGGGTAGCTGGTCTGAGAGGACGATCAGCCACACTGGCACTGAGATACGGGCCAGACTCCTACGGGAGGCAGCAGTGGGGAATTTTGCGCAATGGGCGCAAGCCTGACGCAGCAACGCCGCGTGAAGGATGAAGGCTTTCGAGTCGTAAACTTCTGACTGGGGGAAAGATGATGACGGTACCCCCAAAGCAAGCCCCGGCTAATTCCGTGCCAGCAGCCGCGGTAATACGGAAGGGGCAAGCGTTGTTCGGAATTATTGGGCGTAAAGGGCGTGTAGGCGGCTCCATATGTCTGCGGTGAAAGCGTGCAGCTCAACTGCATTAAGCCGTGGAAACTGTGGAGCTTGAGGCTGGGAGGGGCTGGTGGAATTCCCTGTGTAGCGGTGAAATGCGTAGAGATGGGGGAGAACACTCGTGGCGAAGGCGGCCAGCTGGACCAGTTCTGACGCTGAGGCGCGAAAGCGTGGGGAGCAAACAGGATTAGATACCCTGGTAGTCCACGCTGTAAACGATGGGCACTAGGTGTCGGCGGTCTATAATCCGTCGGTGCCGGCGCTAACGCAGTAAGTGCCCCGCCTGGGGAGTACGGTCGCAAGGCTGAAACTCAAACGAATTGACGGGGGCCCGCACAAGCGGTGGAGCATGTGGTTTAATTCGACGCAACGCGAAGAACCTTACCTAGGTTTGACATGG
>Ga0214472_10000638_pt1 | contig 42746 bp, 58 predicted proteins | sample RVTome_6_FD_207662 | JGI IMG/M metagenome (GOLD analysis project Ga0214472, IMG submission 207662) | Soil microbial communities from uranium-contaminated site in the Upper Colorado River Basin, Wyoming, United States - RVT140D175 | ecosystem: Environmental > Terrestrial > Soil > Contaminated >...
GGTAGCGCAGAGCGCGGAAAACGACTAGTGTCATCATTTTTTACAGCTTGCACTCGGGGGCGGGTAAATGCCTAAAGGCAAATTCGTCGGGGTTGTTGAATTCGCAAGATTGATCGGTGTTACACGGGGGGCAGTTGATTACGCAATTAAAAAGGGCCGAATAAAAAGCCAGCAAGTCGGCAACAAAAGAATGCTTGATTTTGAAAAGGCAAAAAAGGAATGGGACGAAAACACTGATAAGGCTGCCTCTAAAAAAGGACACGCTAAAAAGAAAATAAAAAGTAAAGTCGTTAATCAGGAGTATGTGGCAAAAACTTACGACGGTCTAACAACCTCGGACGCTGAAAGGCAAGAGAAAGTTTATAAAGCGAGATTGGCTGAGCTTAAATATAAAGAGCAAGCCGGCGAGCTCGCCGAAGTAAAAAAAATTAAAAAAGAGGCTTTCGAAACAGGCAGAAAAGTAAGGGATGCAATCATGCAAATACCTGCTAGGTTGTCGCATGAAATTGCGGTTGAAACAGACCCACATAAATGCGAGGTAATGCTCGCAAAAGAATTAAATCAGGCTTTGGTTAAATTAACGAAAGGTGAGTCGTGAGATTTTTTAAAAGAATTAAAAAAGGTTGTTGCCCTGACTGCGATAAAAAATCTCAATCAGAAAATGCATCGATCAAAATAATACAGTTGGCGCAAAAGTTAACTGACGAGGACTTAATACAGATACAGCAATACATTGTTGTGCTTACTCAAAAGAGGTTGAACGTTGGCCCTAGCAAGTGAAAAAATTTACACTGAGGCGCTGTTTCAGGGGCTTGAGCCTGACCCGATTTTAACAGTTAGCGATTGGGCCGACGAGCATCGATACCTATCGCAAGTTTCAAGCGCGGAGGCCGGCAAGTGGAAAACCTCGCGCACTCCTTACCTGCGTGAGATAATGGACTGTTTGAGTGTAACCTCGAATATTCAAGAGATTTATTTTATGAAAGGCACTCAAGTTGGGGGCACTGAATGCGGCAATAATTGGATTGGATACATTATCGATCAAGCGCCAGGGCCGACGCTTTCAGTTATGCCGAGGCTTGAGGACGCTAAGAAAAATTCGAAAATAAGAATTAAGCCACTAATCGAGTCAACGCCTCGGCTTAGAGATAAAGTGCAAGATGCTCGCTCTCGTGACTCGGGCAACACAATTTTGCAAAAGGAGTTCCCTGGCGGTGTTTTTGTAATGGCGGGGGCTAACTCGGCGGCGGGTTTGCGCTCAATGCCTATAAGAAATTTATTTTTTGATGAGGAGTCAGAATATCCTGGCGACGTTGACGACGAGGGCGACCCTGTTGAGCTCGCGAAAAAACGTACCGATACTTTTTCAAGTAAGAAGAAAATTTTTCATGTGTCGACGCCTTTAGTTGAGGGGCGCTGCCGAATTGAGGCGGGCTATAATAAAACTGACCAGCGCAAATTTTTTGTACCATGCCCTACATGCGGGCATATGCAATGGTTTAAATGGGACTCGTTAAAGTGGGAAAAGTTAGAAAATGGTCGGCCCGATTATAATTCAGTTTATTACGAATGCGAAAATGAGAATTGCAAAGCTCAAATAAAAAATTGGCAGAAAACAAAAATGCTTGCAAATGGAGAATGGCGTGCAACCTCCGAGAGTACTGACGATCGAGTAAGAGGGTACCATTTAAGCGGGCTTTATTCTCCTGTTGGTTGGTTTTCCTGGTCGGATTGTGTGAGGCAATGGTACGAGGCCAACAACCCTAAAAATTTAGATAAGTTAAAATCATTTGTAAATACTGTTTTGGGCGAGACGTGGAAAGATAAAGGCGAGGCTCCTGAGTGGGAAAAACTCTATAAACGCCGAGAAAATTACGGGCGAAATGAGCTGCCCAATGGTGTTTGCTTCTTAACTGCCGGCGTTGACATTCAGGCTGACCGCATTGAGGTTGAGGTTGTTGGCTGGGGCCGCAACAAACGATCGTGGTCAGTTGACTATCGAGTTTTCGAGGGCAACACGAGTTCAATCGACTCTGCACCTTGGCGCGATTTAACGTCATGTCTTGGCGAGTATTGGGAAACTGAGAGCGGCGTGGAACTTGACATTAAAGTTATGGCGATCGACTCAGGTTATTCAACGCAAACGGTTTACTCGTATGTGAAACAGTTTTCTATTAGGCGAGTGATCGCGATTAAGGGCTCCGATACTCAGTCAGTTATTTTAAATCAAGGCACGCCGGTTGATATTCGAAAAGGCAACCGCAAAAGAATACGGCGAGCAACAAAAGTTTTTACTGTTGGCGTGTCGAAATTAAAGCAAGAGCTGTACGGTTGGCTCAAATTGGAATACGATGATGAGCTAAATGAGCATGAGCCATATGGTTTTTGTCACTTTCCCGAATACGATCAAGAGCATTTTAAGCGGCTAACTTCAGAGACTCTCGAAATAAAATGGGTACGAGGTTTTAAAAAACATGAGTGGGTTGCCGACGGGCGCAACGAGCAACTCGATTGCCGAGTTTATGCGCGTGCGGCGGCGAGTTATTGCGGCATTGATCGATTTAAAGAGCCTAAATGGGACGCTTTAGAGTCAGAGGCGGGCGTAACTATAAAAAGACAAACTCAGGAAAATATGGCAAAATCTAAAAATAAAAAGAAAAAAGTTGCAATTAAAAGGCGAAAAAGTACAGTTTTTTAAGGAAAGTTGAAATATGGCTACGACTGAATGGACTGCGGACGACTTAGCAAGAATAAATAAAGCAATCGCAAGCGGGGCTTTGCGGGTTGAATATAATGACAGGACTGTTGTTTATAGGTCGATGAATGAATTACTCAAAGCAAGAGAAGTTATAAAAAGAAATTTAGGCCAAGTAAAACGAGGCTCGCGAATTTTAGCGGAGCCAGGTAAAGGAATTTGCTAAATGTCTAACATGCCCGAAATAAGGTTGAATTGGCTCGATCGTACAATTGGTTTTTTCTCGCCTCGCAGTTTACTAAAACGCAAACGTGCCAAAATTTATAATGAATTTTTAAAAAGAAAATATGAGGGAGCCGACGGGGGCCGGCGTACGAGCACTTGGAAAACTGCAAGCAATTCGGCTAATGCTGAAATAACTGCGGCGCTAGTTAAAATGCGTGATCGAGCTCGTGACTTAGTACGCAATAACCCTTACGCGGGTAAAGCCATTGGCGTAATAACTGACAACGTTGTGGGTAAAGGCGTTCGGACGCAAATTAAAATTGACACTAATAGAAAAATAAGTGTTAAAGAGGCTCGCTTAAATGAAATATGGAAAGCTTGGGCTGAAACAAAAAACTGCGATTACGAGTCGCAATTAACTTTTTTAGGTTTACAAGACTTAGCTATGCGCGAAGTTGTTGAAAGTGGCGAGGTTTTTGTACGCCGCCGATTTACCCGCAGGCGAAAAGTTATTGGTAAAATGGGCAAGCTTGTTGAGATACCGCCGATCGAGTTACAACTATTAGAGGGCGATTTTTTGTCAGTAAGTCGCACGGGCCGGCTGAATAATGGCAATCGTATCAGGCAGGGCATAGAGTTTAATAAGCAAGGCAAAAGAGTTGCATATCATTTTTACCAAAATCATCCAGGGAGCAATGACCTTGATTTTGGCTCGACTTTTAGCACAGTAAGAGTGCCAGCTAGTGAAGTTTTACATTTATATAGACTCGACCGAGCCGGGCAAATGCGAGGCATGACTTGGTTTGATAAAGTTATTTTGCGATTAAGAAACTTCGACCTATATGAGGACGCGCAGTTAATGAGGCAGCAATGCGCGTCTATGTTTACTGCTTTCGTGCATGACCTTGAGGGGATGGACGAGGACGCGGAAACTGCCGAGGAGCAAGCGCTTGGCGAAAAAATGGAGCCGGGTATTATTGAAATTTTACCGCCGGGTAAGGATGTAAAATTTGCTAGTCCACCGGGGGCCGAAAATTACGGTGAATATACAACTAAAGTTTTGCAAGCTATCGCGTCAGGGTTGGGTATAACTTACAACCAATTGACCGGCGATTTAAGCGAAGTAAATTTTTCAAGTGGGCGAATGGGGCTAATCGAAGTGCATCGCTCTTTTGATAAATGGCAGTCTAATATATTAATCAATCAATTGATCGACCCAACTTTTGAATGGTTTAGAGAGGGTGTCGAACTATTAGGCGAAAATATGTTGGGAGTGTGGGCGGTTCACACGCCTCCGCGTCGTGAAATGATCGACCCGGTAAAAGAAACTCAAGCAATGAAAACTCAAGTTAGATCGGGCTTTAAAACGCAAAGCCAGGCAATTCGAGAACTGGGCCGCGACCCTGATTTACACTATGCAGAAATTGAGCAAGACAATAAAACGCTTGACGATAAGAAAATTACACTGGACACTGACCCAAGAAAAACAACTAACGCAGGCGGCTCAAATGACAGTGCCAGTGCTCAAAGTAATGAAAATGATAACAGCACTAGCAATAGTTCAGAAAATGAGTAATAATATTTTTGTACAAAAAAAAATTAAAGGTTTTTAATTTATGCCGAAAAAATTAACTCAGCGAAAAGTATCTTTGCCGACAATGCAGCGAGCGGCATCATTAGAGCCAAAAACAATTAACGAGGAAAATAGAACGGTCGACGTTGTTTGGACTAAAGGTAGTCGGGTACGTCGAGGTTTTTTCAATACATATTATGAGGAGCTCGGACTCGAAAAGAAAAACGTTCGAATGGGCCGACTAAAAAGCGGCAGTGCTCCTGTTTTAGACTCTCATGGGTATGATAGCCGAGGCGGTTTAAACTCAGTTTTAGGAGTTGTTATTAGCGCGGAGTTAATACCTGGCAAAGAGGGTCGTGCAACTTTAAAATTTTCAAGTCGTGATGAGGTTGAGCCTTTATTTCGGGACATAAAAGACGGTATTTTGCGCAACATATCTGTTGGTTACAATGTTTACAAAATGGAAAAAGTTGAGGAGACCGACGACGTTGCTGTTTACCGAGCGATCGATTGGGAGCCCGTTGAGATTTCAGTTGTTGCGGCGGGGGCTGACCCCGAGGCGCGCATTCGCAGCGAAGAAAAAGACGAGCGAAAAAATGATTGTGTTTTTGTTGACCCGTCGAGCGACGACGAGCAAGAAAACGAAACTCGATCAAACGACGAAAATTTAGAAAATGAAAATTTAGAAAATGAAAATGGGGTTGCAAAACCCAATGAGTCAAGAGATACTCAAGACATCGGAGGCAATGAAATGACACCTGAAGAAAAAAGAGAGTTAGAAGAAAAAGCGCGAAAAGAGGGAATCGAGGCCGAGAAAAAACGAGCGGCTGAAATTCGTTTGATTGTTCGTAAGCTGAAATTAGGTGACGATGTTGCTGAAAAATTTATTGATGACGGCACTCCTGCCGATGAGGTGCGCACTAAAGCGATTGACCTAGTTGCTGAGCGTGACGAAAAAGAGGAAAATCAAATTGAGTCGCAAAACGAGTCAGTGTCGGTTGGTACTGATCTTGCTCGTAAAGGGCGTATTGAGGGAATGACTTCGGCGTTATTGCATAAATATCGCCCTCAAGCCGAAGAAAAACGCAGCGATAGCGGGCAGCTTTACACTATGCCTGGCTATAAACTTAGCGACTCAGGCAGAAACTTTGCGTATTTTAGCTTACTCGATATGGCTCGGGCGTGCCTTGAGGCAAACAATGTACGCACTGGCATGATGCCTAAGCATGCAATTGTCGATGCAGTTTTAAATAATTATAATGTACGCGGCGGGTACCACTCGACTAGCGATTTTACCGAAATTTTAGCAAACGTTGCTAACAAAACATTGAGAGATGGATACCAAGCGGCTCCACAAACTTTCATGCCTTTTGTTAACGAAGTTTTTGTTACGGACTTTAAACAAATTTCGCGCACTAACTTAGGAGATGCTCCAAAGCTTGAAAAATTAGCTGAGGGCTCTGAGGTAAAACGCGGCTCGATCAGCGAAGCGGCTGAAAAATATCAAGTCGAGGAGTATGCAAAAGTAATCGCGCTTACTCGTAAAACAATTATTAATGATGACTTGGGAGCGTTTACTCGCTTACCTGAGCGCATGGGCCGACGGGCAAAAGATTTAGAGTCTGACACTGTTTGGGATATCATTAAAGCAAACGCAGCGCTTGCGGATACTTTCGCGCTATTCAGTGCTCAGCATAGCAACCTTTCAACTGCGGCAGCGGCTCCGAGTGAGGCCGGTTTAAATGAGGCACGCGCAGCGATGCGACGCCAAGTTGGGTTAGACGGCGCAGAGATTTCGTTGATACCGGCATTTACAATTGTACCGCCAGCGCATGAAACTGCGATGGAAAAATTGCTAGCGACAACTCGCCCCAATAATGCCTCGGACGTTAATCCGTTTGGGCCGCAAGGGCGCACAACTTTACGTATGGACGTTGAGCCTCGCTTGGAAACAGGCACTGGCGGCTCACTAACTGCGTGGTTTGTTTTTGCTGACAAACGTCAATCTGACATGGTTGAGCTTGCCCGATTAGAGGGCACTAACGGCCCTCAAATGCAATCGCGTGACGGTTTTGATGTAAACGGTATGGAACTAAAAATCATGCACGACATCGGCGCTAAAGCGATTGATTTTAGAGGTATGTTTAAAAACGCAGGTGCATAACCTTAGCGTAAAAGGACTTTAAAAATAGCGGAGTGTAAAAACCTCCGCTAAAAAGTTGAAATTTTTTGGAGGCTAGAAAATGAAAAACTATTTGCAACCCGGTAACATTTTAGACTTAATCGCGCCGTCAGGCGGTGTTGTTAGCGGAGCGCCGCTAATATTAGGAAATATTTTTGCGGTACCTCAGTCAAGTGAAGCAGAGAATGACACTTTCGCCGGTGTTGTTGAGGGAGTTGTCGAAGTTGACAAGCTTTCAACTGACAATATGACAATCGGGCTAAAAGTTAATTGGAACGACACCACTAAAGAGGTGCAGTTAGCAACTAGTGACCTTGACGGTGTTGGCACTGTTGTTGAGGCTGCCGGTGCATCCACAACCTCAGTAAAAATTAAACTTACACCATTATAATAGAGGGGAGGGCGAATGCCTCCCGTTGAATTTGATGAGATAGCAGGCGACGCCTTTGACGAAATAAAAGAGGCATTTCGCACAACATTTACTTACCAACCAAAAGCTGGCGGCATTTATGATAATCTCGTCGGCATTTTCGACAATCGAGCCCAAGAGGTCGACCCCGATACTGAGCAACCTGTTTCATCTAATGTATATACTTTAGGAGTTAAATTAGAGGACTTGCCTTTTTCGCCCGCAAAAGGCGATAAAACAATAATTGGCTCATTCAGTTATAGAGTTATTGACGTACTTGAGGACGGCGTTGAGGGAGTCAGCGTGGTTTTAGTTTTACATAGGGTGAAAGCAGCATGATTCAAGATAACGGTGCGCCTCCTGAGGACAAAGGGCGAACGCGCAAAGCAATTCGCAAAAAAGTTGTTGAGCTTTTAAAAGCCGCTGATATTTCTGACGTTTCTGGAAAAGTTTATCCGAACGCCTCAGTGCCATCTTGGCAAGAGGAGCTCCCCGTTGTTTTAGTTTATCAGCGCAATGAAAGCGCCAGCGAATATGCGCAAGCTCCCCGGGAGTATCAGCGCACTTTTAATTTAGCAATTGAAATTGTTGCTGAGGGAGAAGAAGAAAACGACCAATTGGAAACGCCGGGCAGCGGGTTAAAATCTTTAGAGGATATCCTAGACGATATCGCTGAGGAGATTGAGTGCGCTCTCAGTATCGACGATACACTAGATAATGTATGTAGCGAGTCAATGTATCAAAGTACTGAATTCGAATTTGATAGCGCAGGCGGGCGACCGATTGGCTCAGCACGATTAAATTACGCGGTAACTTATTACACCATGAGCCCGAGAGATATTGAAAAGCAGGGCGTCGTCGATGACTTTAGCAAAGCAAATATTGACTATCAATTAACTGACGATGAAAATATTAACGAGGCAACTGACGAGCTTGATATACCGATCGTTTAGGAGTAACATTTTAGTATGCAAAAAACTGAGCCCAAAGCAATTCGAATTAAAATTTTAAAAAGTTTTCACAGTCCTTTATCAAATAAAGCTTTGAAAGTTGGCCAAGAGCTTAACATTTCTCCTAACCGTTTTTGGTTTAAGCGACTAAACGATAAAGACTGCGAGCAAATTAGTTTAAAATCGCGTAAGATCGCAAAAAAAGAAAATGAAGTTTTAGAAAATAAACCGGGAAAAGCAACCGGGGCTAATAAAAAAGGGAGCAACTAAGTTATGAGCATTTCGTTTTTACAGATACCTTTAGGTGGCAAAGTACCCGGTGCATTTGTTGAATTTGATACTAGTCGCGCGCAGCAAGGTACCTCCATAAAACCCTACAATGCTTTAGTTATTGGGCAACGTTTAACTGCGGGCACTAAAGCTGAGAAACAAATTGATAAAGTTACTAGTGAGGCTCAAGCCGAAAATTATTATGGGCGCGGTTCGATGTTATATCACATGATTAAAGCTTTTATAAAAGAAAACCAAAATTTAAACGAGCTAAACGCAATATCTCTCAATGACGACGGCGGTTCCACAAAATCGGCGGGCAGTCTTGAAATTTTAACGCCTCCTACGGCTGACGGCTCGCTTGCTGTTATGATCGGCGGGCGCAATTACACGATTGCCGTTGTTGACGCTGACACCGAGGAGGATATTGTTGACAACTTAGTTGCCGAAATTAATGCCGATGATTATAGACATGTTGACGTTGCAAAAGACGGGGTCAATGCCGACTTAATGAATATCGTTGCAAGGCATGGAGGCGTTGTTGGCGATGATTTAGACATTAGAGTTAATTATTTCGACGGTGAGGTTTTACCGGCGGGCGTGACTGTTTCAATTACAGCTATGGGCGCAGTAACCGCAGGCGCAACTAACCCGGCTATTACTGACGTGATTACAGCTATGGGCGAAAAACAATATGACATTATTGTCATGCCTTACTCTGACGCCGCAAATTTATTATTGATGAAAACTGAGCTCGACGATCGTTGGGGGCCAATTAGACAAAATGACGGGCACTTAATTTTCTGCCGAAAAGAGGCGTTCGCAGCACACTCGACTTTTTTAGATGGCCGAAATAGCGAGCAAGAGTCAGTGCTGGATATTGCCGGCCCAACTCCGCAATTTGAATGGGCAGCTAATCTTGGGGCAGTTATTGCAGCTAATGCGCAAATTGACCCGGCAAGACCGTTTCAGACGCTACCATTGACTCAAGTTTTAGCGCCAGCTGATAGCGAGCTTTTCGACTATGGCGAGCGCGATCAAATTTTAAAAGCTGGCGGGTCAAGCTATAATGTTGATGCGGCAGGCACTGTTAGAGTTGAGCGTATACGCACAACTCGAATTGAAAACGAGCTCGCAGCTCCTGACGAGGCGCTTGCCGACTTAAATTCAAAACTTACTTTAAGTTATATTCGTTATGACTTTAGAGTTTTAATGCTTACCAAATATCCCAGGCATAAGCTTGCCGACGACGGTACTCGTTTCGGTCCCGGCCAGGCGGTTATCACTCCGTTAATTGGGCGCGCGGAGGCAGTCGCACGCTTTGAGCTTTGGGCAGAGCAAGGGCTCGTTGAGGGACTTGACCAATTTAAACGCGATTTAATTGTCGAGCGTAGTAGCTCTGACGTTAATCGTTTAGACTTTTTGCTACCGCCTGACTTGATCAACCAATTGAGAGTTGTTGGCGCGCAAATTGGGTTTTTACTTTAATAGGCTTTATTAGGAGGGTTTAATTAAATGGCAGATAGACGAGTCGGTGGAATAATTTTTCTAAAAGTTGACGGCGAATTATTCCAAGCTAAAGGTGAATTTACATACAATATCAACCCTACTAAGCGCGAGAGTGTTGTCGGCCAAGACCGTATTCATGGTTTTAAAGAAGAGCCGAAAATTATTTTTATTGAGGGCGCGATAACTGACTCTGACGAGTTGGACTTAGAAGGCTTTCAAGCTATTCGAGACGCAACAATTACTTTGGAGCTTGCCAACGGCAAAGTCATTCAATTGGCTGAGGCATTTTATGCGGCTGACGGTGACGTTTCAACGTCTGAGGGAGAAATACAAGTGCGTTTTGAGGGTATCCGAGGCCGCGAAATACGCTAGTATTTAATTAAAAATATAATTAGGAGGGAGCCACATGTCTAATGAAGAAAAAGACGATCATAGAATTAGTCCAGAAAAATTAAAAAAGGTGCATGAAATTGTTGTGCCGTTGGCATATCCAATTGATTGGGGCGACGAAACAATTAGCGAGCTACGCTTGCGAAGGCCCAAAGGTAAAGACCTTGAGCACATGTCGGCTGAGCCAACGATGAAAGAGCTAATGATGGTTGCGCAAAAATGTGCAAAGGTACCAAGGCGAGTTATTGAAGAGCTAGACTCCGAGGATGTAATGGAGTTAGTTGAGGCGGTTGCTGATTTTTTGGAGAGTGGTCAGAGGACTGGCAGGAAGCGCTTGTACTCATAGCATTTGTTTTCCGCTGGCCGCCTTCTGAATTATATAACTTAACAGCTCCGCAAATTCGTTTTTGGGAAAAGCGAGCGGAAAAGCTGCAAGATAAAATGATCATGTAACGGGAGGGCACATGGCAAAAACAAGAGACTTAGTTTTACGTTTTCGCGCTCTTGATCGTGTGTCAAAAACTCTCGATAAAGTTAGAAAACGTTTTCCGAAATTAGCAAGGGCAGCCCGGCGAGCAAGCCAAGCTTTTCAAATTTTCAGTGCTCGCACTAAAGTTTTCAGAGATGCAATGAATAAAGTTGGCCGAGGTATGCGAAACGTCGGCACGACAATGACAACGAGAGTTTCGGCTCCGATCGGGCTCGCAGGGGCGGCCATACTCCGCACGGGTGTAATGTTTGAAAAATCAATAAATAAAGTTGCAGCGATAACCGACACAATCATTAAAGGAAAAATTACGCCTGAATTTGAAGCGCTTGAAAAACAAGCATTGATGCTTGGCTCGTCAACTGAATTTTCTAGCACGCAAGCCGCCGATGCAATGGCTCTTTTAGGGCGAGCTGGTTTTAAAGTTAATGAAATTTTAGAGAGTACTGACGACGTGCTTGCGCTCGCAAGTGCTAGTGGTATGGACTTAGCTTTTTCTGCCGATGTAATGGCGAAAACAATTAGAGCTTTCGGTTTATCTGCAAAAGACGCAACCCGAGTTTCTGACGTATTGTCTGACGTTTCAAGGCGAACCAATGTAGACTTAGAAACAATTTCGGAAACGTTTAAGGATGCGGCCCCAATTGCGAAAGCATACGGTTTGAGTTTAGAGCAAACTGCGGCGATTACTGGTTTGCTAGGTGACGTTGGCATTCAAGGCTCGAAAGCAGGTACAACTTTGAAGTCGATAATGCTAAAACTTGCAGCGCCGTCAGATAAAGCCAGGAAATTTATGGAGGCTATGGGCATTTCTGTTACTGACGCTAGCGGAAAAATGCGAAGCGCCGGGAAAATATTAACTGAAATAGGCCCGAAATTAGCAGGGCTAAACAAAGACAAACAGCTTTTAGTTATCAATGAGCTTTTTGGCTTACGAGGCATCGCGGGTGCGGCGGCGTTAATGGAGCGCGCCATTGCCGAGGGGAAAAACCCAATTGCTGAATTATCAAAAGCATTAGAGGGGTCAACTGGCGCAGCTAAAGAGATGCAAGCAACAATGTTGCGCGGGTCGGTCGGAGTGCTTGCTCGTTTCCAAAGTGCGCTTGAGGGAGTGGGTCTCGCATTTGCAAAGTCGGGCCTATTAGAGTCGTTTGCTAGCATCTTAGAGGACTTGGCTAAAATGCTCTCAAGTTTATCAAAATTAAACCCGCAAGTTTTAAAAACAATAACCATAATCGCCGGGCTTGTGGCTATTCTAGGGCCTGCGCTTGCAGCAATTGGTTTTATGGTACAGGGTATCGCGCAATTAACAATTGTTTTTGCGGCATTAAAAGCTGCGACGGTTTTTGTCGCAGGCGTTTTAGGGGCAGTAACTTTGCCTATGTGGGGCATTGTCGCTGCGGTTGTGGCAGTTGTTGCAATTGTTGGGCGCTTAATTCAAAAATGGAGCTCGTTAGTTTCAGCTTGGAAAAAAGGCAAAGGCGTGCTCGATAGTATATCGCGCGCGGGTAAAGTATTTTTTGGTTTTGGTGATGAGCAGTCTGACGGCAAGAAAAAAGGCGTTAAAACAAAGTCAATGTTTGGCCCTGCAACAGGAGCCGCAGCGAAACAGCAAAATATGCCTGGACGAGTTGACGTCAACAGTAATCAAAATTTTAATGGGCAGCTTGATATTAATTTTAAAAATGCGCCTAAGGGCACTAATGCAAAAGCCCGCACTGAGGGGCCGCTAACTTTGAGTCTCGGCTCGATTAATGGAGTTACGTCGTAATGGCTTGGCTAGATAATTTCAGGCAGGGCAGTTTTAGAGGAGTGCCTTTTAAAACTGATAGTTCGCAAGTCGTTGGCGGGCGTCGTAAACAGGATAGAGAATTTGCGAATCGTGATGAGGGCAACTCCGAGGACTTAGGCAAAAAATTAAAAACTTTTTCTCTTGAGCTTTTAGTTATTGGCGATGATTATTTTACTCAGCGTGATGCGCTTGAGGAGGCTTTAGATACTGAGGGGCCTGGCGAATTAGTGCATCCTTACCGAGGCACTTTGCAAGTGCAAGCGGGTAGCTACACCTTAGTTGAAACTGTTCAAGAGGGCAGGCTTGCAAGATTTACTGTTGAGTTTACTTTAGCAGGAAAATTAAAATATCCCGAGCAAGTAACCGACGACGTTGAGAATGCTAAAGATAACGCAGGTAAAGTTATTGATGATTCAAAAACTTTTTTCGAAACAGTTTTCGATATAGCTAATCAACCGGCTTTTGTATTGGATAGCGCAGCCGATAAGATAGGCGCGGTTACTGATTTTGCCGAGAGCGCTGTTGCGAAAGTAACAGCGCCGGTTACAAATTTTGCATTTGCTATGCGAAATATTAAAACCTCGGTTGCTGATTTAATCAAAGCCCCTGGCGAATTATTCCAACGCCTGCGAGATGCTTTTCAACTTTTACTTGATGAGTTTAGCGACGACCCGGAAACTAGTAATACTATTTTTGGCAACTTAAGAGGTGTTGGCAATGAGCCCGCTTTTGGCCCTGTTTCGGGCAACACGCCGTCAAGGCAGCAAGAGCAAATAAATCAAGATGCTGTTTTAAATGCTGTCCGTGAAATTGTTTTAGGAATGCAAGCGCAAGCGGCGCTCGATATTCCATACACCTCGGTAAACGATGCATTAAATAATAGGCGTGATATTGTTGAGGGGCTCGACGAGCAATTGTTTTTAACTGACGACGATGAGCTTTTCCAATCAATAAGAGATTTACAAGCGTCGCTTACGCGCGCGCTACCTGCTCCCGATCAAGCTGAATTGATTAGCTACGTACCGAGGCGAACTATACCGGTAATTGTAATCGCGCATACTCTTTTTGGGGACCTAGAAAAAGAGCAAGAGATTATCGACCAAAATGATATTGAGCACCCTGGTTTTGCCCCTGGCGGGCAAACGTTGCAGGTGGGCGCAAGCTAATGGCTAACGAACGGGTACCCTTGCAAAAAGGCAAGGTTGTTGATAATGCCGTGAGTGTTTTTGTTGGCGGCAAGGCTTTCAATGGCTGGGAGCAAGTAACAATTACGAAAAGCATTGAGTCGATTGCATATAGTTTTAAAATTGATTTATTTGATAAGTTTACAGGGCTAAGTCAAGATTGGCCTTTGCGCCCTGGACTTGAGGCAAAAGTTAGAATTGGAAAAGAAACAGTTATTACGGGGCGAATTGAGAGCCTTGACGTTAGCTATAGCGACGAGGAGCGTGGGAGCTATTCAGTTTCAGGGCGATCAAAAGCGGGCGACTTAGTTGATTGTATGTGGACAGGCGATAATGAATACCAAAACATTTCACTAACTAAATTTGCCAAAACTTTAACAGCTCCCTTTGGTATTCAAGTTTTTGAGTCAGTAGTTCCAAGCAATATTGATAAAGTTTCAGTAAAGCCGGGCGAGACTATTTTTGAAGTTTTAAACCGGCAAGCTAGATTGCAGGGTTTGTTATTCATATCAACTCGCGAGGGCAACATTCGCCTCACCCGCGCAGCGCGCGCACGCGCGAGCTCAAGTCTTGAGCAAGGCGTAAATATTTTAGATGCATCGGCAACTTACGATAATAGTGAAAGGCACAACCGTTATATCGTAAAAGGGCAAAGCAAAGGCACTGACGAATTTTTCGGGGCAAACGTATCTGAGCCTGAGGGAGAGGCAACTGACAACGGAATAACTAGGCATAGACCTTTAGTCATAATTGCTGACGGCAACGTTGACGATAAGATTGCGAAAACTCGCGCACAATGGGAGGCGAGCTCTCGCTTGGCAAGAGCAATTCGAGTGAACGTAGCAGTCCAGGGTTGGGCTCAAGCTAGCGGCGATTTATGGGACATTAATCAAATAATTGCTTTCAAGTCGTCTTTTTTAGGAGTTAATAGAAAATTTTTAATTAGCGAGGTTACACACTCTTTAGGAAAAGACGAGGGAAAAACAACTTCGTTAGTTTTAGTTGACCCGCAATCATACGACCCTCAGCCCGTTGTCAATAAAGACCCTGCGGAGGACGACATTATTTCGCAGTTAAAGGCGACACGATGAATGCTGACAAATTAAGAAAATTTATAGTCCAGGTTGTGAGTCCTTTTAAAATTTTAATAAATACAATGGTAACTCGCGCGGTTATTGCCGCAGTTAATGACTCTAAAAAAATGCAAGTTGTAAAAGTAAAAATGCTTGCAGGCGAAACTCGCGCTGACGTTGAACGTTTTCAAAATTTTGGTTTTTCTAGCAATCCTCCTGTTGGCTCCGAATGCATAGCTTTAGCAATTGGCGCTAACCGCGACCACTTAGTTATTATAAATACGGATGATAGAAACACTCGGCAAAAAGAGATTGACGCTGGCGATGCTATTGTATACGACGCCGGCGGCAACAAATTACATTTTAAAAACGGAGGCAATGTTGAGATCACTGCTTTGACAGGTTTAGTTAAAACTATAACAGGCGACGAAACAATTACGGCTGAAAATATAAAAGCCACGCTTGCGGAAAATTTTGAATTAGAATTGTCGAAAGTAAAAATCGAAAATGACACGGCAGAGTTAATTGACGAGCTTCAAAAAGCATTTGCAGCTTTGTCCGTTGAGCCCATGCTAGTAAACAAGGCACTTTATGCCGATGCGGCAACAAAAATTTTAAGTTTTAAGGTAACATAAAAATATGGCAATGAACGCGGCACGATTAGGGAATGCAAGAGCGGCGGCGCTAATTGCGCTTTTACCGGCTGAATTTGCGCCCAGCGTTTCGGATGAAATGGAGTTTCGAACGGCAATTATTGCCGACTCGCAAGAGATAATCGACGAAATTGTTGGTTTTGCTGAGGTAACCACGACAGTTACTGGTACTTTGCCAACTGGCCCCGAAGCGGCTAGCGGGTCGGGGAGTGTTACATCATGAGTGGCCAAGACGTGGGCTTTTTTTGGGCTAACACTGCGAGCCCCTGTCCTGACTTAGTAATTGAGAATGGTGATTTAAAAGCTGACGAGGGCTTAGAAACTGCTGTTTTAATATCGCTGTTTTCTGATAAACGAGTGACTTTAGAGCAGTTACCTCGCGGCTTGACTGATCGCCGGGGCTGGTGGGCTGATTTAATTTCAGAGCCTCAAGACGATGAGATTGGCTCGCAGCTTTGGAGGCTTGAGCCTGGTAAAATTTTGGCCTCGACACCTAACGAGGTTGAGAGCATCATTAAAGACGCGCTAGACTGGCTCATTGAGGACGGTGTTGCTGCGGAGATTACCGTTGCTGCAGTAAGAGCAGGGCTCACGCAAGTCGAGGCTGAGGTTGTAATTAGTCGCCCAAGTGGTGACGACATTCCTTTTCGATTTTTGTGGGACGGGCAGCGGCTTAAAATACTTGAGAGTGAGGTTTAAAAATGGCATTTACGCGACCTAGTTTAACAACAATTATTGACCGAATTAAAGGAGACTTTAAAAGCGGGTTAGGTTTATCGACAATTTTACGCCGATCTTTTTTAGACGTTTTTGCTAAAGCTTTTGGCGGTGCAAGCCACACAATGCACGGGCATGTTGACTATGCAATATTAAAAAAGTTTTTTCCTGATACTGGCGACATTGAAACAGTTACTAAGTGGGGCACAATTTTTAGTACTCCTCGAAATGAGGCGCAAAGGGCTGAGCTAACTATCGAGGTAACTGGTACAACCGGGGGCAGTCTTACCGCAGGCACAATTTTTACTCGATCGGACGGCGTAACTTATTCAGTTAAAACAACCGTTGCAGTGCCCGCCGCAGATACGGCGAGCGCGACTATTGTCGAAAACGAGGACGAAACAGTCGGAGCCGATGGCAACTTAGATAATGGCAGCACTGTTACTTTGCAGAGTCCGGTTGCCGGCATTGATTCCGACGCTACGGTTACCGCAACCGAGATTGAGGGCGAGGATATTGAGGACGCTGAGGACTATCGCACGCGAGTTTTAGAACGTTTAGGTTTTCCACCTGCCGGCGGCACGGTTGCTGACTATATTGCTTTCGCCAAAAAAATTACAGGCGTTACTCGTGTATGGGTTTTGCCTAATCACCTAGGCGAGGGCACTGTTGGCGTTGCTTTTGTTGAGGACGGCAATGCGCCCGCATCGATAATACCTAGCGAGGCGAAAGTTGCTGAGGTACAAGAGCAGTTATTGGAGGACGAGCCACAAGGTACTGGGGGTTCAACAGCTTTCGCGCCAAGTGAAACAGTTTTAACTCCTGAAATACGATTAAAACCTTTCAACGACGACGTAAAAGCGGCAGTTATCGAGGAGCTTGAGGACTTGCTTTCTCGTGAGGCGCAAGTACGAGGAGCTGTTGACCCTGATCAAGTAGGCCAGGGTGTAACTTTCGATGGCAGAATTAAACTTTCGCAAATTAATGAGGCAATCTCGCTGGCTGCCGGCGAAACTGATCACATTTTAGTGTCGCCTACGGCTGACGTAAAGCCTGCGGTTGGCGGCTTAGTAACTTTAGGTACTCCAATATTTACGCCTTTATTGTAAAGGGATGAGGTAAAAATGGCGGGCTCGAAAATAGCTCAGTATGTAAATTTGTTAATAAATCTTTTGCCAAGAGGCAAGCTATGGCAGCCTCGCGAGCAACCTGTTTTAACAAGTCTATTGACTGCTACGGCGCAGGAAATTTGCCGCGTTGGCGATCGAGTCGACCAGTTATTGATTGAAGTCGACCCTCGAATTACTGACGAGGCTCTCGATCAATGGGAGGCGGCGTGGGAGCTGCCTGACGAGTGTACTCCTGAGGGCCAAAGTGCCGACGAACGTCGCACTGATTTACTGCGGAAAATTACAAATCTTGGCGGGTTGAGTAAAAGCTATTATGAGGAGCAAATTGAGCAACTTGGGTACACTGCAACAGTTTTTAATTGGGTTAATTTTGTTGCCGGGCGCGCCCGCGCAGGCGACCCACTAACAAACTATTTTAATCGGCATTTTATTGCGGGCTCAACAGCCGGCACGCCGTTAACTGAAATAGGTTGGCGTTACTATTTTAATGTTGACTTACCTGCCACTGCGGTGACTCATTTTGTTGCAGGTAGCTTAGCCGGTGAGGCTTTACAAACTTTTTCTAACCCGCGCGTTGAGTGCGTAATTAGAAAATTGAAACCTGCGCATGCGGGTGTTACATTTACATTTAATTAATAAGGAGTGAACTATGCATAAAATCGACGCGCCAGGGGCAACAGTTGATAATCTTTTTACCGAGGGAAACCCGTCGCTAGGGATACCCGCAACCGAAGTAAGCGACGACTGGCTAAATGACGTACAAGGCGAAATAGTAAACGTTATTGAGGGGCAAAGTATTGCTCTTGTAAAAGGCGACGACACTCAGCTAAATACTGCAATTTTAAATATGATTGGCGCAGGAGGCACTGGCTTTAAATTAGACCCTCTCGCCAATAATACTGCTAGCCAGGATATTACTGGGCTCATTTTTGATAAAACTTTATTTACTGGCGCAGTACTTTTTTATGAAGTACACCGGCGCACTGATAGCTCAAACGAGCAGGAAAGTGGTTTGGCACTTTGTAAGTACGACCCTGAAGATGACGTTTGGCGAATTACAAAATTAGTTTCTGGCTTTGATGACGCTGGAGTTACTTTTGACATACAATCGACGGGCCAAGTGAGAGCTAGTACCGACGACTTAGCAGGGTCTAGTTATGACGGGCAAATTCGTTTTACTAGTGTTGTCCGTTTTGCGATTTAATAAAAGGAGATTGAACTAATGAAAAACTTTTTTCAAAAATATGGAATAACAACAGCAATACTTTTGCTTTTTAGCTTAATTGCTTACGGGGCAATTATCGGCGAAAACTCGCTTCGACTTGGCGATTTAACTGGCTCTGACGTTGAGATTCAAATGGGCGACGGCCGCTTAAAATGGGATACCGGCACTAGTAAAATGCAATTTTCGGAGGATGGAGGCAGCGGGTACAGCGATATCGGCGCAGCAGGCTCGGCAACTCCTGCGCTTGACGTAGCAAGTGTCAGCCTTTTAGATAACGCACTTTTCGAAAGTGACGTTGCAAGTTGGACTGCTTCGGCGGGCACCTTGGCCCAAGAAACGGCGGGCGCGCAAGTCGGTATTGGCGCGGGCTCAATGTCTTGGACACCGGCGGCGGGCGCGGATACATTAACAGCGGACTTGGTAGCGATACCTAATGCGCTTTTAAGTTATGTCGATTGTGATCTTGATTTTTATTATAAAGGAAAAGGGCACACAGTCGAAGTATGGGACGGCTCAAGTGCGGTTGCCTCGTTATCATCTTTAGACGACGTTGCAGTTTGGACTCGGGCGCAAGTAACTTTTGATTGCCCCGCTAGTGGCTCTTTAAGCGTTCGAATTGTTGCCGCTGATAATTCGATTGTTAGATATGACAATATGATGCTTGGGCTTTCGTCAGTTGGTAAAGACCAATTGAAAAAAGCGACAACTTATTTCGCCCGAGTTGGTAGCACGGCAGGCACTTGCGCAGGCGACGAGGAGGGGCCAATTGATTGGATTGATAACGTTTCAACCGGAGGCACTGGCAACTGCGTAATGAATTTTACTGCCGGTTTTTGGGAAAGTGTTAATGACTTTAATTGTACATGCACGGGAGCTGAATCGCAAACTTATTGCTTCTTGCAAAATAAAAGTACTTCTAGCATAAGAGTGCTTGCTTACGACAATACCTTTGGGTCAACTGTTGATCAGCTAGTCTATATCCAATGCGCACATTCAAGAGGAGATTATTAAAATGAGAAAACTTATATTACTTACATTTGTTTTACTGTTTGATATATATAGCTGCCAAAAGGCTTTGGGAGCTATGCGATCAGTATGGGCAACAAAAGCGAATATCGAGGCATCCCAAGCAGAAACCGAAAACTTAAAAGGCTATAAAAATAAGGCATATTGCGAGCATAGAACTAAGGCAATTTGCTATGAAGTTGACGGCGAAAAAATGAAAACACACGTTTTTTCAGGAATACTTTTTATCGAAAATTCAGTGAAAAAAGCGGATTATGACCAATCCGTGGCCGATAAAGTTGCCGAAAAAACTGCGCGAGAAGTCAAGTTGGCGGCCAGAAAAGATGCCTTAAAAAATTGTGCTTCGGTTTTGCGAGACTCGCCAACTAACGAAGAAATTAAAACGTGTGTCAGGCTAGTACTTGTGCACGTGATATCGAGACAATTAACAGCCGACGAGATGTAAGGGCTTTCGCTCATGCTCAAATTTCTATATAATAAAGGCATGGGCGTATTTGCTTTATTCGAAATTGCGATAAAACTCCTTAAATATATTAAAACTCCTTATGGTGTTTTAATCGCCGCTTTAGCAGTAGTTGTTAGCATTGGGGCGTACGCAGCTTACGACGATATCGCAAAAAAGCACCAGTCAGCCATTGAAAAAATAGAGTCCAACACCGGCGAAATAAATGCACTACAATTACAAAATGCAGTTATTCTATCGACATTAGAGCAAATAAGTAAGACTGTTAATAAAACCGACGATCGTATCTGGCAAATGGTGCAAGAATTAAAAAGTAAGAAATAAGAAAAGGGAGGCATTTTCGTGACAACTTTTCGTCAAGCTTGCGAGCCTTATTTTATGTTTTCGCCGATAATGAGCAACAGGCCATACCAAGAGCCTGACGGCAACGGCCCTGTTTACAACGCCCACTATTTCTCAATTTTAAAAATGCGCGGTGAGCTTGACCCCGTAAAAGATAGAGAGCATTTTCTTAAATCAATAGGCGAGCGAACTATTAGCCCCGGCGTTTATAACCGCTCATTTACGAAATTAGAGCACAACTCCCACGATAATTATATCGGCGACGCTCGATGCGCTCAACTCTTGGCCCCAGAAATTGCCGACGATATTTACAGGCACGGGCTCTGCAATGATTGGGTTTACAACAATACCGGAAAAACCGATTTTGTTACTTTATTTAGAGCTTGGCACTGGCGGCTGACTGGCGTTGCGCAACACTATAAATTGTGTGCCAATCATCCGGTTACGCCTTTCGATGAATGGGCTTTTTGCATTGACAAAATATACACTAATTTCAAGCCTTTCAATGCCACTAGCGGGCGACTTTTAGATTTATTAAAAATAGAGGCTTACGTTGACGGTCTGTATCAAAGCGACAAACTCGATAGCGCCGTCAATGCATTTGCAAACACAATTGAGAGCAAGTATCCTAGTAAACTAAGCGGGGTATATGGCGGGTATTTTGGCGACGAGCATCCGTTTGCCACTCATACTAAAAATTTTAACGTTAGGAGAAAACAAAAATGATAGAAAAACAAGAAATTGAATGGGCAAAAGAAACTGGCGACCATGGCGAAATTTTAAAAGAAATATCTCGCGGCATCGCTGAGAAAAAATCATTAATAGAGATTGCGTCTAGCTTACCCGACGAGGTTATGGAGGCCATAAACGGAGCCGATCAAACTGACGACGAGTTTCGCGAAAACTTGCCTGTTGTTGCTGCAACAATTGGTTACCAACTTGGTTACTCACTTGGCCTAATTTTACAAAAGCGTGCTGAGCCTAAAGATGAGGCTCCTGTTGAGGGCGACGCGCAAGCTTAATGAAAAAGCGCCTAATAAAAAAAATTATCTTCGCAGCCTTGGGCGCGCTTCTCCTATTATTAGGAGGGTGCGCTCAATTTCAAGCTGCGCCTGAGTTAAACCCTGAAATTGAGTATCAACCAGATATATACTTACGAGCTGATGGGCGCGAGGGCCGGGGCTTTTTAGTTTTACCTAATAAGTCTTATTTAGATATTGAGGTAAAATCGCCTGGTAAAATTTCAATGCTTTTAGCAACCTCTTGCCATAGGCAAGAATCTAATTACGATATAAAATCGGGTTGGTTTAGGTCAGGTAAAGAATTTACTTATCGGCATACGCCAAACGGTGACGTTGAAAATTGCCTTTTACGTTTTGAAAGTTTCGATCAATCTAGCAAAAAGCGCCATGCTTGGGGCTTGATTGCAATGGCTAGCCCAATTGATAGCTTGCCCGCCGAATTGTATTGCGACGGCTCTCATGCTTTCCCTCGTGGCAACTCTAAAGCTATGCTTGGCGGCACTTCGCTTTGCATTGCCTGGCACGGACTCGATCAGAGAATTATTTTTAAAAGCCCTGTTGACGTTGTTTTTGACGACCCTAATTGCGCGATACCCGTATCTGCGGACGGTAAAACTTGGGACTTTAAAATAAAAAAACATTTATGCGTTTATATTTTTGCCGATAAAAAAGCCCCATATGACACTCACAATTTAACAACTTTTGGCTACGACGAGGTACCTGTACGGATAAAATGATTAAGCTGTTAACTGTTTTCGCGCCTATTATTTTGAAAGTTATTGAGATGTTTAGCTCAAGCAAAAGTGCTGCCTCAGAAAATAAGAAATCATTTATTGAATATATTGAGAAAAGTATTGATAAACAAAAAATGTCTATTGATGCAAAAGACTCAGCTAAAAGGCAACGAATTGAATTGCAAAAATTAAGACTTGAGAGATTGAAAAAAGAGGCAGAAAAATGAGTGTAATTACAACTTTTCCATTCACAACGCCGGCAAACTATACAGGCATAAACGCTGAGGTATCAGGAGGCGTTGGCAAACTTGGGCTCGTAGACAATCCAGGGCAGATATTTTCTAATGCTTTTACGAATGATACAGGTTTTACATATGATAATACTATGGCCGAATTTACAGGCGGCTTAGTAAGGTCTAAAGATCAAAGGCCCGCCAATGCAATACTTGCGGCAACTTATACTAGCTCAGTAGATTTAAGTTGGGCTAGTTTTTCCCCATTAACAGGAACGCTGAGCGGTACTCCGATCATTTCGGGTACTAAGCTAGTTTGCACGGGAGCGCAAGGCGTTTACTACTCAAACGCCGCAATCGGAGCGATACAAAATATAGGTACTATGCGGGCGAAATACACTCCCAATTACACAACTTCGCCGCCGACAAATGTGAATATACTGACGCTTTGGAACGGCTCGAATAGCGATGACAGAATCGTTTTAACCAACTCGCCGTCGGGCAACAATTTGAGGCTAACTGTCAGCGATTCAACCGGGACGTCAATAGTTGGAACCGCTGCAATCGGAGGGGCTTGGGCACCTACCGCAGGCCAAGAATATGAGTTTTTATTAACTTGGGATACCTCAACAGGCACTTTCAGGCTTTTCATTGACGGTGTTTTACATGGCACAATAACCGTCGGTGCTTACACTCGCAGCACTAGTGCTATTCGTTTTGCCGTTGGGGCGAACGCTAGCGTTTATAATGTTGCCGAGGGCTCTTTTGCCGATGCGGTTTTGTACAGCACTGTTTTATTTACTTCGGGATACACTCCCGGATACACCTTAACTGAAACTGCTTACCTTGAATCAAAAATCGATGGCCCCAATTTTAGTTACACTGGAATAGGCACGGTCGTTTCGGTTGACGACGCGACTTTTACTGAGTCCGGGGCACCTCGATACTTAGTCGGCGGTTTATATTGGAATGGTTCGGCTTGGGTTGCTTCTGACGGCTCATACGCACAAGCAAATGATTCGACAACTTTAGTGGCAAACTTAGGAGCTCTTGATCTTGGCGGCGGCGTTTTGCCCTGGTCTGTAATTTTTCCTAGTAGCAACACACAAGCGTCGATTGATGATTTTAGTATTGAAGTTACTGGCCAACAATATGCAGCCGAGGGCTCGCTCGAAACAAATAACGCTTTCGTTGCTCGTGAGTTTACTGACTTTCAAGCTGAGGAGTCGGCCCCTGGTTCGACGGCAATTAAATATATATTTGTTATAAATGGCATCGAGTATTATCACAATGGCACGGATTGGGTTATTAGCGATGGCTCGGCTACGCAAGCAAATACGTTGGCCGAAGTACAAGCAAACGTGGCAACATTATTGAGTTTAAACTCTAATTGCAAAATAAAAGTTGTAATGACTGGCGACCAAACCGAAACACCTGAAATTGACTCAGTTACAGTTACCTATGACTTTGGGGCTATCGAGCCCGCGGCACCCACACAATGCCAAGTTTATGGCTTTTTAAAGGACTCTGAAAACAACCCGATCGCCAACGCCGTAGTTACCGCGCAACCTAATCGCGAAATTGACGAATATGTTGAGGCCGCCGATCGCGTTATTACAAAAATAATTTCAAAAACAACCGATGCAAATGGCTTTTTCAGCTTTAACTTAATTATCTCTGACGACTTCGAAGTTGACGTTGGCGCGGACCCTATGCAATATGTGCTCGCGATTACACCTGAAAATGCAACAACACCTATATTTAAAAACGGGTTAGATACTGCCAACGTTGCCAAGAAAATACTTTTTGAAGTGCCAAACCAAGCTTCGGTAAATATCACTGATCAAATAGGAGCCGTGTAAATGCAAGCTGATAAAATTTTAAATAGAACGACTCGAATTATCTCGCGTATAGAGGGAGCTAAGCAACTAATTTTAAGCGAAAAGATTGGCTTTGATATGGAAAAAATAAAGCCTCTTTTCGGTAAGTTAACTAGCGAAATTAAAGATCAATCCGACAACCTTTATAAAGAAGCTAGCAAGCCGAAACCTCCTAGAAAAGCAGGCGATTTACTGCAAGAGATAGCCGACAAAAAACAAATTACGCCTGAATTATTAAAAGAGATTGAGCAGTTAATAAACGCTAAAGATGTAAAAGTAAAAACACGCTAAAATTTACTGATACATTTCGTCATTTTAATGTGGCAAAATTAACTTAGTGGGCTCTAAAAAATTTATTCCAAAAATAATTTTATTCGATATCGAGACACTGCCTAACTGGTTTGAAATTCTGCGAGTTTGGCCAAGGCTTAGCGCCTACCCAGGGCTGACTTTAAAAGCTACAATCACAACTATTATTTGCGCGGGTTGGAAAGTTTTCGGCGAGAAAAAAGTACATTGCATAAATGCTTGGGACTTTTCACGTTGGAAAAGAAACATTAACGACGACTATACTGTTGTTAAAAAAATCAGTAAAATTTTATCGACTGCCGACGCTGTTGTCACTCACAACGGCAAAAGTTTTGATTGGCGGTTTTTACAAACTCGGCTTGCTTATCATAAATTGCCGCTACTAACTAACTTGCACCATATTGATACAAAAGAAGTAGCAAAAAAGCACTTTTTTGCTTTCAATAATAAATTAGAAACAATTGGCCGGTTATTGGCAAATGACAAAAAGCTCGAAAATGGAGGTTGGGACTTGTGGGTCAAAGTCGCTGGCAACAATGCGAGGGCTAAGAAGCTAATGAGCGACTATTGCAAACAAGACGTTTTACTTTTAGAAAAATGCTATAAAGAGATGCGCCCGTTAATTTCAAATATCCCCAATCACAATTTATTTATTAACGACGGGCTGATAGATAAAGAAAGCCGCGTTTGTCCAAATTGTGGCGGCTCTCGATTGTATGCTCACGGTTTGCGAATTACAAAAACAACTAAGTACCGGCGGTATCGTTGTCGCGATTGCCGCAGTTTTTGCCGTACCGACAAAAAAGATGCAAAACCGAGAAGCATATGAGAGGGCGAGTCAAGATACTTGGCTTTCATTGGACTTATAAAATGATGACTCTTGCCGAGTTTCTACAATTACACCCTGAATGCGAGGATAGCGGCGCGCTTTGCTTGATAAAAAAGAGGCAAATTCATTTTATAGATGAGGAGCTTTCCCTTGGCATAGTAAGACACGAAGTCAGGCATGCTTTTCTATCTTGCCTTTGCCTTGAGTCTACAAAAATAAGCATTGAGGACTTTGAAGAAATCAACTGTACTTTAGACGAAACTCGTTGGGATCAAATGGACGAAACGAGTAAAAAAATTTATAAACGATTAAAAAGTGCCAAAAAAAGCCACAAAAATATTGTGGCTCAGTTGTAAAATTGCGCAACTTTACAAAATTACTATTTATCACCTAAGCTTTTAGCACGATCAGCGTAAGCCAATAACTGCGTGATTGAGTGTTGCTCACCGCTTTGTAATTTATAGCACTCCTCAAGCATTAATTTTTCTAAAGCTTCTTTTGATTTTGCATTACCAGCGTTCGCTTTCGCTTCTTTTCTAGTTACTTCTTTTCTACTTGCCATTTTATTAGCTCCTTTTTTTTTGATTGTTTTATTGATTTTGTTTTATCAATTTACTGTAAACATTAGTACAATTACTTAATTTTCTCAATGTGAGGTGCATTTTTCGCCAGTGCTAGCATTAAAATAAATGCTTTAGCCGGCGGTAAGTCCTCTTGCTCGCCCAATAGGACGCCCGCCGCGCTGAGTAAAACGCGTCCATATTCTGAGCAATAAGTTTCCTCTTTATTTTCGAACGGGTTTTTTGAGAGCCCAAAAACTGCCATGACTCCGCAGCCAAGCATTTCGCGAGTACCATATTTTTGGCCAACAGTACTAAATGCTTTTAGCAAAAAATCGTTAAATTGTTGAGGTAGTAAACGAATTAAAAATTCGTGCATTGGCGTGCGACGCTTTTTAAATTCGCTAAAAAGTTGCACAACGACGCCTTTGCCTATCGCGTGGGCAACTAGCTTGACGCCTCCCAATTCAAAGCAAACATACATATGCGAAAAATCAATTCTAAAAACTCGCATTTGTAATTTTGAAATAAGTCCAGGACTGTGGCTTTTTGAAAACCCAACATAAATATGTCGTGTTTGAGCTATTTCCATTTTTTTTTCTCCTGTTATTGTTTTTTCTTACTTAAAAATATCACAATCCAAGTCAATGTCATCGTCTATTTTTTCCCAGATAATTTTATGGCCGATAAACTCCTCGAATAAATCTCGGCATTCGGCTAATTTTGGGAAAACATAAACTCGTTGCCTTTCGCCGTTTATAGTTACTCTTTTAGTTTTGATTTTAGGAATACACTTTAAAATATCTTTACCAAAAGCGGAGGCATCCGGCAGCCACGAGCGAACGTTTCTATATTTAGCAAACGAAATGCAAGCATCACGTAGGTCATTACGGTTGACGTTTGTCATCCATTCTTTATCATTGAAAGGCAGGTTTATAAACACGCCCTCTTGCAAACAAGAATAAAGCCACGATTGCACAACGTTGAGCGTTTGTAGTTTTTGATCTAATAGCCCCTCAGTAATCGGCGCAACGTTAACGTCAACAGTTTTTAAATCAAAGTCTAAAAACTCGCGCATTAAAAGCCTGTTGCCTCCTTTTTCATCTAGTAAAATTCGCATTTTTTTAAAGTAACTATTCTGCCCGCGTCTATCACTGCTGACATTAAAAACAGCAAAGCGTCGCTCGTCGCGGGTTGCAGGCACAACCCAGTCCTCGTTTGATAGCAAAACAATTCTCGTTAAATTTTTAGTTGAATAAACCTCGTTACCTTTGGGCTCAATTAAGTGCTCGTTGCCTGTAATAATATCTTTTAAAGCGCCCTCAGCCTGTTTGTCGCCACTCCAAACTGCCTCGTCTAAAACAAATAATAAAAGATTGGCCATGTGAGCGTTAAAGTTACTAACTAAATAGCGCTTGTTAGGCGCAGTTTTATAGTGCGCTCCGATCAATTTGCCGACACGATCAATTAAAGCGTTTTTGCCTACTCCTTTTTCACCTTTAAAAACTAAAGCAGTTAGCGGCTTTTCATAGGGCTTTTGAATTAAATGAGCAAAATAGCCCATTAGCCAGCTAAATAATTCAGCACTGCCTTTGCAAACATTATCTAGCGCGTGCTCTTTAAAAATTCGCACACCCTCGACCATTTCGGGCGTTGGCTTTTCATTCTTTTCTAAGGGCTCGACCATAAAACCCTGCCATAAATTGAAAACGTTCGGCGGCGCTTTTTGGCAAGGCATTAAGTTTACATAGTCGTAATTTGCTCGCTCAGGAGACTTGAACCATACCTCGCTTAACTGTTTCCAACTTTTGCCCATTTGAATTTGCTGAGCTTTGAGTGAATCGTGAAAGGCTTGCACTCGCATGTATTCGATACTTCTATCTGATCGCCGTCGTAGAATACGCGACTGCCCGCCTAACACGATAAAACCGTAAGTTTTATTTAATTCTTTTACAGGGCTCAAAATTTCGTTTTCGACATCCTCTTTTTCAACAGGCGTGAAATCGGCCTCAGGCGAGTCGGCCCCAATTGTGTTTTGCCCGTAAGAATATGCATTTTCTATCTTACGTCGTAACTCGTCTAAGTCCCAAGGTGGCTGGCATTTTGTATTCCAATTATCAGCCAATAAATCAAAAGCATTGTCAATAGAAACACCAAAATCTTTTAACTTAGCTGAAACTTGAAATGTTGTGTGGTCGCCACCGTCGCCCTGAATTGCAAGCGGCGCTTTTTTCAAATAATCAAGAGTTCGTTTTTTCGCAGTCTCTTGGCTCACTTCGATTTTTGCCTCGATAGTTCGTTTTTCGACTTTTTCGTTTGCTTTTAATTTTTTAACTAGCCAGGAGGGAGCGTCAGCAATCGGATTATCGATAAAAGTATATTGCCCGGCGGGCACAACTGAGCCAGGGGCAACAACATAACCGCCGCGCGAGCGGATATCGAGCCCTGGGCCTAAAACGTCAGTGCCTTGTTTCAAGGGCTCATTGTGTTTATAAATTAAATGCAGGCCTCCTGTTGGCGTTTTTGTTGTAAAAGTTTTTGGAAAATTAAAACCAGCGAGCTCCAAATTTAGCATTGTTTCGCTGCCTTTTTTGCTATCCTTATTATCAACGTCGACAACGATCAGCCCACAAATGCCTGTTTTTCTAGTTTGAAATTTTGAGGTTGCAATGCCAACATTATATTGATGCTCAACGCCCATTATAGGCTCAAGCCAAAAGCGACCCAAGTCGCTTGAATCATCGGTTGCGCATTCAGTGTAATTACTTATTGCCGGTGTTTTCTTGCGCTCAATGAGAGGAAAAACAAAAAAGCCCATTGATGCGAGATTTTTCGCAGCTTTATAAAAGCTCATTAATCCCGCCCTTTCGATTTTTTCAAATTTCGCTTAACGCGATTTAATTTATAAAATGGTTTTGAGTTTTCTCTATGACTAAGTATGCGTAAATTTTCTCGGCGATTGTCTAAACTATCGCCGTTAACATGATCAACAACGAAACCCGCAGGAATATCAGTAATACGACTTAAAATAAATCTATGCATATAAATTTTCTGGCCGCTGGCGCAACGTAAAGCGTAGTACTTTTTATTTTTTCTTTTAGATTGAGTTTCGTTTGCGCGCCATTTATATTGATTAACTTGCTCAAAGTCCTCAATAGATATAAGAGCAATTTTATTTTTAGTAAGTTTAATTTTTTTATAATTCATTTTCGATAGCGCTCCCCTTGCCAACCCTCAGCCGAAATTGGTAAGTCAGTAACCCATTCAGGCAATTCGCACATTATATTTTCAAGTTCTTTTACACTGCCAAAATTTTTACTAACCTCCGTAACAATTTCGTCGTGAACGTGTAAAATTACAGGATACCCTCGCGACTCAACTCGAACTAATGCCTCAGCTAACAAATCACGAGCAGTCGCTTGAGTTACGTTTTCAGCGATCAAGCCGCCATACGCAACACGAGTGCAAAAATTATTGTAAACCATACCTTTATAAGTAAGGGCAATTTTTTGCTCGCCCCAAGGTGTCTTTACCTCTTGGAGTTTAGGATATGGGTAACAAATTGTACGCCCTGAGGGCAGCCTGCAAAATAAAAAAGAGCCCTTACGCAGGAACGTTATTAGCCTACCCTGAACACCGCAAGCAAATTTTTTATTAGGGTTTTGGGTGGCCGCTTGAGCGGCATTTTCTAAGTCATACCAAAACCTGACTATGCGTTGATTGGCATTTCGCCAGCGCACTTTAATTTCGTCAGCTTGCGCGTCGGGTACTTTAATAAAATAAACTTTTGCCATTGATTGAAATGCGCCGACGCCTCCCTGAAAGCCTAAAGCCAAGTTGGCAACTTTGCCAATTAATCGTTGGGCCTTATTCACTTTATCAATAGCAACGCCATAAATTTCGCCCGCTGTATGCTCGTACATTTTGCCGTGAGTGCGATAGACATTGAGCGCTGACTCTTGGCCTGCGAGCCAAGCTAAAACGCGGCCCTCAATTGCGCTAAAATCGCAAGCAACCAATTTTTTACCAGGGGCAGATCGGAGCATAGCTCGAATACAACTAGTAATTGGGTCGATCGCTGAACCATGAAAAATATTTAAATACTCACTTGCCTCGTCGGGGGGCACTTTAGCTAGCCTCTCCATTATGTCCTCAATTTCATTTTGTGAAATTGTAGGCCGTTTTAAATTTTGCAACTGTATGCGCCGGCCTGCCCAACGGCCAGTCGAGGCCGCGCCATAATATTGGAAACAGCCGCGCACTCGCCCGTCACTGCTTTTGCTAGTTATCATCGCTTGCAATTTAGAAGTTGACGATTTACTTGCCTCTTGCCTCAATAAAAGGGCTGATCTAACTTTATCTGGTAAGCTATCAAGCGCGAGTAAGTCCATAACCTCGGCTTTTTGGACTGTTTCGCAGTCAAAGCCTTGCAATTGTATCCAATCTCGCAAGGCAACGCTGGCGTTGCAGGTTGAAACCATGCCGCCAGTTAAATTATTGATTGCCTCGTTGGCTTTTTCTTTTTCTTTTTTAACGACAATGATTGCTTTTCTTGCGGCATTTTCGTCAAGATATACTCCGCGATAATTAATTTTTTGATCTAAAAGCCAAATATTTCGCTCTGAATTTGATAAGTGTAAAAGCCTTTTATCTAGTTCCCGCTCGACTATTATATCCTGTATGCAATACCTATAGAGCGCTTTATATTTTTCTTTTATGTCTAGTTTTGGCGTCGAGTCCTCGGCATTCCACCATGTAATTTTGCCAGTTTTCAGGCATATTTTCCTTGGCTTACAAAGCTGCAACATTACTCTATGGCCTTTCATATCTTTTTTATATGGCATACCAGTTGCGTTTGATGCGGCCTCAAGTGTACCAGGCAGCCCCATAGAGTAAGCTCTAACCATTGTGCAGTCGAATTTCGAAATTGGCATTTGTGGCCATCCATAACGTCGACAAACACCATTCCATATTAAAAATTCAAATGCGGCGTTATGAGCTATAAAAATCGAGTTTGGGTTTTGGACGATTTGCTTCAATTCATACGGGAAAGCTTGGCCGGGCCTCCAAAGTTTAACGTCGTTGTCGTTAATGGCGTATGCCATGCAAAGCGCATCGGTTGTTTTATCTAAGGCGTAAACATGAGCGCCGGCTTTTCTTAAATCGACAGTGCTCCTAGTTTCAAAATCAATGTGGACATTAATTTTTGCCAAGATAAAGCTCCCTCTTTTATTTAAATTGTCTTGATTTACTCAAGACCCTCTTTTATTTAAATTGTCTTGATTTACTCAAGACCCTCTTTTATTTAAATTGTCTTGATTTACTCAAGACCCTCTTTTATTTAAATTGTCTTGATTTACTCAAGACCCTCTTTTTCGCAGAACCAAGTTTCAATACTCAGCTCGACCATGCCGGTATCTTTAAACTCGCTCAATTCGTAACCGTTTTCTATGCACGACCTTGGTATCCATGTTTCATCAAAGCCGGTTGCAAGGCAAATTGCTTTCGGCGTTGTGCTAATGATTTCGCCGTAAATTTCGCTATATATTTTGTCCATAAATTCTACTTTCCATAAAAAAAAACTGCTCGGCAAATGAGCCAATTGCTTGGGTGGAAACGATTTAACAATCACTTGCCGGGCAGTTAACTTCAATTTTTATAATTAACTAAATAAATCAGCCGAGCTGCCAGCGCTTTCGCCCGCGTCCGAATTTTCAACAGCTTGAAAGTCGTCTTGCGGTTTGCTACGAGCGCCGAAACTTTCGCCGTCGCGAAGTTTTTGCACGTTATTTAATCCAAAAGCAATGCCTCGATTGCCTTTATTGTCGTATGCATAAGCGTTTATCATTGCTCGTGCATAGCATCCACCATAAAACTCGGCAGTATCAATTATCTCATTAACGTCCTGGTCAACAACGCCGGGGCGTTGGTTTGATCGCAAATTAAGATAAAAAGCGCCTGCCTCATAACCTTGCGGCAATTCTTTTTCGCCTGTTGCAGTATTTACTTTTGCTCGGTCACCTTGATCGCGAAACGGTGATCGCATTTGATTCGGTTGGCACGGCCATTTTGAATTGTCCTTGCCAAACTTTTTTATCAAAGCCTCTTGCGCCGCTTTCTTCAATGCCGTTAAATCATCGCCTTTTTTGAAAAGCGCGATTAAAGAATATTCGTCTTTGCCGTTTAAATCGTTTCGCTTTGGTTGAAATACGGCCGGGAACGCAACTCTAAACTCGGGTGTTAATACTTTTGTACTCATTTTTATTTTCTCCTATTAGTTTTCTAGTTTTTTAGTTTTCATTTTTAAAGTGCTAGCGGGGCGCTCATAACACCTCGCCAGCAATAACCTCAGAGCGTTGGTTTTTTCTCCTCGATTAAAGACAAGATTATTTAGAGGCACAAGCGAATAAACTTTTTTAACTATAACGCTCATTACAATTCAGCCTTCAACCGGCTCAAAATCAAGCTTAGGGTCGCGGTAAAAACCAAACTGTTTTTTCGCATCGGCAACATTTACTTTCTGCTTTTGCGGGCACTTAATTTTAGCAGGGCAAAAAATGCAATGATCGCCTGCAACTAAAGCGGCGTTTTCTTTTATAGTCTCTTTAGCTGCGGCAATTAAATCAGCCTCAAAATCAATAAAATATGTATTGGGTACCGTCCAACTTCTTATAGGCCCGTCAGGGTGATAAGCTCTTGGTTGGACGATTGTCATTGTTATATATTTAGGTCTATATGGTAAAGTTGATAGCGCCCCGAGTGCATAGTAAGAAGTTTGCAGATTGTTTTCAACATTTACAACAATGCCTTCGCCGTGTTTATAATCAGCCACGTGTAATGTCTGTTTCGAGCCCTCGTAGGCAACACAATCACTCGTGCCGTAAAGATCAGGGAAAATCTCAGTCATATCAAAAGCGTGCTCAATATGCACAACACCGCAACGCTTTTTTAGCTCAGCAACATATTCTAGGTAAACGCCCACTTGTCTGTTGAAAGTTTCTATGACATCGCCGACAGTTATTTGTTTCGAAAACGACTCCTCCAAAATAAAAGCTGAATACTCATGCGCCATTGTGCCAATTTGAGCGGCAGCCCCTGCTTTGTGGGGCACGCCCTCGCTCTCCCTAATTGAGCCAGGGCATTTAGCCCAACGATGCATTGAACTCGCCCCAATCTTGCTATGTACCGGCCTGTCATCTTTTAGCTCGAATTTTGGCGCAATTATTGTTTTTTCAAACGTGTTGTTTACCAATGGGGCTCCCTCCAAACGAGATCGTTGCAAAGTTTTTTATGTTTTATTGCAAAAGTTTTTTGCAAGCGTCAGTAATGGTCCCGTATTTCGCGGGGTCGATATCAGATATCCGCTCAGCGCCAACATTTGTTATTAGCTCTCTCACTTTATTCATCCCGCATTTAGTGCCTACCTCTTGCAATTTTTGAGTGAGTTGCTCTTTTGTAATTTCAGGTGTTGAAATGGGAGCCGGCGAGGCATCGTCGAAAAGGCTCATTCCCTCACTCGGCTCCGCGATTGCATTTTCGGGTGTGGCACCACTTTCGGGTTTTGTATCATTATTAAAAGTAAACTGTTTTGAGCTCATAAAATCAGCAATCGTGTCAAGAGCCTTTGCTAACTGCGTGTGCATATTTGCAATTAAATCTAGTTTATATACTATTTCTTTTAAGAGGCGATCGTTTGATTTTGGTTTTGTTGCTGCATTTGATTTTGGGTTTGTTGTGGCCGCAGAGGACGCAGGCTTTTTTATCGTTGCTGTTTTTTTAGTTGTGAGCTTTCTTTTTGCTTTTTTGGCGATTTTCTTTTTGCTCGCTTTGCGAGTGACTTTTTTCTTGCTCATTTTACCAACCTTTCGTTTTTAAGTTTTAGTTTTTTAAATTTTCAATCGCAAATTTTTATGAGTTTTTGCGATATCCAACGAACGTAAAACGAAAACCAACCGATTAGCAAATATTTTTTATTGAGTGAGCGCGTTATCGCTTTTTGGCGCGTGGCGCTTTTTTCATTGCTCGGCCACAAGTCGGGCACTTAGCTAAATTCAGCGCATCGAGCATTGCTTTTTCAAAAATGCCAGCGAAGTCGATACCTTTGCGTCTTGCTTTTTTAAATAATTCAGGGTCAACCCGGACACTGGTTACTGTTTTTGGCTTGCTCATTTTAATTTTTCCTTTTTTATTTTTTTTTATTTATTTCTTTTTTATTTATTTGCCCCGCAAATAAAACAATACAAAACCTTGTCGTCTTTATAATCTCGGGCCCAAACATGATTGCAAACTTTTTGCATTTCAGATTGGCGAATTTGCAACTCCAAAGTTATATTTTTTAGACTTAAGATTGCTCGCGATAACTCACTCGGCGACATTAAGTAATTAATTTCAATAATAGGCGGCGCAGGGCTTTTGCCTTTTAATCGTATTATTGTTTCGGTTGAACCGTCAGTTTTTTGAATAAAATCAAAAAGTTCTTTTTTCATTTCGTCTCCGCTGTTTTATGCAATTTATAAAAATTTCTGAATCTTTATCGTTTACTTTTAATTTTCCATTTTCGCGCACAATATGAGAAAAATGTTTGGGGGCCCCTAAACGTTGGCCGTCAAGATCGACAAATTCTCCATATAAACAAATATCATCAAATGAACTATTAATTATTCCGCAAGAGCATTTACCCTCAAAAGTATTTTTTACCATACCTTTTATTTTTATAGTTTCGATTTTAATTTTTTGGCTTGAGGTATCGTCTAGCGCCAACGTTTCTGCCGTTTTTTGGCTCTGCTCTATTGGCTTATTATCTACTAAAATAAAACAAACTCCAACGAGAAAAATAGCATAAAATATAATTATTAATGGCATTGCCCGCACTCCTTATTTTCCGTGGTAACGCATGTTACGTTTTTTATTTTTAAAGATTTCAGGGTTTGAGTCAACGGCATACTCAACAAGGCCAACCCAAAAAGGAGTTACTGCCGATTTAACATATCTGCCCGCGGTTTGAGAGGCGCTTTTAGCAGCTTTCGCCACCGTAACTTTTTTGCAATTTTTCTTATTAGCTTTGCAACGAATTTCGCTAAGCTCATCATTGCTGATTGTTTGCCTGCTTGCATTGCAATTATTTGCGCCTACATATAAAAAAGTAATAATTGTAATGGCTAAAAGTTTCATTGTTTTTGCTCCAATTTATCGATTTCTTTTTGTAAGCGGTTTAATACACGTTGTATCTCAGTTGCTACGTTACCCACTCGGCGAACGTCAAGCTCGTTTGAAAGGTTTTGCAGCGAGTACCAAGTATTCGCGGCTTTTTCAATTATCTCTAAAGCCTGTTTTTTAGTGTTTATTTTTGTCTTGCTCATACTATTATTGTAGTACATTCGTACTACCTTTTTCAAGTGTCTCATTTTCGAAACTATTTTATATTTGAGCTCATAAACAAACTAGCCAGCTCTGAGTAAATTTCTGCTTTTTTATCATCTTCGTAAAATATATCAGCCAGTTGGGTAAATTGCTTTGATATGAGCCCCGCTCTATTTTGAGATGAGTTGCTTTGATATGAGCCCCGCTCTATTTTGAGATGAGTTGCTTTCCCAATGAGGCGCGAGCTCATAGAGGCGCATTTTGATATTCTCGACCTTTTTTTCAGTCTGGGCAAGTAATATCTCAAGGCATACATGACACGTAATTTTTTTGTAAGTTGTTGAGTATGTATGGCCTTTGATTTTATTGTGGTTACTAGGTAGGCCGCAAGGATATTTTTTGCCGTACCAGGTTGGCCCTAAATGTACTGTAATATTTTCTTTTTTACGCATTCTGCTCCCTATATAAACGTTGATAATTCTTGAGTTTTTCGCATTAAAGTGCCTGTAATTTTCGCATCTAATGAATCAGCAATGCATACGTGCCTTACTGTTACAGGACGCTCTTGGCCTATTCTATGGCACCTCATAGCGGCTTGGGCGTTGCTCCCCGGTACCCAGTCTTGCTCGATGAATAAAACGTTGTGAGATGCCGTCAGCGTTACCGCGGTACCCGCCGCCTGAATATTGCCATAAAACAATTTACACTCAGGGTCGTTTTGGAAACGATCAACTGCCTCTTGCCTTTGCTTTGGTGGTGTCGCGCCGGTGATCACTACGCTCTTATATCGCGAATTTAAGCGCCTCATGAGCCCCTCAATAACGTCAGTGTGTACACCAAAGACCACGAGCTTGTCATACTGCTCGTTTTTAAGCTCCCCGTCTATTAACTCGGCTGTTTGGTCAACTTTAGTTATCCCGTGATATCTCCTCAAGCTCGATAGAGATTGACTGGCCGCCTGCAAAGCGCTCAATAGTTTGTCGTCATTAGGTATGTGGTCAAAATCAATTTGCTGGCTTAATTTCGCCCACTCCTGAGTCAATTTCGTTTTCAAATCGCCGTCAATTTCATTATATCTTGGTTTTATGTAGTGGACTTGATGCCATATAGGCGGCAATTGTTTTAAAACGTCCTTTTTTAATCGCCTTAAAACAAACTTTTTTAATATCGTTTTTAATTCAGGCGTGTGCTTAGTATTCGAGCCTGTAATTTGCACGCGAGAATATCGATTGCCGCCAATATGATGCGCGTTACAATATCGAGCGATAAAGCCCTCATAACTCAATTTTGTATATCCGAAAGTAAAAAGCCAAGTCCAAAGCTCACCGGCATGGTTAGGCGCAGGCGTGCCGGTTAGCGCCCACATTCTTTTCGTATAGTGCAAAACTCCTAACTTTCCTAAAATAGCAAGCGTGCGTTTCGCTGTTGGCGTTTTTAAAAAATGAGCCTCGTCAACAATGACAACGTCCCAACTTCGACGTGTAAACTTATCTAAGTATAGACTGAGCCGATCAAAAGAAGTAATTAAAACTTGATTGTGGTAATCAGTGCGCCTCGGTACTGAGCCAGGCTCAAAAACTTCGCTATCAATATTACCAAAGCTCCTAAACTCTTTTTGCCAATTGTAAAGTGCAACTGCGGGGCAAATAACCAAGATTCGTTTTGATTTAAGAGACAAGGCCGCGTGAATTGTTTGAGCTGTTTTACCCAAGCCCATTTCGTCGGCCAACATTGCGAATCGTTTCGATTCTAAAAATTTAACGCCCTCGATTTGATAATTGAAAAGCTTAATCATTCTCCGCACTTTCTATAACTTTCTCCAAGTATTTTTAGAATCACTGAAAATTATCGATATAGATGCAGTACTGAAAATTACTAGATTTTAATGCTAAAAATTACTAGATTTTAATGCTAAAAATTACTAGATTTTAATGCTAAAAACCACTCTATTTCAATTGTTTTCAATCGATTTAATATTCTCGATATCTAAGTACCTTTATAGGCATCCACCAATCCATTTATTACTAAATATGGCTCAGAATCGCAATCGTGTCGCCTTGGTGTCCTTTCAATATCGAAGTACATTCTATAAAACCCCGTCGGCTTAGATACTTGTCTGTAATCAGCAACTAAGTTATCGAGCATTTCAGTTAGTCCCTCATGCGCCCCATCGTCGGTAAACTTTTCGCAAAGAACCCATGCGCCAGCCAAGCCAACAAATACTTTTAAGGGCCTCAGTATTTTCCCTTTTTCGATAGTAACGGAGGGCACAAGTCTCTCATATATGACCGCACTTAAAATTGATATTAGTTCCCGAGGCACAAGGCTATCATATCGGTGCAATTCAAGTTTAGAAGTAGCAATTCTTTTGGCAGCATTAAGCCCTTTAGCCCAAGCAAGCGCATATCGCGCTTGCTCTATGTATGTTTTTTTATCTAGTGTTAGTACCATTACGATTTCGCCTCATTCATCCAAGCGATAAAAGCTTCGATCATAGCCTTAGCAACTTTGTTTTTGTTATCATCAAAAGCTTTTGAATCGTCGGGATTAGACCCAAAAAATGGTTCAGTAAGTATCGACGGCGTTTTTATTGTTTGCATTAGATTATAATAACCGCGCTCGCCTTTTTTCGCGATCGTCTTGAGCCCTTGCACTCGTTTGCCGTTCACGGTTGCTGAATGGCGCATGGGCAGCCCGGTTATATCAGCCATAGCTTTAGATATCATAGACGCAAAAACAATTTCGTTTAAGCCTTTTTCATCAAAGTGGTTACAATACAAAACTTCGGTACCTGTTGCTTTTGGGCTTTTGAAGCTATTGAAATGTAATTCGATGAAAGCATCGGGCTTGTGTTTTTTAAGTCGTAAGTAAGCGCCTTTAATACCGCCGTCATTTCTTTTTTCAACAACGACTTTCACGCCTAAGCTGTTGCCGTATTTAACTAGGATATCGGCGAACTCGCTCCAATAGTCATATTCCCTAACGCCATTTAAATAATCACTATGAGCTCCTCGGCTATTTTTAGTATGACCGACAACAACACCTAAAGTGCAGTCGCCTATTGGTTTTAATTTTGTTTTTGGCTTTGTTGCGTTCGATATAATTTCATCGCCAAGAGCGACACTTAAATGCTCGATGAGCTCCCTAGCGGCTTTCATTGCAATTTTATCGTCAGTCTTTTGCGCTCTTAGTAGTAGCTGTTTTGCGTACCAGCGAAAAGTATATAGACTACTTCTTTTAATCATTGTTTTTGCTCCTTTGTTTGTTTTGGATATAAAAATTTATCAAGCTCCATGTGTAATTTAAAAAATTCACTAGCGTCTAACTGATCAACCTCTTGCTTTGTTAAGCTTGACAACCTAGCTATAAGGACGGCAAGGGACTCCATATGCTGAGGGCCATTAAAAATCAGTCCATATAAATCTATGGCTATCGGTCGACGAAATTTAACTAAAACAGACTCGCATTCAAAGCTGTCCTGTTTTACCATTTTTACTTTAATGGCTATTGATGAACTCATATATAAATATCGCTATCTTTTAGCCGAATGATTGTTTTGCATAGTAAGCAAGCAACGCCGCTTCGGCTCTGCCATCGTCTTTTGCTCGGTTAAAATACGTTTTGTAATACGGGAAAATCTTTTTTGCAAGCATTAAACTCTCAGACTTTTTACGAGAAAGCCCAAGGGCGCTTTTCCATACAGTGGGCCTTACTCTTAAAACTTTAATATCATTTGATTTTAGTATCCCGAGCAATATGCCCGCATTGTACCCAAAACGAAAAGTCGAAGCGACGCCTTGGCCGGGCATTGAATGGACGTCCTCAATCGCAGCAAAATTAAAATTTTTAGAATTTATTTTGGCGGTTTTAATCAACTCATTTATTTTGTCGCAGTCAACTTGTTTTCTATTATTGATTTTTACTAAAGGCATGTCGTTGACTATTAGTTTATTGTTGTTATGGAGAAACGCGATTGCGCCAGAAAAGCCGGGGTCGATTCCAATGATCAAAATTTAATCTCCTCTTTTTTATTACGCCATTTAAGAAAACTAGCAGAAAAAGGCCAAAAACAGGCAAAAAACAGGCGTCCAACTGGCGTCCAACCGCCAAAACGCCAGTTGGCCAGGTTAAAACCTTACAAGCTGTTGTTTTTATTAAGAAAGTCGAAAAGTGGCCACGTTGGCCACCCAAAACGGGGGTTTTCAGTTGGGGAGAATATATTTGCAGTACGTATATCTGCTTACTTCATATTTTTATTCACAACTGGTAGTATTTGCCTGGACACCCTGGACACTTATTTATAATATTATATAAATATATATAATTATTAAAGAATTACTAGTAAACAAATGGACACCGAGGCGTGTCATCCAGTTGGACGCCAGTTGGCCACCCTGGACACCTCAGCGATAATTATTCGCCCGTTGGCGTATTTTTCGTAAATTTGTTGTTGAGCTGACTTGTTTTTAGAAAATTTGTTGTAGATTGGCATATTTTTCAAAAATTAAGTATGTTGTTTTTAAATATTAACGGGCAAAGGGGCAAAAAATGTTTTTTAATAAAAAGAAAAAAGAAACTGATACTGTTTTACAAAAAGACGCGCGAATACTTAGAGAGGCGTTAGCGGGTTTATATAGAAAAGTACCCGCTGTTACTCAAAAACAAATTCACCTAGCGCTATTAAGATATGCGGGCCAAGTAAAAGAATATTGTAGGTGCCCTGAGCGTTCTTTTGTTGATAGCCAAGGCGGGTTTGTTTGCCTTGATTGCGGCCAAGTACATAAAAAAGCAAAAGGCGTCGAGCCTAAATTGGTTAAGTAATGAATAAGAAATCAGGGCAATAAAAAATGCAAACTGTTACTAATAATAGGGCGATAATTAATGATAGATATTCGACTATGACAGTTAACCAGCTTAAAATGTTTTTTCAAAATATTCCGTTACGAGACATAGGCGGGCAAGAGCTAAGAGCGTTTTTCCAGTATGAGGCCGATGAGCTCGGCATACCTAAAGGTAAACTAAAAAAATTAGTTAATGACGGCTTTCTTGAAAGTAAATATTTTAATCCAAGTAAAGAGTCAGGTTTGAACGGTGGCAGCCGTAAAATTTATATTGTTGCTTTACGATAGCAAAAGGCGAGCCTACTTTCCTGTTAAGGAAAACTTACCTCCTTGTAAGCTAGTTGCCTAATAGGCTCATTGTGAAATTTATATGCAAGGGCGCATTGTTTATTGTTTATTGTTTATTGTTTATTGTTTGTTGTTTATTGTTTATTGTTTATTGTTTATTGTTTATTGTTTATTGTTTATTGTTTATTGTTTATTGTTTATTGTTTATTGTTTATTGTTTATTGTTTATTGTTTATTGTTTATTGTTTTAAAAAGCTTTTAAAGTGATGCTTTTTTAGTATTTTATTGGCTCGACGGTTAGCCGCGCGTCTAACCGCATTTATTATTGATAGCCCAAAATTCAATCGCCACTCCTCTTGTATGATATCGCCAAAATGCCGAATAGTTCTTTTGGCGTCAGTTATATTTATTTCTCGGCCCTCAGACTTTTCGCGGTGGCATATCTCAGCAGCTAATTTATTTAAATAGCTAAATTTATGATTTTGCATAAAAGGCCCTTTCCGTTATATTTAAATCATAACTGAGGAGAGGAGTTATTAGAAATGAATATTCTTGTAATCGATGACTGTAAGTATCACATTGAGGCACTGGGCGGGATTCTATTAAGAAGAGGGCATGCTGTGCTGGCGGCGCGTGACGGTGAACACGGGCTCGATGTATTGGAGCGAAATGCTGAGTCTATAAATTTTATAATAACTGATTCACAAATGCCTAAAATGGACGGTTATACTTTTTCACGAAAAGCAAAATTGAATTTTCCTAATATTCCAATTGTTATGCATACGGCGAGCATCTTAGTGACAAAAAATGATGACTTGATTGCTGTTGTTGATAAAGGCGAGTATGAGCAATTGATTAAATTGATAAATGACTATGATAATGACTGGCCTATTGATCGGAGTTGTGATGCGTAAAAATAAAAAAGTAATATTTAAGCCAAGAGTTGAGTTTTCAATGAAAAACGAAATGCTTGTTTTATCTTTTTTCTCAATGTTGTTTATGGCGCTCGTGCTCTTATTCATTTTTGTAATAAGCTTTTGATTTGCTCGTTTTTGTAATAAGTTTATAATTCGCCATACCTTTGCTCGGTTAGGCGATATCTTGGGGCAACTTGCTTTTATTCACGATTTTAGCGAGTTGCTCCTTTTTTATTTTACGTGTATTGCGTTAAACTATCTAAATGACAGGCCCCAACGGCATTATCGCGAAAGTCAGTACATTATCGGATGAGGAGAAAGAGATTAGCGTGCTTTTTCTTGACCCGTTATTAGTTAATGAGCCAGTATGGGATATTATAGGCCGTGTTGCTATAATTAACATGACAAAACAAAAATGCAGCTACGAGCAAGCAATTGTCATGGCGTATATTGAAATTTACAATGCGGCAAAAGACAATATAACTGTGCAATGAGGGAGCAGGCATGGGATATTTAGTTATTGGTAGACGAATAAACGAGCGAATTTTGCTAACTAACGGCGCTGATAAGATTGAAATATTAATTTCAGATATTCGAAACGAAAGCGGGCAGCTAATTGCTGACGTAGCCACTAAAGCTCCTAAAAAATACAATATTAAGAAAATAAAAAAGCATATCGAGGAGTAGAAAAAGTGACTATTAAAATCGAGCTATCTTTAGAAAAAGACATTAAAAATTTAGACGAGTTTTTTAGCGACGTTAAGTTTAAGGCGATAACACTTGCGACTAGGCAAGCGCTGAATAGGACGGCCCGAGACGTAAAAGTTAGCGCTGTAAAAGAGTTAAGAAAACGCCAAAAGCTAAAATTAAAAGAAGTAAATCAACGAGTAAAACAGCAAAAGGCTAGGGGCTCAAATATCGCGACTTTAGAGTCGAGTATTGAGTTTAGTGGCATACCATTGCCTTTAATTCTTTTTATTGTTGGGCGTAAAGAGCCTATAAAGCATACACGTCCTAATCGAAGTCGTAAGTCTCGTAAATTCGAATTGCGTAAGGGCAATAAGAAAAGCAAGCCGGGGTTATTTGTTGAAAAGGCTAAGAGAGGGCGATTGCGATATCAAGTATTCAGGAGGCGTGGCCCGAATGATAAGAGCAAAGGTTTTGTAAAGCAGAGTGCGCCTAGTATCGCGCATTTTTTGCAGTCTAAGAGAAATATATTAACTAAGATAGAAAACAACGGTATTGCGATCATGCAACAAGAGTTTGATCGTGCTATTAAATTGCAATTGGATAAGTTGAAATAGAAAAAGAATAACGTTTGGCGTTTGGAGGGAGCCTGTTAAATGTTTTTACAGCACACGTATCACAATAGAATCGATCGTATTACTAACGTAAACCGTAAACGATTGTATTACGCTTATAACCCATTGATATGTCTAGGTTCTTCCCTTGCCTCTTGCACTGCAGGTAGCGCAGAG